>Ga0209257_1000881_pt1 | contig 42377 bp, 44 predicted proteins | sample AraplaCvi_mCL_r2_FD_184277 | JGI IMG/M metagenome (GOLD analysis project Ga0209257, IMG submission 184277) | Arabidopsis root microbial communities from North Carolina, USA - plate scrape MF_Cvi_mCL_r2 (SPAdes) (version 2) | ecosystem: Host-associated > Plants > Roots > Endosphere | place: USA...
AGACGAAAGTCGGCCATAGTGATCCGGTGGTCCCGCGTGGAAGGGCCATCGCTCAACGGATAAAAGGTACTCTAGGGATAACAGGCTGATTTTGCCCAAGAGTCCATATCGACGGCAAAGTTTGGCACCTCGATGTCGGCTCATCACATCCTGGGGCTGGAGCAGGTCCCAAGGGTATGGCTGTTCGCCATTTAAAGTGGTACGTGAGCTGGGTTCAGAACGTCGTGAGACAGTTTGGTCCCTATCTGCCGTGGGTGTTCGAAGCTTGAGAGGATCTGTCCCTAGTACGAGAGGACCGGGATGGACATACCTCTGGTGGACCTGTCGTGGCGCCAGCTGCGCAGCAGGGTAGCTATGTATGGAATAGATAACCGCTGAAAGCATCTAAGCGGGAAACTAACCTCAAAACAAGGCTTCGCTGAGGATCGTGGAAGACTACCACGTTGATAGGCCAGGTGTGGAAGTGGGGCGACCCATGAAGCTTACTGGTACTAATAATCCGATCGGCTTGATCGTTTCTCAGCAAAACTCATTCGATTTTTGACAATGTCTTCTTCGCAATCCTTCTATCCGCCTGGTTGACCTGGTGGCTATGTCGGAGGTTCCCCACCCGATCCCATTCCGAACTCGGTCGTTAAGCCCTCCAGAGCCGATGGTACTTCGTCTTAAGGCGCGGGAGAGTAGGTCGCCGCCGGGTCTACCAGTCGGATAGAATGATTGCTTTATGTCGCCGTTATCGGCGCGTCTTCTCGAACGTCTCTTCCTTCATTTCTACCGTTTGCCGCGGGATGGAGCAGCCCGGTAGCTCGTCAGGCTCATAACCTGAAGGTCGTAGGTTCAAATCCTACTCCCGCACCCAAGCTTTTAAGCCGTTAGATCAATCGTCTAACGGCTTTTTGCTGTCCGGAATCCCGACGCCGGGCGCCTGCGGGCGCTTCCAGATCCGTTTTCGCGCGCCGATCGTCCGCTGCAACCCCTTTCTCAAAGCCCCGCCCGGTCCCGCCGGCGGGGCTTTTCTGCGTTGAGCCCCGTGCTGGCCCGGCGCCTGTCGCCGAGTTCATCCGGTCGCCCCGATCCTGACGCAATTCGCTACAAATGTAGCGCTACACATGTAGCGATCCGGAGGCGCTGTGATGATCGAAACCCTTCCCAGACGTGAGCGAGAGGTGTTCGAGACCCTGTGCCGGCTGGAGCAGGCCACCACGGGCGCGGTCCGCGCGGCCCTGGCCGATCCGCTCAGCGATTCCGCCGTCCGCACATTACTGGCCCGGCTGGAGGCCAAGGGCCTGGTCGTGCGCGAGGCGGGGGAGGGCGGCGTCGCCTATCGCCCGGCGCCCGCGCCCGAGGCCCTGGCCACCGGCGCCCTGCACCGGATGGTCGACACCTTCTTCGCCGGCTCGGCCGCCAGCGCCGCCACCGCGCTGCTGGGCCTGACCCGGGCCCTGAAGCCGGACGAGATCGCAGCCTTGAGGCGTGCTATCGACGACGCCGGGGAGCGCGACGCATGACTGTCGTCCTCATCCTCGAACTGCTGGTCAAATCGGGCGCCATCGCCGGCGCCGGCCTGTTGCTGGCGGCCGCCCTGCGCGAACGTCCGGCCACCGAAGGCGTCGATCTGCTGCGCGTCACGGTCCTGCTGCTGCTGGCCCTGCCGGTGCTGATGCTGCTGACGCCGGATCTGGCCCTGCCGCTGCTGCCCGGCGCCGCCGCGCCGGAGGCGACGCTCGCCCCCATGCCGCTCTGGGCCGGAGAAGTGGGCCCGGTGGCGGGGGTGTCCCTGTCCACCTCCCTGGTCGAGCCGTCGCCCGGCCTGCTCCTCTCCTGGGCCTGGGCCGCCGGCGCCGCCCTTGTCGCGGGCCGCTTCGCCCTGGGCCTGTGGACCCTGATGACCTGGACGCGCGCCGGGCGACCCGTGACGTCCCCCCTGTGGACCACGCCGCTGGAGCGCGTGGCCGCGCGCCTTCGCCCCCGCCTGCTGGCCTCGTCCGCCGTGGCAGCGCCGCTGAGCTGGGGTCTGCCGCCCGGCGTGGTGCTGATTGGCGACGACCATGTGGCCCGGCCGGAGTGCGCGCGCGCCGTCCTGGCCCATGAACTGGCCCACATCCGCCGCCGCGACTGGCTGTTCCTGCTGCTGTCCCGCTGCGCCCTGGCCCTGTTCTGGTTCAACCCGCTGGTCTGGTGGCTGCACGCCGAACTGGCCGCGCGGACCGAGGACGCCGCCGACGCCGAGGCCCTGAAGGTTCTGGATCCGGGCGTCTACGCCCGCACGCTCGTCGGCCTCGCCGCCGATTTCGGTCAGCCCGCCGCCCTCGGCATGACCGGCCCCGCCCGCTCTCTCTCCAAAAGGATCGCCCGCATCATGAAGACCCGCCGCTCCCTGCCTGCCCGTCCCCTGGTCCTGGCCCTGACGGTCGGCGCCCTGGTCGCCGTCGCCACGCCGCTGGCCGCCGTCGAACTGACGCAACAGGCCGCTCCGCCGCCGCCCCCCAGCGCCCCCCGCCATGCGCCGAAGGCTCCTCCGGCGCCCCCGGCCCCGCGTTCGGCCATGAACTGGGTGGCGCCGCCCGCGCCGCCTGCGCCTCCGGCTCCGCCTTCAGCTGTGGAATGGACCGCGCCGCCCGCGCCGCCGGCCCCGCCGGCGCCTCCGCCTCCGCCCCGGGCGCCCCGGTTCCAGACCTCGCAGGTCTACTGGACCGAGAACGCCGATCCGGAGACCCGCCGTCTGGCCGACCAGGCGAGGGAACAGGCTGCGCAAGCGCGGGAGCAGGCCGCCCAGGCCCGTGAGCAGGCCGTCCAGGCGCGAGCCGATGCGGCCCGGGTCCGGGCCCAGGCCGCCCAGGTGCGCGCCGAAGCCGCCGCCATTTCCCGCTCCGACGTGCGCCGACAGGCGGAACAGGCGCGAGCCCTGGGCGAAGCGGCGCGTGTCGAGGCCCGCCACGCCGAGGCCCAAGCCGCGGTCGCCCGGCGCGAAGCCGGGCGCGCCATGGCCCAGGCCCGTGTCGAAATGGCCCGCGGCGCTGACGAGATGGAGCGCGGCGCGCAGCAGATGCGTGAGGAATCGCGCCGCCTGCGCGACCCGGCCTATCGCGCGCAGGTGATCGAGCGACAACGCGTCGCCGGCCACCCGGTCACGGATGAGGACCTGCGCGCCCTGTCGCCGAAGCTCGCCCGTCAGGCCGAGGAGTTGGCCGCCCAGTCCGTTCAACTGCGCAATCAGTCCCGGGAAGGCTGACGGCCGGTCTGAATGGAAAGACGGCCCCGTCCGGGATCGGGCGGGGCCGTTTTGTTATGCGCGCTGGGCGTCCCACCAGCGGACCGCGTCCGCGTCGCGGGCGCTGAGGTCCGGGTAGTCCGGATCGGAGCCGACGTCGGGCACGCGGCGCCACGAGCGGGCGCATTTGGGATGGTCGGCCAGCTTGACCTCGACCGAGATCGCCTCGCCGCCGTGGACCAGTTCGGCGCCCGAGGTCCGGAAGACCTCCGCGGCGTCCAGCTCGGCGAACGCCGCGAAGGCGCCGGCCGGACCGGTCACGACCGGCCAGGCGTCCAGCGCCCCGCCGATGACCTTCTCGCGCCGCGCGGCTTCCAGCGCCTCGTTGACGACCTCGAGCACGCCCTGGACGCCGGCCCAGCGGTCGGCTTCCTGCGGGTTGTTCCACTCCGCCGGCGTCTCCGGGATGACCCGCGCGCAGTTGGAGCCGCCCTCGGGGAAGCGGGTGGTCCAGGCTTCTTCCATCGTGAACGGCGTCAGCGGGGCCAGCCAGGCCGTCAGGCGCGCGAAGACCTCGTCCATCACCGTGCGGGCGGCGCGGCGGCGGATCGCATCGGGGCGGTCGCAGTACAGGCTGTCCTTGCGGACGTCGAAATACAGGGCCGACAGGTCGTTGGAGCAGAATTCCAGCACCGGGCGAACGACGTCCTGGAAGCGGTATTCGGCGTAGGCTGCGCGGACCTGGCCATCCAGCTCATGAAGGCGGTGGAGGATGAATTTCTCCAGCGGCGGCATCTCAGCGTAGGGCAGGCGCTCGCTTTCGTCGAAGTCGGCCAGGGCGCCCAACAGATAGCGCACCGTGTTGCGCAGCTTGCGATAGGCGTCGACCGTGGTCTGCAGGATCTGCTTCCCGATCCGCTGGTCCTCGGCATAGTCCACCAGCGCCACCCACAGGCGCAGGATGTCGGCGCCCGACTCCTTGATCACGGTCGCCGGGTCCACGGTGTTGCCCTTGGACTTGGACATCTTCTCCCCGTTCTCATCCTGGGTGAAACCATGGGTGAGAACAGCGTCATAGGGGGCGCGGCCGCGGGTGCCGGAGCCTTCGAGCAGGTTGGACTGGAACCAGCCGCGGTGCTGGTCCGAGCCTTCCAGATACAGGTCCGCGGGCCAGTGCGAGGGGCGATCGCCGACATAGCCGTGGGCCGGGTCGCGGGCCTCCAGCGTGAAGGCGTGGGTGCAGCCCGAGTCGAACCAGACATCCAGGATGTCCTCGATCTTCTCGTACTTGGCCGGGTCGTTGACGCCCAGGAAGTCGGCGTCGGGCGTCTCGAACCAGGCGTCGGCGCCGCCCTTGCTGACCGCGGCCAGGATGCGGGCGTCGACCTCCGCATCGACCAGCGGCTGGCCGGTCTGTTTGTCCACGAACATCGCCAGGGGCGTGCCCCAGGCGCGCTGTCGGCTGATCAGCCAGTCGGGACGGCCCTCGACCATCGACCGGATGCGGTTCTTGCCCGCCGCCGGGTGGAAGGCGGTGGCGTCGATCGCGGCCAGCGCCCGCTCCCGCAGGGTGCCGTCGTCTTCCAGCGGGGCGTCCATGCGGATGAACCACTGCGGCGTGTTGCGGAAGATGACCGGCGCGCGCGACCGCCAGCTGTGCGGATAGGAATGCTCCATCCGGCCTCGGGCCAGCAGGGTCCCGGCCTCGATCAGCTTGTCCATCACCGCGCCGTTGGCGGGGCCGAACTTGCCGGTCTTCTTGCCCTCGGTCTCCAGCACCTTCAGGCCCGCGAACAGGGGCACGTGGTCATAGTAGGCGCCGTCCGGATCAACCGTGTCCGGCACCTCGTGATGGCCGTGGGCCTTCCAGACCTCGAAGTCGTCGGCGCCGTGGCCCGGGGCGGTGTGCACGAAGCCCGTGCCGGCGTCGTCGGTGACGTGGTCGCCGGCCAGCAGCGGCACGGCGAAGCCATAGCCGGGCGACAGGGCCGCCAGCGGATGGGCGCACTCCAGGCCCGACGGGTTCAGGTCATCGACGCGGGTCCAGGCGGCGATCTTGGCGGCCTTGAACACGTCCTCGGCCAGCTTGTCAGCCAGGATCAGGCGGTCACCCGGCTTGGCCCAGGGCTCGAACTCCAGGCCTTCCTCCATCGCCGTGACCTCGTACAGGCCATAGGCGATCTCGGGGCCATAGCTGATGGCGCGGTTGGCGGGGATGGTCCACGGCGTCGTGGTCCAGATCACGACGGACGGGGTCGCGTGGCGGAACGACAGCAGGTCGTCCGGATGATCGTCCGTGGCGCCGGTGACCGGGAATTTGACCCAGACCATCGGGCTGACGTGGTCGTGGTATTCGATCTCGGCGTCGGCCAGGGCCGTGCGCTCGACCGGCGACCACATGACGGGCTTGGAGCCGCGATACAGCTGGCCCGAGTTCTTGAACTTGTGGAACTCGGCGACGATGGCCGCCTCGGTCGCGAAGTCCATGGTGGCGTAGCGGTTGTCCCAGTCGCCCGTGACGCCCAGGCGCTTGAACTGCTCGCGCTGCACGTCGATCCAGCCGGCGGCGTATTCGCGGCAGGCGGCGCGGAACTCGGCCTTGGAGACCTCGTCCTTGCGGCGGCCCTTGGCGCGGTACTGTTCCTCGATCTTCCACTCGATCGGCAGGCCGTGGCAGTCCCAGCCGGGGACGTAGTCGACGTCGTTGCCCAGCAGGAACCGGCTGCGGACGACGAAGTCCTTCAGCGTCTTGTTCAGGGCGTGGCCGATGTGGATGTCGCCGTTGGCGTAGGGCGGGCCGTCGTGCAGCACATACAGCGGCGCGCCCTCGGCCTGACGCTGCTTGCGCAGGGCGGCGTAGAGGTCGCCCCATTGCGCGATGATCTGCGGTTCCTTCTGGGGCAGGCCGCCGCGCATGGGGAAGGGCGTCTCCGGCAGGAAGACGGTTTCGCGGTAATCGCGGCCGGAGGGGGTGTCGGTGGCGTCAGCCATGAAGTCTCGTTTCGTCGTGTGTGATCGTTCGCGTTGGTTTCGAAGTCCCGACGTGCGCGGGGCAAAAGCCCTGCGGCGCTACGCCGGGCGGCTAATCGAAATGGGGCGAAACACGCGGACGGTCATGGTGCTAGCGGTCTAGCAGGGGCGTTGGTCGGGCGCCAGCGGGAGCCTTGCCAAGAGTCCCTGCGGGGCCGATATTCAATCCATGACCGACATCACCCTGCAGCGATCCGCCAAGGGCAAGCGCGCCGGCAAGAAGCCGAAGGGCGTCACCCTGCGTCGGGTGACGACATCCGAAGGCGACAAGGTCACGATCCGCGCGGTCGATGCTCACAGCCCGACCTTCGGCGAGGACTTCCTGTACGTCTTCAGCAAGAACGTCGAGGCGGCGCGGCGCGAGAACAAGCGGGTGATCGGCTCCGCCGATGGCGTCAAGAAGCCCGCCTAGGTCGCCTTCGCTCTGGATCATCGCCGGGCCCAACGGCTCCGGAAAGAGTAGCGCCTATGGCATGGCGGCGGTCAATGAACCGTCGGGCTCGATCTGGATCATCAATCCCGACGAACTGGCTAGGCGGATCGCCGAGCAGGAAGACCTGCCGCTTCAGCCGGCCAACCTGGAGGCGGTTCGGCGCATTGAATCATGGCTGTTCACCTCGCTGGACGCTTACCAGACCATCGGCGTCGAAACGGTGCTTTCGACCGACAAGTACCGGCGGCTGGTCGAACATGCCCGGAAACGGGGTTTCAGCGTCAGCCTGATCTACGTCTTCCTCGAGACCGCCGAGCTGAACGTCGAGCGGGTGGCGACGCGGGTTCGCAAAGGCGGCCATGCCGTGCCGGAGGACAAGATCCGGGGGCGCCGGGACCGCTCTTTCGCGCAGTTCGGCTGGTTCTTCGATGCGGCGGACACGGTCGATGTCTACGACAACTCCGGCGCGCGGCCCCAGCGGGTCATGACCAAGCGCGGCGACGAGGTGACGGTCTATGATGACCTTCCGGACGGGATGCTGGCTTCACTGGAGCAGGTGATGCCGGGCTTCGGGGCCATCTACGAGGGCGACTGAGCCAGCGCCGTTCGCGCATTTTCAGCGTCTTGCCCGATCTGGACTTTCAGCGCGTCCAGTCCATCGAACTTCATCTCGCCGCGCAGGAAGGCGACCAGTTCGGTCTCGACCGTCTGGCCGTAGAGGTCCTCGCTGAAGTCGAACAGCCAGACCTCCAGCAGGGGATCGTCGGTCGGATACATCGGCCGCACGCCCAGGTTGGCGACGCCGTCGACCACCCGCCCGTCCGGCAGGCGGGTCCGGGTCGCATAGACCCCGTAGGCCGGGCGCATGTAGTCGCCCATGGCGATGTTGGCGGTCGGTATGCCGATGGTCCGGCCCCGCTTGTCGCCGTGGATCACCTCGCCGGCGATGGCGAAGGGGCGGCCCAGGATGGCGGCGGCGCGGGCCATGTCGCCGGCCTTCAGCGCCTCGCGCACGGCCGAGGACGACAGTTTCAGCCCGTCGGCGTCGTCCAGCCGCTCGGCGACGGAGACGGTGAAGCCCGCCGTCTCGCCGTAGCGACGCAGGGCGTCGGGCGAGCCGGTGCGGCCCTTGCCGAAGGTGAAGTCGAAACCGACGGCGGCGTGCCTGATCCCGATGCCGTCGCCCAGCACGTCGCGGGCGAACTGTTCGTCAGTCATGGCCGCCATCTCGCCGTCGAAGGGCAAGAGATAGAGGCGATCGACCCCCAGGGACTCCAGCGCCCGGGCCATCTGGTCGGGCGTCATCAGGCGGAAGGGGGCGGCGTCGGGCTGGAACCAGCGGCGCGGATGCGGATCGAAGCTGACGACGGCCAGGGGAACGCCCAGACGGGCGGCGGCCTCGCGGGCGTCGGCGATGACGGCCTGATGCCCGCGGTGAACGCCGTCGAAGGCTCCGATGGCGACCGCCGCCCCCCGTTGCTCCGGGGGCAGGCCGCGCCAGCCGCGGACGACCTGGATCAACGCGCGGACGGCTTGCGGCGGCGCGGCACGCGAACCATGGCGATGCCGTCCATGATCAGCTTGCCTTCGACGAAGCCCTCGCAGTTCAGCTCGACCCGCGCGCTTTCCTGATCGACCGACAGCACGGTGATGCGGATCAGGACGGTGTCGTCGATGCGGACCGGCAGATGGAAGGCCAGGGTCTGGGAAATATAGATCGCGCCGGCGCCGGGCAGGATGGTGCCGACCACAGCCGAGCCGAACGAGGCCGACAGCAGGCCATGGGCGATGCGGCCGCGATAGGCGGTCCTGGAGGCGAAGGCCTCGTCCAGGTGGACCGGATTGAAGTCATCCGACGCCTCGGCGAACAGGCGGATCCGCTCCTCGGTGACGTGGATCACCTTTTCGGCGGCCATGCCCGCGTGAAGCTCCTCGAGGATGTAGCCGCCCGAGGGATGTTTCTGAACCAGATCAACCATGAGGGGGTGTTAGCGCCCGTGCGACAGAATGACCATCCTCACCACGCGAGATCGAGCATGGCGTGGCGCGCATATGTTGTTTCAGCCTTCAACAGGGCGGCGGCGCGGTCGGGGTCGAGGCGTCCGTCCGGTCCCTTGGCCTGATCGCCGTGGATGCCCTGGGCGATGAACAAGCACTCCAGCGCCTGTTTGTTGGCCCCGAGGACGTCGGTCACGACGCCGTCGCCGATGCACAGCACGCGCGAGCGATCGACCGGCTTGCCCAGCAGGGCGGCGGCCTCGTGCAGGGCCAGGTCGTAGATCGGGCCGAACGGCTTGCCCGCCATGGTCACGCGCCCGCCGAGGCTTTCGTACAGGTCCGCCAGCGAGCCGGCGCAATAGATCAGCCGGTCTCCGCGCTGAACCACCCGGTCCGGGTTGGCGCAGATCATCTCCAGATCCTGCGCGGCAGCGGCGGTCAGGCGCTCGCGATAGTCCTCCGGCGTCTCGACCTCGTCGTCATAGGGGCCGGTGACGGAGATGAAGGCGGCGCCCGAGGCGTCGGCGACGGTCTGGAGGCCCAGGCCTTCATACAGGGGGGCGTCGCGCTCGGGGCCGATCAGCCAGGCCGGGCCGGGCGCGCGTTTGGCCAGTTCGGCGCGGGTGGCGTCGCCCGAGGTGACGACGGCCTTCCAGCTGTCGCGCGGCACGCCCAGCGCGTCCATCTGGCTGACCACGCCCGGGCCGGGGCGGGGCGAGTTGGAGATCAGGACGACGTGCCCGCCCTCGCGGTTGAAGCGGGTCAGGGCCTCGCAGGCGGCGGGCCAGCTTTCGCGGCCGTTGTGGATCACGCCCCAGACGTCGCAGAGCAGGATGTCGTAGTCCCCGGCGATCTCGCCGAGGCCGGAAAGGGCGTGCGGAAGGGTCATGCGCCCGAGATAGCGGTTCGGGGGCGCCGGGTGAAGGGCAGGGTGGACCCTAGTCCTCGCGGTAGACCGTCCCGCCCTTCATCACGAAGCCGACGTGCTGCAGCGCCGTCACATCGGCGATCGGGTCGCCGCTGACGGCGATCAGGTCGGCCGGCATGCCCGGCGCGATCCGTCCGGCCTCGCCGGAGATGCGCAGGTGGGCGGCGGCGTTGACGGTCGCTGTCTGGATCGCCTCCAGCGGCGTCAGTCCGGCGCGGACCAGCAGGACGAATTCGCCGGCGTTGTCGCCGTGCGCGGAGACGCCGCTGTCGGTGCCGAAGGCGATGCGGACGCCGCCCTCATGCGCCCGGCGCGCCATGTCCAGCATCAGCGGCCCGGCCTGCAGGGCCTTGGCGGTCTGGGCCGGGGTGAAGAAGTTGTCGGGACCCGAGGCGATGCGGGCCACGAAGTCGCCGGCCATCAGGGTGGGCACCAGATAGACGCCGTCGCGGCGCATCAGCCGGATCGACTCGGCGTCCAGATAGGTGCCGTGCTCGATCGAGTCGCCGCCGGCGCGCAGGAAGCTGTTGATCCCGTCTCCGCCGTGGGCGTGCGCCGTGACCTGGCGGCCCATGCGGTGCGCGGAGTCGACGATGGCGGCCAGTTCCTCGTCCGAGAACTGCTGGCCCAGGCCGGCGGCGGTGTTGGACAGCACCCCGCCCGTGGCCGTGATCTTAATGATGTCGGCGCCGGCCCGCACCTGCAGCCGCACCGCGCGCATGCAGTCCTCGGGGCCGGAACAGATGTTCTCCCCGGTGAACAGATGCATGATGTCCTCGCGGTAGCCGTTGACGTCGCCATGGCCGCCATGGATCGACACCGCCGCACCCGAGGCGATGATCCGCGGGCCCGGCACGTCGCCGCGGGTCACAGCGCCGCGCAGGGCGAAGATGGCTTCGTTGGTCGCGCCCAGATCGGCCACGGTGGTGAAGCCGGCCAGGAGGGTGCGGCGGGCGTAGCGGGCGCCGACCATGGCCTCGTCCGCGCTGGACTGGGTCACCCCCTCCAGTCGTGAATTCGGGTTCTGCTGACCGGTCAGATGCACGTGGCTGTCGATCAGTCCGGGCAGGACGAAATCGTCCCTCAGATCGACGATCCGCCCTTCGCCGACGAAGCCGTCGCGGATTTCGACGACCTGGTTCCCTCTGATCACGAGAGTTTTATCGCGTTGCACAATCCCCGTGGACGGATCGGCCAGAAGTCGTCCCACTTGAACGAACGTGGTTCCCGCCTCTGGCGAAACGGACGTGGTCGCGGGTGTTTGCGCGGCGCCGCTTGTGGCCACACATGCGGCGAGCGCCGCCAGCATCAACGTGATCGACTTCACGAAATCCTCCCTTGGTCCCCGGATCACCATACCCGTCCCCGGCCATCCTCCAAGGCTCAGGTTGCTAACCTCGGTCGCTTTTGAAACAACCCGTCACTTCCTGTGAAACGTGCGAGGGGCGTCGCATGCGGCTAGCAAGACGTGGATTCATTCTGGGCGGCGCCGCCCTCCTGTCGGGTTGCGCCTCAGCGGCGGCGACCCGGCCGACCGGCGTCTTCACGCCGCTGACGACCGCACAGGCCGTTCCGGTCCAGACTCCGCGCATTGCCGTCGCTCCGGCCGAGCCTGAGGCCATCACGGCCCATCTGAACTCCACCCGTCTGCTGGATCCGCGGGGCCAGGTCCGTCCCGAGCTGATGCAGCGCGCCCTGGCCGCGCTCGACATCCACGATCACAAGATCACCCAGCGCGACCGCATGTATCTGGTCGACTTCACCAAATTCTCGGGCGAAGAGCGCCTCTACGAGGTCGATCTCGAGGGCGGCGCCGTCACCCTGATGCGCACCTGCCACGGCCGCGGGTCCGATCCGGACCACTCCGGCTACGCCCGCAGCTTCTCCAACACCCCGGAAAGCTTCAAGTCCTCGGTCGGCGCCTACGCCACCGCCGGCGCCGGCTGGGGCGCCCAGCAGGGCCCGAACGTCCTGCTGGACGGGCTGGAGTACACCAACAACAACGCCCGCGAGCGCGCCATCATCATCCACGGCGCCGACTACGCCGACCCGGCCTTCCTGGCCCGCGAAGGCAAGCTGGGCCGCTCCTACGGCTGTTTCTCGGTGGCCCACACCGACCTGCCGCGCCTGCGGGACCGCATGGGCGAAGGCCGCCTGCTGTTCGCCTGGGCTTAAGCGCCGGGCGGCTTATTCCCGCTCCAGCGCCCGCCAGCCGATGTCGGTGCGGTTGAAGCCGCCGGGCCAGTCGATCTTCTTGATCGCGGCGTAGGCGCGTTCCCGGGCCTGGGCGATGTCCTTGCCGCGGGCGCAGATGTTCAGCACCCGGCCGCCGGCGGCGACCAGCTGGCCGTCTTCCTGACGACGGGTTCCGGCGTGGAAGACCTGCACATGCGGGCCGAAGTCCTGCTCGGCGCCGCGGATGATCGACCCCTCGACCGGGCTGTCGGGATAGCCCTGCGCCGCCATGACCACGCAGATCACCGTCTCGGGCAGGAACTCGGGCGGCGGCGTCCGGCTCAGGTCGCCGCGCGCGCAGGCCAGCAGCACCGGCACGATGTCGCCGGCCAGCCGCATCATCAGCACTTGGCATTCCGGATCGCCGAAACGGGCGTTGAACTCGACGACCTTGGGGCCCTCGTCGGTGGCCATCAGGCCGGCGTACAGCACGCCGCGATAGGGCATGCCCTCGGCCGCCATCCCGGCGATCACCGGGGCGACGACGTCGCGCTCGGCGGCCTCGACCAGTTCGGGGGTGAAGACCGGGGCCGGGGAATAGGCGCCCATGCCGCCCGTGTTCGGACCCAGATCGCCGTCATAGGCGCGCTTGTGGTCCTGGGCCCCGCCCAGCAGGACGTAGTGGCGGCCGTCGGACAGGGCGAACAGCGAGCCCTCTTCGCCGGCCATGAACTCTTCGATGACGACGCGGGCCCCGGCCTGGCCGAAGCGGCCGCCCAGCATCCATTCGATCTCGCGCTCCGCCTCGCGCTTGGTCGGCGAGATGGCCACGCCCTTGCCCGCCGCCAGGCCGTCGGCCTTGATGACGTAGGGGGGCTTGAACACCGTCAGGGCCTGCCGGGCCTCGTGCAGCCGCTCATAGACGCCGAAGCCCGCGGTCGGGATTTCGTGGCGTTCCATGAAGGCCTTGGAGAAGGCTTTGGAGGTCTCCAGCTGGGCCGCCTTGGCCGTCGGACCGAAGCAGGGGATGCCCGCCGCGTTCAGCCGGTCGGCCAGACCCTTCTCCAGCGCGCTCTCGGGGCCGACCACGACCAGATCGGCGCGAATCTCGCGCGCCAGGGCCGCCAGCTGGTCGGCGTCGGTCACCTTGACCGGGCGCAATTCGCCCAGCTTTTCCATGCCCGGATTGCCGGGCGCGATAACCAGCCGCTTCACCAGCGGTGACTGGGCGATCTTCCACGCCAGGGCGTGCTCGCGCCCGCCTGATCCGACCAGCAGGATATTCATGCCCGCGCAATGACCGCACCTGCGAAGGCGGTCAAGTCACGAGCGGCGCCAAACGACCTTAACCGGCCGGCGGAGGGGTCCATTCGGGCAGCGCGGCCAGCTGGGCGGCGCTCAGCGTGGTGGTCAGATTCTTCTCGGTTCCGTTGGCGTGGGCGATGGGGCTGATGTCGGCGATCGGCAGGGCCACCTTGCGGTCGCCTGGCCCTTCCAGCTCGACCACCACCTGCGTCAGCGCGCCCGAGGCGTCCAGAACCAGGGTTTCGATATCGCCCAGGTCGGTGAAGTTCGCGGACACCAGATCAGCGTCCTCAAGCTCCTTGCGGGTCATGCCGAAGGCAAGGGCCGCGGTGGTCTGGGCGGTCTGGGCGCGGGTCTCGGTGACCGGCGCGGGCGCGGCGCCCGGGGCGGGGGCCTGAACCACGTCGTCGGTGGTGTTGTCGGAGCAGGCGGCGACGGCCAGCAAGCTCACGGCGGCGGCGCTCAGAAGGGCGGTGCGGATCATCGGAACTCTCCTCGGGATCAAAGCAGGGCGGATACGACGTAGACCAGCCCGCCCAACATCAAGATGCCGCCTAGGATCACCCACGGGCTGACGGCGGGCGTGTCGCTGCGCTCGCGCAGGCCGCGTTCGCGCGGCGTCTCGTCTTCAGGATCGGTATCGGGCGGGTCGACGGGCATGATCCGCAAACGACCCACACCTGAACGGCGTTCCCCCTGCCGTGGCGTCAAGCTTCACCCTGTCCCTTGCGGCCAAGGCGACCTAAACCGCCCGACCATGTTCGATTCCCTTCGTACCGACCGCCGCTTCGCCCTCCTCGCCGGAGCCGCATTCTGCGCCCTGGCCAGCGCCGCCCACGCCCAGACCGCGTCGCACTCGCTGGACGAGGTCGTCGTCACCGGCTCGCGCCTGTCGGGGGCCCAAAAGCTGGCTCCGGTCGAGATCCTGGACCATCGGACGCTGGACCGAGCGGGCGTCACCGACGCGGCCCAGGTGCTTCAGCTGCTGACCGCCAACTCCGGCTCCGAAGCGCGCGTGGACCAGCTGAACCAGCCGCAGAGCTCCGGCACGGCCCAGTTCAACCTGCGCAACCTCGGTCTCGGCTCGACCCTGGTGCTGGTCGACGGCCTGCGCTGGACCTCCAGCGCCGCCGTGGCCGCCGACGGCTCGAACTTCGTCGACATCAACAGCCTCGTGCCCCTGATCGCGCTGCGGCGCATCGAGACGTTCAAGGACGGCGCCTCGGCCCTCTACGGCTCCGACGCCGTGGCCGGGGTGGTCAACTTCATCACCCGCGACGGCGTGGACAAGCCCGAGCTGCGTGTCCGGTACGGTTTCATGGACGGGGCGGACGAGACCCTGATCGAGGCGTTGGGCGGCCTGCGGGTCGCGGGCGGGGACCTGACGCTGGCGGCATCGCATCTGCATCGGTCGGCGCTCGGCTCGGACGAACGCGCCTTCACCCAGGCCCAGACCTATGGCCGCGCCGCATGGACGGCCGTGACCAGCTACGGCCAGCCCGGCTCCTATTTCCGGCCCAGCACGAACGCCTATGCGCCGGATCCGAACTGCACCAATCCCGCCTTCACCCACGCCTTCCGCAACAGTCCGACCGACGCCTTCTGCCGCCTCGACTATTCGGACTTCTTCGACCTGTCGCCGGAAGAGACCCGCACCCAGCTGTTCGCCGGATGGCGCCGCACGGTGGGAGCGGTGGATGTCCGGCTGCAGGCCGCCTGGTCCTCGACCGAGACCATCGCGCGCCAGAGCCCGTCCCTGCCCATCCTGGCCCGCAGCCTGACCGTGCCGGCCTCCCATCCGGACAATCCGTTCGGCGAGGCGGTGCAGTTCCGGGGGCGTCTGCTGGGCGCCGAGGCCGGGGCGTCCCAGGCCGAGTTCGACTACCGGACCTGGCGTCTGGCGGGCGGCCTGGCCGGGCGCTTCGCGAGCGGCTGGACCTGGGACCTGTCGGCGACCTCCAGCCGCCAGCACATCGCCTATGACAAGCCCGACGTGATCGGCACGGCCCTGCAGAATGCCCTGAACGGCCTGGGCGGCGCGGGCTGCAATCCGGCGACGGGAACGCCCGGCGCCGGACCTTGCCGGTACTTCAACCCGTTCGGGAGCGCCTACCTGCGCACCGGTTCGGCCAATGACCCCACGCTGGTCGCAGGGCTGATCGGTTCGACCGGCCTGCGCGGCGCGGCCACCCTGACCACCGTCGACGCCCAGACGAGCGGCCGGGCCCTGAACTGGACCGGCGGCGGGGCCGACCTGGCCTTCGGCGTCCAGTATCGCCACAGCGGCCTGCGCCACGACTGGAGCGATCTGGTCAATGCGGGCGAGCTGCTGACGGCAGGCTATTCGCCCGACTTCGACGGCGACCAGGAAGTCTTTTCGGCCTTCGCGGAGGCCCGCATCCGCCTCGGCGACGCCATCGAGGCCCAACTGGCGGCCCGGCAGGAGGTCTATGACGGCGGCGAGAGCGCGCTGAGCCCCCGCGTGGCCGTGCGCTGGGATGTCGCCGACGCCCTGACCCTGCGCGCCTCCTGGGGACAGGGCTTCCGCAACCCGTCCGTCTATGCGCTGGCCGGGGCCCAGGCGTCGCAGCCGTCCGTCTTTGATCGCGGCGCCTTCGTCTTCGTCAACACCCTGACCACCGGCGATCCCGATCTGAAGCCCGAGGAATCCGAGACCCTGACGGCGGGGGCGGTCTGGACGCCCCTTCGCGGCCTGCAAGTCGGCCTCGACGCCTGGCGGATCGACTACACCAACCTGATCGTCAAGGAATCCGCCCAGGCCGTCATCGACCGCGCGACGGCGGACGATCTGGCGGGCCTGACAGGCACGGCGGCGCAGGCCCGCGTCACCCGCGCGCCGGGCGGCGCCCTGACCTTCGTCGACCTGCGCTTCGCCAACGCCTCGTCCATCGAGACCCAGGGGCTGGATCTTTCGGCCCGCTATGAACGCGATCTGTTCGACGGCCGCCTCTCGGCCTCGGCGACGTGGACGTACGTGGATCGCTACGACATCCGCCTGGCGCCCGGCGCGCCGACCACCTCGGGCCTGGGCTCGACCAATCTGAACACCCTCGCCCGTTCGATGCCGCAGGACCGGGGCGAGTTCGCCCTCGGCTGGTCGGGGCCGAGCGACACCATCACCGTCCTGGCCCACTACACCGGCGGCTATCGCAACGACCGCAGCGGCATTACCGATCCGACCATCGATCACTGGACCACGGTGGACCTGCAGTACGTCCGGGCCCTCTCTTCGGCCTTGGAGCTCTCGCTGGGCGTCATGAACGTGGCCGATTCCGACCCGCCGTTGGCCCAGTTCGCGCTCGGCTACGATCCGATCGCCACCGATCCGCGCGGTCGGGTGATCAGCATCGGCCTGACGAAGCGGTTCTGAGTTTCGCCCCGTTCAATGCGCCGTTAGGCTGACGCCATGACCGACGACTACGTCTTCGAAGGCCCGGCGGACGAACCGCAGGCGCCGCGCGACAACAATCCGCCCCAGACGGTCTCGGAACTGTCGTTCGCCCTGAAGCGCACGCTGGAGGACCGGTTCGGCCATGTCCGCCTGCGCGGCGAGATTTCCAAGGTGAACCACCACGCCTCGGGCCACGTCTATCTGACGCTCAAGGACGACAAGGCCGCCATCGACGGCGTGATCTGGAAGGGCTCGGTCCGGGGCCTCGGCGTGCGGCCCGAGTCGGGGCTGGAGGTCATCGTCACCGGCAAGATCACCAGCTATCCGGCCCGCTCGTCGTACCAGATCGTCATCGAGAGCATGGAGGCCGCCGGCGCCGGCGCCCTCCTGGCCCAGCTGGAGCGGCTGAAGACCAGGCTGGCCGGCGAGGGGCTGTTCGACGCCTCGCGAAAGAAGCCCATCCCCGTCTTCCCGGCCACGGTCGGCGTCATCACCAGTCCGACCGGCGCGGTGATCCGCGACATCCTGCACCGCATCGCCGAGCGCTGGCCGTGCCGCGTCATCGTCTGGCCGGTGGTGGTTCAGGGCGACGCCGCCGCGGGCCAGGTCGCCAACGCCCTCCGCGGCTTCGATGCGATGACGCCTGACGGCCCCATTCCGCGTCCCGACGTGGTCATCGTCGCGCGCGGTGGCGGCTCGGTCGAGGACCTGTGGTGCTTCAACGACGAGGGGCTGGCCCGCACGGTCGCCGCCGCCTCCATCCCGATCATCTCGGCCGTGGGGCACGAAACCGATACCACCCTGATCGACTTCGTCTCGGACCGCCGCGCGCCGACGCCGACCGGCGCCGCCGAGATCGCCACCCCGGTGCTGGCCGACCTGCAGTACGCCGTGGCCGATTTCGAGCGCCGCCTGGCCCGCGCCGGGGGACGGTTGCTGGAAGACCGCCGCACCCGTTTGCGCGCCGCCGCCCGCGGCCTGCCGGCCCGGCCCGAGGACCTGCTGGCCCTGCCGCAGCAGCGGCTGGATCACGCCGGAAGCCGCCTCGGCTCGGCCCTCCATCGCAATGTCGCGGTGCACGAACGGCAGTACGCCTCGGTTTCAGCCCGCCTGTCGCGGGGGCTGCTGGATCGCGCCACCGAGCGGCGCCGGGATCGCCTGACCGCCGTCGCCGGGCGGTTCGATCCGCTGCTGCCGCGCCGGCTTGAGCGGGATGAGACCCGGCTGGCGGCCCTGTCGCGGGCGCTGGCGACCCTTGATCCGAAGCGGCCCAAGCCCGGCTTCGCCCGTGTGGAGGATGCAGAGGGGGCCATGATCGCCTCTGCGGCCGGGCTGCACGACGGTCAGGCCGTGCGTCTGGTCTTCGCCGACGGATCGAAGGGCGCGCGGATAGAGGGGGAGGGCGCGTCCCCGTCTCCGGCGCTCGTGGAGCCCAAACCGCGCCCGGCGGCGAAGCCCAAGCCCGCCGCTCCGGGGCAGGGCGATCTGTTCTAGCCGTGTCTCCAGCGCTCCGGCCGCGATGACCGGTGGAGCGGAGCCTTGGATCACCCCCACGCCCAGATTCGACGCATCCCCCTGCTAGGGTGCCGGTCCTCGGATCTTTGACAATCAAACACGCCCGACGCTCCGGTTGAGCCCGTTCGATTTCCCCCGCCTCAAGCGAATTTGTGCACAATGTGCACTCCATTTTTTCCGAGTGCACTTTTTCCGGCTGATCCGCGTCGGATGCGCCGGGAAGGCGGGATTCGGCGTTTTTAACCCGACAGGGTCGGCCAGGGCCTTGGCGCTCCCCGTTCGCTCAAGCTAGGCTGTCGTCATGGTCCAATCTCCCGGTGAACAGGCGACGCTCCACTACGGCGATGGCGAATTCGCCGTCCTGAAGCCCGGGCGTGTCGTCACCTGCGCCGTCTCCGGAAAACCGATCCCGCTGGAAACCCTGCGGTACTGGTCGGCCCGGCTTCAGGAAGCCTACGCCGGCCCCGAAGAGGCCTTCCAGCGGCTGGGCCAGCAGCCCTGATGCTGGACCGGCGTGGCCTGCTCGCCGGAAGCGCGGCGCTTCTGGCCGCCGGCGCCGCCCGCGCGCAGACCACGGGCTCCGACCTCGACCTGACCGGCCGCTTCGTACAGGGCGGCCACGCCATCGGCCGGACCTGGCCGCGGGCGCTGGTCTTCGTCGACGGCGAATCCCTGACCGCCGCCTCGGCCGACGGATGGTTCATCGTCGGCTTCGACCGCGATGCGGCGGGCAGCGTCGAGATCGAGGCCCGGTCGGACGGCCGCTCGGCCCGCCGGGTGTTGTCCATCGCGGCGGGGACCTTCCCCTCCACGGCGGTCAACGGCCTGCCGCCGGCGACGGTGGAGCCCTCGGACCCGGCCCTGCTGGCCCGCATCCGGGACGAGGTTCTGCTCAAGACCGAGGGCTTCGCCAGCCGTACCGACGCGGACGGCTTCCGTGACGGCTTCGTCTGGCCGCTGGAGACCTTCCGCATCACCAGCCGCTGGGGCGCCCAGCGTGTGCTGAACGGCACGCCCGCCCGGCCCCATTTCGGCATCGACCTGGCCGCGCCGCAGGGCTCCGCCATTCGCGCGCCGGCGCCCGGCCGGGTGACCCTGGCCCAGCCGTCGCTGCATTTCGAGGGCGGGCTGGTCCTGATCGATCACGGCCAGGGCCTGATTACCGCCTATCTGCACCAGTCGCGGCTGGAGGTCCGGGAAGGGCAGGATCTGATGCGCGGCGATCTGATCGGGCGGGTCGGCATGACCGGGCGAGCGACCGGTCCCCACCTGTGCTGGCGCATGAAATGGCGCGATCGGAACCTCGATCCGTCGCTGCTGGTCAAATCCTGAGCAAGCTTAGCCGTTTACGCTAAAGTTGAAACAGCGTTCGCTGATAGACGCGAACCGAATCCGGCCCTAGACCTCGCGGACGCCGACGGTTTGGCCGTCTCCACCAAGCTGTCCTGCATGTCTTCCCTCGCCGCCCTTCAGGTTCTTCTGGTTGACGATAACCAGCACATGAGGGCGATCACCTCCGCTGTTCTTCAGTCCGCCGGAATCCGCAAGCTGCGCGAGGCCGCCGACGGCGCCGCCGCGCTCGAAATCCTGCGCGACCATGCGGTTGATCTGGTCATCGTCGACTTCAACATGTTTCCGCTGGACGGCGTCGAGTTCACCCGCCTGGTGCGCAACAGTCCCGACAGCGCCAATCCCTATCTGCCGATCATCATGATGACCGGCCACTCCGAGAAGACGCGCGTCTACGAGGCGCGCGACGCCGGGGTGAACGAGTTCGTGGTCAAGCCGATCACCGCCAAGGCCATTCTGGACCGCATCCAGGCGGTGATCTTCCGCCCACGCCCGTTCGTGAAGACCGACGGCTATTTCGGGCCCGACCGCCGCCGGGTGCAGAGCGCCGACGACAAGGGGCCCAAGCGCCGCGCCACGGACCGGCCGCACGAGGTCTGAGGCGGTCTAGAGCGAAATCGGTCGAGTTGGACGTAGTCCGGCTCGGCTCAGATTTCGCTCCAGTTTGATGCTGGACCATTTTTTGGATTCAGGTCGATCCGACCTGAAGCAAAAATGGTCTAGCGCTCGGCGTCCAGCGCGTCATAGACCTTCTGCGGCCAGCGCTTGTGGACCCAGAACCAGTCGACCGGATGCTCGCGCACCCGATCCTCGATGAAGGTGGTGATCGCCTGCACGCCGCGGACGATGTCGCCCGACCGATCGCCGGTCTTCTCCAGTTCGATCGGTTCATGCGCCGTCACGCGGAAGCGCACGCCCGGCAGGCGCACCACCGACATCGGCTGGATGAAGGTTCCGAACCGCAGGGCCAGCCGGCTGGGCCCCGGCGCCGCGTTCACCGGTTGGCCGAAGAAGGTCACCTCGGGGCCTTCCGAGAACTTCTGGTCGTTCATCAGGGCCACGGACTCGCCGCGCGCCATCCCGGCCAGCAGCTCGCGCGCGCCGTCGCCGCCCTTGGGCGCGAACAGGGTCACGCCGTAGCGGGCCCGCGCCTCGCGGATCTGCTTGTCGACATAGGGGTTGTTGGCCGCGCGATAGGTCACCTGGCAGGGCACGCCCGCCGCCACGATCACCGCCGCCATCACCTCGATATTGGCCATGTGGCCCGAGACCAGCACCGCCGGCCTGCCGCTGTCGCGAATGGCGTGCAGCCGCTCGATGCCGACGATCTCGATCCGTCCCGACGCCGGGGTCAGCTGATCCATCACCAGGGTCTCGGCGAAGGTGCGGCCGGTCTGTTCCCACTGGGCCGTCGCCAGGGCCTCGCGCTCGGCCCGCGGCATGTCCGGGAAGGCGATGCGCAGGTTGCGCATCACCGTCTTCTGGGTGCCGGTCATCGGCCCCAGGGCTTTCAGCAGCCAGCCGCCGACCGCGGAGGCCCGCGTCAGCCCCAGCAGTCGCATGAGGCCGATCAGGCCGGCGAAGGCCACGCCTTCCAGCCGCCAGGCCAGATCCTGGCCGAAGCTCACCTTGGGACCGTCACCAGGCAATCGTCAGCCCGCCGTCCACGACCAGGGTCTGGCCGGTCACATAGGCCGCCGCCTTGCTGCACAGATAGACGGCGGTGCCCGCGATCTCGTCCGGCTGGCCGATGCGCTTCATCGGATTGGGCTCGACGGTGACCTTCAGCACTTCCTCGTTCTCCCACAGGTAGCGGGCGAAGTCGGTCTGGATCAGGCCCGGCGCGATGCAGTTGACCCGCACGTTCGACGCGCCGAACTCGACCGCCAGGTTGCGCACCAGCTGCATGTCCGCCGCCTTGGACACGTTGTAGGCGCCGATCAGGGCGTTGCCGCGCAGGCCGCCGACCGACGAGATCACCAGAATGGCCCCGTCCTTTCGCTCCACCATCTGCGGCGCGACCATCTGGATCAGCCAGTGGTTGGCCAGGACGTTGTTATGGAAGATCTTCTGGAACTGGTCGTCCGTGATGCCGCCCATCGGCCCGGCGTAGGGATTGGACGCCGCGTTGCAGACCAGGATGTCGATCTGGCCGAAGGCGGCGATGGTCTCGTCGACCAGCCGCTGCAGTTCTTCCTTCGAAGCGATGTTGGCCGGGACGGCGATGGCCGTGCCCTCGCCGTGCTTGGCGTTCAGCGCTTGAGCCACTTCGTCACAAGGGCCGGCCTTGCGCGACGAGATCACGACCTTGGCGCCGTGCTCGGCCATCCGCTCGGCGATCGCCTTGCCGATGCCCTTTGAGGAGCCGGTGATCACCGCGACCTTGCCGGTCAGGTCGAACAATTCCATCGTTAACCTCGAAAGCGTGGGGAGAATCCGTGTTCGGACCCTATGCGTATTGCCGTGATACCCCGATACTCGGGCGATTCCATCCGGGAAGGCGGAAACTCCGTACCCCATGCGCGCCATAACCAACGGCTTTCTGTTCTTCGGCTACCTGTTCCTGGCGATGACCGTCGGCGCCTTCCTGTGGCGCGCGGGGCTCGGCGGCGGCGCAGGCGTGGCCGCCGGCTTCGGCACCGCGGGCCTGCTGATGGCGATCCACGTCCTGGTCGTCGGACGAACTCAGCGCGCCGCCCTGAAGAAGGAAATCGACCAGGTCCGCGAGGCCCACCGCCTGCTGGCCGACGCGATGGAGTCCACCCAGGGCGCGCTGACCGAACTGGCCCAGGCCATCGAGGCCGGAGCCCTGACCTCGACCGAGCAGCTGTCGGGCGAAGTCCGCATGCTGGAGACCCTGATCCAGCAGATGAGCGTCTCCATCGAGGAGCGGGTCCAGCAACCGGTCCCCGCCAGCCCGTTCGAGGCGCGTCACCGCCAGCAGTCCAACGTCCTGCTGCAGACCATCCACGAGGCCCTGGCCGAGAACCGGGTCGACCTCTACCTGCAGCCGGTGGTCTCCCTGCCGCAGCGCCGGACCATCTTCTACGAAAGCTTCACCCGCCTGCGCGCCGCCGATGACCGGGTGATGATGCCGGCCGAGTATCTGTCCGTCGCCGAGGGCGAGGGGCTGGTGCCCGCCATCGACAATCTGCTGCTGTTCCGCTGCGCCCAGATCGTGCGCCGCCTGGCCCGTCAGGACCGCAAGGTCGGCGTCTTCTGCAATGTGGCCCTGTCCTCGCTGGGCGACGAGACCTTCTTCCCGCAGTTCCTCGACTTCCTGAGCGAAAACCGCGACCTGAACCAGGCCCTGATCTTCGAGCTGGGCCAGGCCGTGTTCGACGCCCGCGGCGCCGTCGAGGCCCGCAACATGGCCAAGCTGGCGGACCTCGGCTTCCGCTTCTCGATCGACAAGGTCCAGACGCTGGACCTCGACTTCGCCGACCTGCAGCGTTCGGACGTGAAGTTCCTCAAGGTCGCCGCCGACCTGCTGATCGAACAGCTTCTGGATCTCGACAACGGACCGGCCCTGCCGTCCCTGCGCGACATCCAGGCCGCCGACTTCGCGGGCCTGACCCGCCGCTACGGCATCGAGGTCATCGCCGAGAAGTGCGAGAGCGAGCGCCAGATCGTCGACATCCTCGAACTGGACGTCTCCATGGGCCAGGGCCACCTGTTCGGCGAGCCCCGCGCCATCAAGGAAGCCGTGCTGGCCGAGACCGATCCGCCCGCCGAGTTCCTGCGCTCCACCCTGCGCAGCGCCGAACAGCGCCGCCGGTTCGGCTAGGTTTCAATAGCGCGGATAGGGGCGGTAGTTGTCCCGCCAGTAGACCCGCTCGGTCCCATAGCGACGGTCGCGGTTGTAGCCGCCGAAGCCATAGCCGCAGGGATCGTCCTCCGCCGACAACTGGTTGCCCAGCAGGCCGCCCGCCAGCGCGCCGATGGCCGCGCCACGCTCGGGATTCTCCTTGTCTATCGCCGCCCCTGCCAGGGCGCCCAGGGCCGCGCCGCTGGCCCTCGCATAGTCCCGGTTCCGGGCATAGTCGCGCTCGCAGGCCGAGGCGTAGCCGTCGGTGGTGGCGCAGCCGGCTGCGGCGGCCCCCAGGGCGGTCAGGGCGGCGAGGATCATCAGGCGGCGCATGCGGCTTTCCCTCCGTAATCCCGTGTCGAACACACGGGCGTCGGGACTGTTCCGCTCAGCCCTCGCCGCGCAGCAGGCGCAGGAACCCCGCTTCGTCCTCGAACGCAGCCTTCACCGGCCAGGAGGTCACCCGCGTCCGCCATTCGGGGGGCAGACGGGACCAGTCCTTCTCGGTGGTCACCAGGGTCGCGCCGAACTGTTCCGCGCGGTCGGCGAGGAAGCGGAGATCCTCGGTCTTGAAGGCGGCGTGGTCGGGGAAGGGGGCGAACTCGGCCAGATCGGCGCCGGCGGCCTTCAGCGAGCGCTCGACCTTCCACGGCTTGGCGATGCCGGCGAAGCCGACCAGCGGTCCGGACGGCGGCGGACCGGCGGGCTGCAGCCGGGCGATGAAGACGGGCAGGGCGCCGAAGGTCTCCAGCAGTTCCGGATCGGGCTCGGCCAGATCGGACGGCATCAGGACGATCACGGCGTCGGCGCGGGCCAGACCGGCCTTCAGCGGCTCGCGCATCGGACCGGAGGGGAAGACCGAGCCGGCGCCGAAGGGCCATTCGTCGTCGCGGGTCTCGCCGTCCACCACGATCAGGCTGAGGGTCTTCTTCAGGGCCGGATTCTGATGGCCGTCGTCCAGCACCAGCGCCTGCGCGCCGCCGGCGGCGGCGGCCTTGGCGCCGGCCACGCGGTCGCGGGCGATCCAGGCTGGGCTGTCCAGCGCGAGCATCAGCGGCTCGTCGCCCACTTCGGCGGCGGTGTGGAGGTTCAGGTCGACCCGGATCGGGCCTTCCAGCTTTCCACCGTAGCCGCGCGACAGGGCGTGGGCCTCGACGCCTGACAGCCGCAGCAGCCGCAGGACCTCGCGGGCGACCGGCGTCTTGCCCGATCCGCCGACGGTTAGATTGCCGACGGAGATGACCGGCACGCCCGGATCGACCGGCGTGGCGCGGGCGATGCGGTTGGCCGTCACTCCGGCCCAGATCCACGACAGCGGCTTGAGCAGCATCCGCGTCATGGCCGCATGCTTGCGGTCGCGCAGATACCACCATTTCGGCGTGCTCAGGCTCATCGCCGGCTCCGCTTCGGCGGCAGCAGGGGATGCATCGCCTCGATCAGCCGTTCCAGCCCGGACCCGGCCTCGGCGGCGGCGCGGCGGCCGCGGTCGCCCATGGCCTTGGCCGCCTTGTCGTCGGCCAGCAGGGGCGTGAGCGCGGCGGGCAGGTCCCAGGGCGCGGCCACGATCTGCAGGCCGCCGGCCTCGACCAGCGCCTCGGTGATGGCTGCCCAGTTGGTCATGTCCGGGCCGGTGACGGCCGGCTTGCCCAGCCGCGCGGGCTCCAGCGGGTTGTGGCCGCCGACGGGGGGCTTCTCAAGCGCCGCCGAGAAGCTGCCGCCCATGACCACCACGTCGGCCAGCCGCAGGAACAGGCCCATCTCGCCCAGGGTGTCGGCGACATACAGGTCGGTGTCGTTGTCCGGCTGACGTCCCTGCGAGCGCAGGGCGAAACGGTAGCCGTCGCGGGTCAGGGCGGCGGCGATGGCGGCGCTGCGCTCCGGATGGCGCGGGATCAGGATCAGGCACAGCCGGTCGGCCAGCTTGTCCAGGGCGCGGACGATGGCGATCTCCTCGCCGTCGTGGGTGCTGGCGGCCACGACCACGGGCCGGTCGCCGATGGCGGCGCTCAGCTTGGTGAAGGCCGCGCCGTCATGCGGCGGGGCCTCGCCCGCCAGCTTGAGGTTCACATGGCCGTCGATACGGGCGCCCAGGCTCTCCAGCCGGTCGGCGGAAACGCCGTCCTGCGGCAGGATCACGTCGAAGGCCGACAGGATCTCGCGCGCCGCCGCGGGGAAGCGCCGCCAGCCGGCGACGGTCTTCTCGGTGATCCGGGCGCTGGCCAGCACCAGCTTCACGCCCCGGCGGCGGGATTCGAGGATCAGGTTCGGCCAAAGCTCGCTTTCGACGAAGACGCCGACCACGGGTTTCCAGTGGGTCAGGAAGGCGTCGACCGCGCCCGGCGCGTCGACGGGGGCGAACTGATGGATCACGCCTTCGGGCAGACGGTGCGCCAGCAGGGCGGCCGAGGTCAGGGTGCCGGAGGTGACGAGCAGGTTCAGGTCCGGCCGCGTGGCGCGCAGCTTGGCGACCACCGGCAGCAGGGACAGGGTCTCGCCGACGCTGACGCCGTGCAGCCAGACCACCTCGCCGTCGGGACGGGGGACCCGGGTCAGGCCCAGGCGTTCATCGACGCGGACGGGGTCCTCCTTGCCCTTCTTCGCCCGACCGTCGAGCAGGCGGGGGGCCAGCGGCTCCAGCATCCGGGTCAGGAGCCGGTAGAGGATCAGGGCGGGGCTCACGTCAGACCCGCTTCAGGCCGGTGATGGCGTCGGCCTCGGCCTCGACGGCGTCCAGGCGCTCGGCCCAGGCGAAGGCGACAGCGGCCACGTCGGCGCCTTCCGGATAGTCGGCCACGTCCCAGACGATGGCCCCCTTGCCGAAGGGCAGCGGCAGGACGGCCTTGTCCCAGCTGTTCAGACGGATGGCCGGATTGCAGGAGATGCCGATGAGCAGGGTCGGCGCCCCTGACAGCTTGGCCAGCAGGGGCAGGCCCTCGGCCATCTGCCGGGCCGGGCCGCGCGGACCGTCGGGGGTGACCGCCAAGGCGCCGACCTTCAGCTGGCGCAGGCCGTCACGCAGGGCCTGGGTGCCGCCCTTGGCGCGGTCCGCCTTGTCCTTGTTGGCGGACGAGCCGCGCACGGCGGGGATGCCCAGAAGCGCCATGGCCCGGGCGATGAACTGGCCGTCGGGCGACAGGGAAACCAAGCCCTTGACCGGTTGAGCGCGGTCCAGCGGCCAACTGGCGGGGCTCAGGCTGATGCGCGAATGCCAGAAGGCGCACAGCACGCCGCCGCCCTGTTTCCATATGGCCTCGGCCACGCCTTCGTTCTGGTGCGTCCAGCGGATGGTGGCGAAGCAGAACCGCATCCACCACGCCAGGGCCCAGGCGAAGAACGCCTGGACGACCGGGTTGCGCAGCGGCCTCATGAAACGCTCGCCACGGAGATCGGATCGCTGTCCAGGGATTGCTGTCGCGCCAGGCGGGCGTACAGGCCGCCCTTCTTCACCAGCGCCGCGTGGCTGCCGGTCTCGACCACCTTGCCTGCGTCGATGACATAGATGCGGTCGGCGTTGCGGACGGTCGACAGGCGGTGGGCGATCATCAGGGTGGCGCGGCCCTCCATCAGCCGCTCCAGCGCGACCTGCACCAGGGCCTCGCTCTCCGTGTCCAGCGCCGAGGTGGCCTCGTCCAGCAGCAGGATCGGCGCGTCCTTCAGGAAGGCGCGGGCGATGGCGATCCGCTGGCGTTGGCCGCCGGACAGGCGCAGGCCCGCCTCGCCGGCCCGGGTCAGATAACCCTCGGGCAGGGCGGTGATGAAGTCATGGGCGGCGGCCGAGGCGGCGGCGGCCTCGATCTCGTCCTGCGAGGCCCCGGGGCGGCCATAGGCGATGTTGGCGGCGATGGTGTCGTCAAACAGGAAGGGTTCCTGCGTGACCAGGGCGATGTGGGTGCGCAGGTCGTGCAGTTTGAGCTCGCGGATGTCGCGGCCGTTGATGGTCACGGCGCCCGATGTGACGTCGTAGAAGCGGGGCAGCAGCGACAGGATCGTCGACTTGCCGCCGCCGGACGGGCCGACCAGGGCCACGGTCTCGCCGGGCTTCACCGACAGGGAGACGTCCGACAGGGTCGGCGCGCCGCCGTCGGCCGCGGGGGCGTAGGCGAAGCTGACGTGGTCGAAGGCGACGGTGACCGGGCCGGTCTCCAGCGGCGCGGCGTCGGGCGCCTCGCGGATCTCGGGTTCGATGTCGAGCGAGGCGAACAGGCGACGGGCGGCGGTCAGGCCCTCGGCCATGACGGTCTGCAGGTTGGTGACCTGGCGCAGCGACTGGCCGGCGGACATCAGCAGGCCGATGTAGGCGGCGAACGCGCCGACGGTCATCTGGCCCTGACGCGCCTGCCAGCCGGCGTAGGCCATGACGGCGGCGACGATGACCATGGCGACGAGGTTGGAGAAGGGACCGGCGAAGGCGCGGCTGTCGGCGGACTTGATGACATGGCGCTGGCGGCGGGCGACGACCTCGCCCACCCGGGCCTCCTCGGCGGCCTCGCGGTTCTCGATCTTGATGAGGCGAACGCCGTCCAGGTTCTCCATCAGGGCGGTGGAGAGGTTGGACGTCTCGACCATGGCGCCGGTCGTGGCCTTGCGCACCCGCTTGCCGAAACGGCGAATGACAAGGGCGATGACCGGCGCGCCCAGCAGGACGATCAGGGTCAGCCGCCAGTCGGTCCAGGCCATGTAGCCGATCACCGCGATCAGGGTCAGGGCGTGCTGGGTGTAGTTGACCACGCCGTTGGTGAAGGCCTCGCGCACCATGTTGGCGTCGAACAGCACCGAGGAGACGAAACCGCCGGAGTGCTGGCTGCGCAGGCGGGCCAGGTCGGCGCGGATCATGGCGCCGAACAGACGCACCTGGATGTCGCCGACGATGCCGTGACCCAGCCGGTTGACCAGGGCCGCCTGGCCGAGGGCCGCGATGGTCCAGATGACGCCCGCGCCGATGATGATCAGCGGAATGCTGACCAGCGCCTGTTCGGGCGGGATGGTGAAGACGCGCCAGATGGTGACCGGCTTGCCCAGGAACAGTCCGTCGACGGCGGGCTGCAGCAGTTGGAGGACGGTGGCGGCCATGACGCCGACGACGGCCGCGCAGAGGATGGACAGGAACAGCGGCGTCCGGTGGTGCGAGAGGTAGTCGCGCCAGATGCGCGCCAGCAGCGGGCGCAGCGGCTCTTTCTCGTCGGTCGCGGGGGCAGGCGTCGTCATCGGTCCGAGGTCGGACGACGGGGGGAGGAAGTCAAGCGGGGAGGTGGTCAGGGACGGAACGCAATGGCGACCTGATCTTCCGAGATTGCGACCTCGCCGTCGGCCGGCCCCTGCAACAACCGCGCGGGCGGGACCGTCGGATTGGAGGCGTAGGTCCGGCCATCGAAGGGAAGGACAACCATCTTCTCACCCTCGCCGGGGTAGTACTCGCCTCGAACCCGGACCGCGATGTCGGGCATGTCATGGGTCTGCGTGTCCAGAATAAGGACGGGAGCGTGGACGAGCGTGACCCCAGCCAGCGCTTCAAGGCCGGAATGTCCGGGTTCGAGTATGAACAGCTTGCATCCGCCCGAGCCACACCATTCCGGGGCGGACATATAGACAAGGGTGATCCGCGGATGGCGCGGACCGCCGTCCACGGTCTGGGCGACGACGGTTGGCGGCGGCGACACTCCGGATTTAACGGCGTTCAAGCGGAGAAAGGTCTGGAGGGCCTGCGGGTCATCGACCACGCCGATCACCGTTATTTCCGAGGTCGCCGCCTGGGGCGAGGCGAACGCGATCGATGGCGCGGGCACGGGCGAACACGCGCTCAGGACGGCGGCTGAGAGAAGGGCGTGTAAAATGCGGGTCATCGAGGGTCTCGATCGACGAACGGGCCCCGAGTTCCGCATGCCAGAGGTGGGTTGTCGAGGGTGAGGCGGCCGGCGCGTTCCGCATCGCCGACGGTGGCGTCGCAGGACCGCGAAGGCTATCTCCCCCTGCATGCCTCGTTACGACCTCTCCACCGCCGCCGGCCGCTTCAGGGCGAAGTGGGACTATGTCTGGAAGGACCACGCCTTCCTGAGGCGGTGGTTCATGAACGCCCACTGGCTGGGGCCGGATCTGGTGCGGACGAACCAGCCGTCGCCGCGCCAGCTGGCCTGGTGGAAATCGCAGGGGATCAAGACGGTCATCAACCTGCGCGGGGCGCGGGACGAAGCCTATTACGCGCTGGAGAAGGACGCCTGCGAGCGGCTGGGCCTGACCCTGATCGACGCGCCGCTGGACAGCCGGGATCCGCCGCAGCCCGACCGCATCCGCCGGGCGAAAGGGCTGTTCGAGACGATCGAATATCCGGTGCTGATCCACTGCAAGTCGGGGGCGGACCGGGCCGGGATGATGGCGGTCTTCTATCGCCACTTCCATCTGGGCGAACCCATCTCGGAAGCGATCAAGCAGCTCGACAAGAAATACCTGCACCACCGCGAGGGGCTGACCGGGGTGCTGGACTACACGCTGGAGAAATACCTCAAGGAGGTCGAGCCCACGGGCGTCAGCTTCCTGGAGTGGATCGACAGCCCGGCCTATGATCCCAAGGCGATCCGGTCCGAGTTCAGGGGCCAGTGGTGGGGCACCCTGCTGACCGAGAAACTGCTGCGGCGGGAGTAGGGCTTCAGCTCCAGGGGCCCCGCGGTCCTTGGGGGGACGGCGGAGGGCTTTCGCCGCGCTCCGAAGCCAGTTCGGCGTCGCGCCGCGCCTTGCGGTCGGCTTCCCAGTTCCTGAACCACCGCGTCCACCGCATCTCGCCGCGCAGGGACATGGTCCACAGCACCAACGCCATGAGCATGAAGACCAGGGCGCTGATTTCCTCAGCGCCGAGAGTGCGGCCGAACAGGGTCATGGGTGCTTGGTATCATCCGGCGACGCGGGCGTCACCGGGTCGTTCCAGGCGGTGTCGGACTCTCGCGGGGCGTTGCTGTTGGCATCCGGCTTGCGGCGCGTGACCCACACGACGATGCCGACGGCGATGGCGCCGAGCACCAGCACGATCAGAAGAGTGTTCACGGGCGATCCTCCGTCAACGTGACTGTCACGGACAGAGCGTTCGAGCGACGGCCCCGGTTCCCGTCAGGACCCGGGAGCGCCGTCAGTGCTCGTGGGCGTCGCCGCGCGGATCGATCATCCGGTGGGCGTGCAGGATGAAGTAGCGCATGTGGGCGTTGTCGACCGTGGCCTGGGCCTTGGCCTTCCAGGCCTTGCGGGCTTCCTCGTAGTTCGGGAAGGCGCCGACGAATTCGACCTTGGACAGGTCGCGGAACACCGGCGCGTCCAGATGGCGCAGCTCGCCGCCGATGACGATGTGCAGCAGCTGGTTTTCGGTTTCGGCGGTCATGTTCGTATCCCGGAGGAGGGCGTCTGTGGGGTTCACCGTCCCATTTGCAGGTTGAAATGACCTGAAAGAGGCGGATCAGCGCGGCGCGAGCGGAATAGGCGCTGTCCGCCGCACGATCAACGGGTGAAGGGCCGGGGCGGAGCAGATCAGGCTGGTTTGTCGCGGATCGGGCTGGTTGAAGCGCCACAGGCCGCCGTGGTGGTCGCTGACCTTCGCCCCGGCTTCTTCCGCGATCAGGGCGCCGGCGCAGACGTCCCAGTCCCATTTGGGCGTCAGGGCGATGGCCGCGTCAAACGCGCCCGCGGCGACCAGCGCCATGCGATAGGCCAGGGCGTTGCGCTTCTCGTAGCGCATGGCGGGCCAGGGCTCCGGCCAGTGCGGTCCTTCCATCAGCCGGGCGTCGGCCAGCACCGAGGCGTCGTCCAGGTCGGTGGTGTCCGACGCCGTGATCGTCCGCCCGTTCAGGGACGCGCCGCCGCCCAGGGTGGCGACGAAGGTCTCGTTCAGCATGGGGGCGTGAATGACCGCGGCGACCGGTCGGCCGTCCTCGACCACGGCGATGGGAATGCACCACCACGGCTTGTCCTTCATATAGGCCACGGTGCCGTCGATCGGATCGACCACGAAGATGCGCCGCTTCGACAGTCGCTCGGCGCTGTCGGCGGTCTCCTCGGACAGCCAGCCGTAGTCCGGACGGGCCGACAGCAGGCGGGCGCGCAGCAACTGGTCGACGGCCAGGTCGGCCGAGGTGACGGGCGAACCGCCGGACTTGGACCAGATCTTCAGCCCCCGCTCGCGCTCGGACAGGGCCAGCTCGCCGGCGGCGAGGGCCGCGTCGCGGATCAGCTCGAGATCGGTGGCGAAATCCGTCATTTGCCCGCGATGGCGACGCCGTCGAACAGCAGGGACGGACTGTTGAAGCTGCTGCGGAACTCCAGGTCGGAGCCGGGGACCAAGCGCGCCCACAGGTCCTTCAGATTGCCCGCGACGGTGACTTCGCTGACTGGATAGGCGCGTCGTCCGTTCTCGAACCAGAAGCCCGATACCCCGGCGGACCAGTCGCCGGTGTTGCCGTTCAGCGAGGGGCCGAACATCGAGGTGATCAGCAGGCCGGTCCCCGCCTCGCCCATCAGGCCGTCCAGGTCCTGCTCGCCCGGCTCCAGATGCAGGTTGTGGGTCGAGACGCCGGGCGGTCCGGCGAGGCCGCGCGAGGCGTGGCCGGTCGAGGCCAGGCCCAGCTGGGCCGCCGCGCTGCTGTTCAGCAGCCAGGTGGTCAGGACGCCGTCGTCGATGATGGATTGCCGGCTTACGGCCACGCCCTCGTCGTCGAACGGGGTCGAGCCGAGACCGCGCGGGCGGAAGGGATCGTCGATCAGGCGCACGCCCTCGGGCAGAACCCGTTGGCCGAGCCGGTCCTTCAGGAAGGAGGTGCCGCGCGCGATGGAGGCGCCGGAAATGGCGCCCAGCAGGGGCGACAGCACCTGGGTCGCCACGCGGTTCTCGAAGATCACCGGGGCGGTGGTCGAGGCGATCTTGCGCGGACCGGTGCGTTCGACGGCCCGCTTGCCCGCATAGGCGCCGATGGAGTCGGCCGAGGGCAGGTCGGACAGGTGGCGGACGGCGCGGTGCTCTCCGCCCCGCTCCATGGCCCCGTCCTTCTCGGCGATGACGCCGACGCCCAGCGAGAAGGCCGAGCCCTGATAGGCGCCGTCGAAGCCGTGCGAAGTGACCAGACGCCAGCGGCTGGACGAGGCGGCGGCGTGACCGCCCTCCGAACGGGCGACGCCCTCGACCGCCAGCGCGACGGCCTCGGCTTCGGCGGCGGCGGCTTCCAGATCGGCGGCGCTGCGCTCGGTCGGGTCGTAGAGGTCCAGATCGGGGAACGGGCCCTTGGCGAGGCGATCCTGCGGGGCCAGTCCGGCGTAGGGGTCTTCCGGCGCGAGGCGGGCCATGGCCACGGCGCGCTCAACCAGCCGGGCGCGGGTCTTGTCCGACAGGTCCGAGGCCGAGACGGTCGCCTGACGCCTGCCGATGAAGACCCGCAGACCGAGGTCGCGGCTCTCCTCGCGCTCCACATCCTCCAGTGCGCCGTTGCGCACGCCGATGGACAGGGAGGCGCGCTCCGAGGACACCGCCTCGGCGGCGTCCGCCCCGGCCTTCAGGGCGGCGGCGACGAGGTCGGGCAGGATGTCGGAGGCGGCGGCGTCACGCGGGGAGGTCATGCCCCGATATGGCCGGGCCTCCGCCGGGGCGCAACCGCCGTCAGAAGACGGCGGCGAAGATCAGCAGCCCCGCCGAGGCTAGGAAGGGCAGGTAGGTCAGGATCATGCCGAGCATGCGTCCGGCGGCGGGCTGCTTCTCCTGCGCCATGCCCCAGGCATGGAGCACCCGGCCGAGGAAGAATGAACCGCCCAGCACGTGCACGACAGGCGCGCTGTAGAAGACCGCCACCACGGCCAGCGAGACCAGCGCCACCGGGATGTATTCGATGGCGTTGCCGAACGCGCGGGTGGTCGTGGTCAGCTCGGCGTGGCCGCCGTCTCCGACCGAAACCTTGAGCTTGCGCCGTCCGGCGCTGATCCGCATCGACAGGAACAGGACGAACAGCAGCGAGAGGCCGGTCCAGAGCGCAACCGCCCGGAAGGCCTCGGTATGGAAGGCCAGCGCCTGTTCGATGCTCATGGAATCGCCCCTCAGTTCTCGCGCGCCACCGGATAGAGGCGGTAGTGGTCATCATAGAACGGGGTTCGTTCATAGAACCACTGCAAACGGGCGTCGCCGTTGGCGGCGAAGTCCGGCTCGGCGGCCAGCTTGGCCTCGAACTCGGCCTTCAGGGCCGGATCGGCGGCCATCATCCGCTCGGCCAGCGGGGCGATGGCGTAGCCCTCGATGTATTCGACGCGGCTCAGCACCTCGGGGAACAGGCCCCAGGCGAAGAAGCTTTCCGACGACTGCGGCTCCAGCAGCAGGACGACGATGTCGCCCAGCGGCTGGTCGGTCGGCACGCGCACCGAGCCGATCGGGAAGGTCCAGTCGCGGCGCTCGGGCGTGACCGAGGTCACGGTCACCGGAACATGGCCTTCGTTGGCGCGGGCGCCGACCTTCGGATCGTCGAGGCGCAGCATCTCCACCGGCACGGTGCGCGGCGCGGTCAGGGTCTCCATCGTCACGCCGTGGACGCGCAGGCGCTCGATGATGTCCGTCCGGTACGACGGCACCCAATAGGCTTCGGGCCGGCGCAGGGTCAGCGTCGGATGCGAGGTGTAGAACGGCAGCTGCCACAGCGCGGGATCGGCCTGGCCCAGCCAACGGATTTCGCGGCGGCCCGACGCCGGGCTGTCATAGGTTTCATAGGTGATGCCCTTGAACGGGCGGGTCACGGTCGGCTGGTCGTTCTGGACGAAGTTGGCGGGGATCTCGGCCGGACGCAGGGCGCTGTCGGCGGTGATCGCGGCGCGCAGGTCCCGGCCGTCGCTCGCCAGCAGCTTCAGGGCCTGTTCGAGGAAGACATAGGTGCCCAGCACGCGCTGTTCGTGCGGTTTGAGGCTGTGGTTCTCGATCAGGATGGTCGGGACGTGGGCCGCCGAGCCCCAGCCGTTCGAGAAGCGCTCGCCCAGGCCGCCGTCCGACAGGCCGGCGCGCGGGTTCTGGTCGTCGATGCCGAAGACCAGTTCGCCGGGGATGTGGCCGCGCGCCTCGAGCGCCGCGTTCATCGCCGGCTTGAAGGCGTTATCCAGCCACAGCGCCGTGGCGGGCGAACGGGAATAGACCCCGTCCTCGCCGTTGTAGCCGTAGGTGACGTCGTACTGGTAATCCATGCCGTCGGTGACGTGGATGTCGACGTACAGGTCGGGCCGGTACTTCACGATCAGGCCGCGCACCGCCCGCATCTCGGGCTGGTCCAGCTTCAGGTAGTCGCGGTTCAGGTTCTGGTTGGTCGCCGTGTTGCGCCAGCCCTGAATGCGCGGTCCCCGTTGGTTCGGGCGGCTGTAGGCGCTGGCCCGCTCGTGCCCATCGACCGACAGGATGGGGATCAGGATCAGGTTGACCCGGTCCAGCAGGTCGTCCTTGCCGTAGAAGGCGATGTCGCGAAGCAGCATCATGCCCGCGTCCTTGCCGTCGATCTCGCCCGGATGGATGCCGGCCTGGGCCAGCAGCACCGGCTTGGACGGATCGAAGCGCGCGCCGTCCTTCGAGGCGATGACGGCGTAGATCGGCCGGCCTTCCGGCGAGACGCCGAACTGCTCGATGCGGATCAGGTCCGAGGCGGCGTCCAGGCGGTCGAACCAGGCGCGGGTGTCGGCGTAGGTCGGGCTGAAGTCATGGGCGGCGTCGGCCTCGAAGGCCGTGACCCACGGGTCCGAGGCGGCGCGCAGCAGGTCGCGGCTGGCGCCGTTCCACTCCGGCGCCGGCGGCAGGAAGGGTTGATCCCACGGCGCGGCGTTGGGGACAGACTGGGACATGGCGGGACTCGCGAACAGAAGGACGGCTGCGATCAGAAGGGGGGTGCGCATGATGCTTCCTCGACCAAATGCTGAACGGCGGCAAGCGATCCGGGCGTCAGCCCGTCACGCCCAGCGCGGGCGACCAGGCGCCGCTGGACAGCAGGTGAATGGCGGACATCGACAGCGTCCACAGGCTGTAGGCCAGAACGATCAGCAGGGCGCCGATCACGGCCCGTCGCCACGGCGCGAAGGCGGCGACGGCGGTCGTGGTGAAGAAGATGCCGAAACCGACCCACAGCCGCGTCGTCGACAGGGCGGCGAAACCCTCGTTCGCGGCCATAAGGCCCAGGAACAGCAGACCGACGATGAGGTTGGCGGTCATGATGCAGCCGAAGACCAGCCGCCGGGACTTCCAGAAATGCTCATCCAGATCGATCCGCTCGTGATGACCCTCGGCGGACACGCGGGGGAAGGTCATGCTGGCGGCGACGTAGAAGGTGGCGGCGATGATCAGGCCGGCGATCAGCAGGGCCTGGCTGAACGGCGCGCCGCGGAAGATGACCCAAGCCTGGTTCCAGAACGTCGCCACATCCAGCGCCACGAAGGTCGCCAGCAGCGGGGTCAGCCAGCCGAAGCGCACCCGTTCCCGCTCCTGCAGGATGCGGGCGAAGCCGCCGACCAGTTCGGCCACCGAGAGGCCCAGCAGCAGGCCGTAGAAGCTGAAGAAGAACTCGAAGGCGCTCATTTCGCGGGCGCCGTCGCCGAGGCGGCCGCCTCCCTGGCGTTCATGGCCTCAAGCATCTGTTCCGAGGAGTTGGGGAAGGCGGCCGAGGCGGCGCCCAGCACCAGATAGATGGCGATGTGGATCCCCGTCAGGGTCGCGAACGCCGCCTTGTTCCGGACGAAGGCGGCCGGGATCACCAGGGCGATGTAGGCGGTCAGGGTCACGGCGTAGTTGGCGATCAGCAAGGAGCCGGCGGGCGCCGCCAGCAGGATCGGCGCGGCGACGATGAGCGCGGCGATATTGGCGGCCGTGGTCAGCAGCAGGACGAGCTTCTTGTTGGCCCAGAAATGGTCGTCCAGCGACAGGTCGTCCTCGATGGCGTGCGGGAAGACAAGCGACGCGGCGATGAAGTAGATCAGGGCGATGGCCAGGCCGACGATCAGCAGGCCGTAGCTGAACGGCAGGTCGCGGAAATTGGTCCAGGCGAAGTCCCAGAAGCTGGCGACATCGAGCCCGACGAACAACGCCAGCAGCGGGGTCAGCCAGCCGATCCGGATTCGCTTGCGATGCTGGATGGCGGTGGCCAATCCGGTGGCGATCACGGTCACCGACAGGCCCAGCACCAGGCCATAGAAGCTGAAGAAGAACTCGAACGCGCTCATGGACCCCCCGACCGGCGAAGCGCGACCCTATGAGCCCGCCGGTCCCGCGTCACCCCTTGGAAAGGCTCCAGAACGAAAAACGGGCGACGATGAGATCATCGCCGCCCGTCTGATTTCGTATGCTGAAGCCTGGGGCTCAGCCGTTCCGCTTGGCGACCAGGCGATCGACGGTGGCCTGGGCCTCGTTGCGGCGCGTGGTGTGGCCGTCGATCTCGGCGCGTTGCGCATCGGTCAGGCCGCCTGCGGCGGCGCCGTCGGCCTGCAGGGATTCGATCGTGGCGTTCAGGTCGGTGACCAGGTCCTGGGCTTCCCAGAGCTGCTGCTGCTCGGCCTGCGACAGGCGCGGCGGCGCGGCGCGGCGCGGGCGCGAGGCGCGCGCGCTATGGCGGCCGGTCAGCACCTGGGCGTCGGCGGGGGCGGGGATGGTGACCACCGGCGTCGCGAGAGCGAGGGCCAGGGCGGCGACGAGAGCGTGTTTCATGGATGGGCCTCCGGGAAGATCACTGACCCTGTTTCTAGATTACCGTTTCGTCATCTGAAAAGCGATTTTTCGACACATTCTGGAAACGATCGCGTCATCGCTGCAACACACGGCTATTTCCAGATCGGCGTTCCGTCCCCGGGCAGTCCCAGACGGCTCCACATCTCCGACACGCGGTCGACCACGTCCGGCTCCATGCGAATCTCCTCGCCCCATTCGCGCTTGGTCTCCGGCTCCCACTTGTCGGTGGCGTCCAGACCGATCTTGGAGCCCAGCCCGCTCTCAGGGCTGGCGAAGTCCAGATAGTCGATCGGGGTGTTCTCGATCAGCGTGATGTCGCGCGCCGGATCCATCTTGGTCGAGATGGCCCACATGACCTGTTTCCAGTCGCGGGCGTCGATGTCGTCGTCCACGACGATCACCCACTTGGTGTACATGAACTGGCGCAGATAGCTCCAGACGCCGAGCATCACCCGCTTGGCGTGGCCGGGGTAGGCCTTCTTCATCGACACCACGGCGATCCGGTAGGAACAGCCCTCGGGCGGCAGCCAGAAGTCGGTGATCTCGGGGAACTGCTGGCGCAGCAGGGGGATGAAGACCTCGTTCAGCGCCTCGCCCAGCACCGAGGGCTCGTCCGGCGGACGGCCGGTGAAGGTGGTCAGATAGATCGGGTCGCGGCGCATGGTGATGGCCGTCACCTGGAACACCGGGAAGGTCTCGACCGAGTTGTAGTAGCCGGTGTGGTCGCCGTAGGGGCCCTCTGCCGCGTGCTCGTCCAGCAGGACATGGCCTTCCAGCACGATCTCGGCGTTGGCCGGGACCATCAGCGGCACGGTCTTGCAGGGGACGAGCTCGGCCTTGGCGCCGCGCAGCAGGCCGGCGAACTGGTATTCCGACAGGGTGTCCGGCACCGGCGTCACGGCGGCCAGAATGGTGCCCGGGTCGGCGCCGAGCACGACGGCGCAAGGCAGGGGGTCCTTCGATCCGGCCTTCTTGTGCCGGGCGTAGTGCTGGGCGCCGCCGCGGTGCGCCAGCCAGCGCATGATGGCCTTGTCCTTGCCCAGCACCTGCATGCGGTAGATGCCGAGATTGAAGTCGTCCTCGCGCGCCTGGGACGGCCCCTTGGTGACGACCAGGCCCCAGGTGATCAGCGGCGCGGGCTCGCCCGGCCAGCAGCCCTGGATCGGCAGGCTGGTCAGATCGATCTGGTCGCCTTTCAGCACGACCTGCTGCACGGGCGCGGTCTTCACGACCTTGGGCCGCATGGCCATCACCGTCTGGGCCAGCGGCAGCATCTCCATGGCGTCGCCCAGACCGCGCGGCGGCGTCGGGTTCCGCAGGAAGGCCAGCAGTTCGCCGACCTCGCGCAGCTCGGCGGCGGTGGTGCGGCTCTTCTTCTCCAGCGTCACGCCCATGGCCACGCGCTTCACCGTGCCGAACAGGTTGGCCAGGCAGGGGATGGGGCTGATCGAGCCGTCGGGCATGACCGGCTTCTCGAAGATCACCGCCGGGCCGCCGTTCCGGAGGAGGCGGGTCTGGATCTCGGTCATCTCCAGGTGGGTCGAGACGGGTTCGCTGACGCGCACCAGCTCGCCCTCGGCTTCGAGGATGTCGATGAAGTCGCGCAGCGATTTGTAGGCCATGGCTTCGCTTAAGCGGCGACGCGCGTCCTGTCACGTCGTCCGATGGTGCGGTCGATCGCCACGATGATCAGGCCGACGACGAGGAACAGGGCCAGCATGGCCGCGAACCAGAAGGCGGCCTTCGCTAGGCCCAGCGCGGGCAGGTCCACGAACCAGTACGGCCACCAGCCCGAGGCATAGCCGTGGATCGTGGTCCAGACGATGTAGACGAGCGGAACCGACAGCCACTTCACCGCGTCGATCCAGCGCAGCCGGCCCTTGGGCGTGAACAACAGCCAGTCCAGCAGGAAGGCGATCGGCATCACGTAGTGGAGCAGGCCGTTCGACACGAACAGCCAGCCCTGCGGATCCCAGACGTGCGAAAGCAGGAAATGATAGGTCAGGCCGACCACGGCGATGAACATGGCCACCGCCGCCCGAACGCCTTCGCTCAGGCTCCAGCGGCCCAGGGCGCTGTTCGGGAATAACGCCGGGGCGGTCAGGGCCAGCGCCACGACCACATTCATCAGGACGGTGAAATAGCTGAAGAAATTCAGCGTAAGCTCGCCGGCGCCCTTGCCGCTGTCGCCGGTCAGCGTCAGCCAGTACTGCAGGCCGATGGCGAACCAGCCGACCAGGGCGAAGACCGCGCGGTAAGCCCGGGCGGCGCCCATCAATAAGCCCTTGAGTCAGACACCAGCGCCCACAGCGGCAGGCGCAGGGCAGCGGTGGCCGCGCCGATGCGCAGGCTGTCGAGGTGCGCCCGGCCGGCTTCGGCGCGGCGCTCCTCCTCGGGGGTCATGTCCAGCAGGCGCGCCATGTCGTCCACGCTCCAGCCGCGCTCTTCGCGCCACCGCTTCAGTCTTGCGCCGACCGCCGCGTCCGACGGATCGACGCCGGGGAAACCCAGCACCGAACCCATGGTCTTCTCCCTTGGCGCTATCGGCGTTCGCCTGCTTGAGCGCCGATACTCCCAGAGGGCGTCCTCTCAGGCGGAACGCCTCAGGCCCATTCTTCATCCCATTGGAAGGCCTTGTCGAGCCAGTCGCCCAGGCGGCCGTCCGGACGGGCCAGGGCGTGGATGCGATCCATCTCCTCGCCCGACAGTTCGAAGTCGAAGATGTCGAAGCTTTCCTCGGCGCGGCTGACCTTGGTCGTGCGCGGGATGGCGATGACGCCCTGCTGGATCAGCCAGCGCAGGGTGACCTGGCCGGCGGACTTGCCGTGCGCCTGCCCGATCGCGTTCAGGGTCGGGTCGTCGGCGATATTGCCCTGGGCCAGCGGCGACCAGGCGGTGATCGACGACCCCAGCGCCTTCGCCGTCGCGATCAGCTTCGTCAGCTTCAGATAGGGATGGTACTCGACCTGGTTGGTGATCAGCTTCGCCTTCGACAGGCTCTGGGCGCGGGCGAATTCGGCCGACGGGAAGTTGGACAGGCCGATGCTCTTGGTCAGGCCCTGCTCCAGCGCCTCGTTGAGCGCGCCTATCGTCTCCTCGAACGCCGGCTCGGCCTTGGGCCAGTGCAGCAGCAGCAGGTCGGGGGTGAAGCCCAGGCTGTCCGCCGACTCCTGCGCCTGTTTCAGCAGGCCGGCGCGGTCGAAATGGGCGACCCAGATCTTGGTGGTCAGCCAGATGTCCTCGCGCTTCACATGGCCGGCGGCGATGGCGTCGCGGATGCCGTCCCCGACGGCGGCCTCGTTCTTGTAGATCCAGGCGGTGTCGATGTGCCGGTAACCGATGCGCAGGGCCTCGGCGACCATGCGGCGCGCGTCGGCCGGTTCGAGGTTCCAGGTGCCGAAGCCCAGCAGGGGGATGGTGTGGCCGTCGACGGTGATCGTGGGCTGGTCGGTCATGGGAACGCTCCGGGAAGGGTGCGCTTACCTATGTGCGGACGGCCCGGGTTCAAGCAGCCAGTCGAACATCTCGTCCCAGAGCCGCTCCATGCCCCTGCGGAACGCGCCCTCGTGACCGATCCGTTTCACGCCGAAATCGGTCGGGGCGTGGACGGTCATCTCGCGCGGGGCGTTGGGGTAGATCTGCAGCAGGATCGGCGAGGTGACGGGCGTGGCGATGGGGTCGTCCGTGAAGATCCACGAGCGGATCGGGGCCGTGACCGCGTCGAAATGGTGCGGCTTCAGCCCGTCCTTCAGCTCGTCGAGGAAATAGGGCTCCTTCAGGCACCAGCGCCGCCAGGTCTCCCAGACGCCGCGCGGCAGGTCGGTCCCGGCCCACAGCCCGCCGCCCTTGATGTAGCCGTGCCGGGCCAGGCTCCATGGGCCGAAGCCGAACCAGAAGAACAGCTCCATCGGATTGTAGGACCGGTGATGCCGCCCCCAGTAGCCGCTGCCGACCGAGACGAAGGCGTGCCTGGCGATGCGGTCCTGATTGGCCATGAAGCCGAGGAAATGGCCGCCGACGCTATGGCCGACGTGGACGACCGGCAGGCCCGGCGCAGCCTCGATAAGAGCGTCCAGCGCGGCGGGCATGTCCAGGCGGCCCCAGTCGACATAGTCCATCGTCATCGCCGCCAGATCCTCGGGCCGGGACCCGGCGATGCCGCGGAAATCATAGGTCAGCACCGCCGCGCCCCGGTGCGCCAGATGCCGGGCGAAGCGGTCGTAGAAGCCCTTGGGGAAGCCGGTCCCGGAACTCATCAGGACGGCCATCGTCGGCGATTGCGCCGAGACAAGCCGCATCGCCAGCGGATAGCCGTCGGTCGCCGGAGCGATGAAGTCGCTGATGATCAGATCGGTCACGGCCATGGTCCGGAATTGGGTCCGTATTGATTTGCAACGAACCTAGTCGATTGACCCCACGTCAGGTCAAGAGCTTGGAGCCGGGCGGCGGACCGGCTAAAGGCGGCGGCTGATTTGCTGAAGAGCCCCACCATGACCGACCTTCCCGACCGCCTGTCCGTCGATCCCGACAGCGCCTTCCACGACGCCGACATCCTGGCGCAGGGCATCGGCGTCCGCTTCAAGGGCGAAGAGAAGACCAATGTCGAGGAATACTGCATCTCGGAAGGCTGGGTCCGCCTGGCCGTCGGCAACCGCGTCGACCGCCGCGGCAAGGCCCTGACCGTCAAGCTGCAGGGTCCGGTCGAGGTCTGGGTCAAGGGCGAGTAGTCGCCCTTATGGCGGCAGCAGGAAAACTGCGGCCGCCGATGCTTCCCGCTCCGGAAATCGCGGTCTAGGGTCCCGGCCTCGTTGCTGAGTCCCTCGGAGCCGTCATGCGCCTGTCCGCCCGCCTTCTCGCCGCCAGCGCGATCGCGCTCAGCTTCGCCGCCCCGGCCCTCGCGCAGGACGCCGCGACCGTCCAGCGGGCTGAGCGCATCCGCGACGCGGCGCTCCAGCAGAACATCGCCCTGGACTACGTCACCCGGCTGACCACCCGCTTCGGCGCGCGTCCGGCCGGATCGAAGTCCGAGCAGGACGCCGCGGCCTGGGCTGCCGGCTACATGCGCCAGCACGGCTTCCAGAACGTGCGTATCGAGACCTTCCCCCTGGTCGGCTGGGAGCGCGGCGAGGAGAGCGCCTCCATCGTCGGCGCTCATCCGCAGCGTCTGGTCGTCGCCGCCCTGGGCCATTCGCCCGGCACCAATGGGGTGATCGAGGCCGAGGTGGTGCGCTTCACCAGCCTGGAGGCCCTGAACGCCGCCCCCGCCGGCTCTCTGGCGGGCAAGATCGCCTATGTCGACGCGGGCCAGATGGTGCGCATGCAGGACGGCGCCGGCTACGGTCCCCTGACCCGCATCCGCGGCGCCGGCCCGGGCGCGGCCGCGGCCAAGGGCGCGGTGGCCTTCATCATGCGCTCGGTCGGTTCGGACGAGCACCGCATGCCGCACACCGGCACCACCCGTTACATCGAGGGCCGCGTGCCCCTGCCGGGCTTCGCCCTGTCGGCCCCGGACGCCAGCC
>Ga0209257_1000884_pt1 | contig 42318 bp, 28 predicted proteins | sample AraplaCvi_mCL_r2_FD_184277 | JGI IMG/M metagenome (GOLD analysis project Ga0209257, IMG submission 184277) | Arabidopsis root microbial communities from North Carolina, USA - plate scrape MF_Cvi_mCL_r2 (SPAdes) (version 2) | ecosystem: Host-associated > Plants > Roots > Endosphere | place: USA...
CACCGTCTTCCAGCGCGTAGGCGATCGACCACAGGAAGCCGTCTTCCTCCACGCTTTCCACTTCCAGGTCGGAAATGGCGGTCTTCAGCACCGGGTCCCAGTTGACCAGGCGCTGGCCACGGTAGATGAGGCCCTGCTCATGCCAGCGCAGGAACGCCTCGACCACCGCTTCGGACGGCTGCGGGTCCATGGTGAAGGTGCTGCGCGACCAGTCCGCCGAGGTGCCCATGCGGCGCATCTGGCGCTCGATGATGTCGCCCGACTGCGCCTTCCATTCCCACACCTTCTCGATGAAGCCGTCGCGGCCCAGCGAATCGCGGCTCTCGCCGTTGCCGGCCAGCGCCAGGTTGCGCGACACCACCATTTCGGTGGCGATGCCGGCGTGGTCGGTCCCCACCTGCCACAGCGTGTCGTAGCCGCGCATGCGGTGGTAGCGCACCAGCGCGTCCATCAGGGTCTGCTGGAAGGCATGGCCCATGTGCAGCGTGCCGGTCACGTTCGGCGGCGGCAGCAGGATGGTGTACGGCTCGCCCTTGCCGGACGGCTTGAAGTGCCCGGCCTTCTCCCAGGAGTCGTACAGCTCCGTTTCAAAGGTCTTGGGGTCGTAGCTGGAGGCAAGTTGGGTCATGCGGGGGAACCAGGAGGCAATCGGTAAAGGATCAGGGCGGCGGCGGACCCGATCAAGGGCGCCGCCGCGGGCTTACATGTCGTACTTGTTCAGCACGAAGTCCAGCGCCTTGTACTGGCGCCAGCGTTCGCGCAGCGGTTCGCGCGCGGCCGGGTCGGCCGGCACTACTTCCAGCACCCGGTCGCAGGCGCCCAGGTAGGGGTCGTCGCGCAGGTTGATCACCAGCGGCCGGCTCGGCGCTTCCGCGCCGGGCACCGCGATCAGCACCAGCGCTTCGTCCTCGTCGGCATCTTCGCCAGCGATCTGGTGCGGAATGTAGGCATCGTCGTCGAACGACCACAGCAGCTCGTCCAGTTCTTCGGCCTGGGCCTGGTCGCGGGCCAGCACCAGGGTCTGCAGGCCGGCGTCGTTGGCCTTGCGGGCCAGCTCGCAGACCAGGCGCAGCGGCTCGGTGAGGAAGCGCGGCTTGGCGATCAGGTAGAAGTCGGCGCGGGACATCAGCTGCGGGCGACCTGGTCCAGCAGCCACTGGGTCAGCAGGCCGACCGGACGACCGGTGGCCATGCCGCGCTTGCCTTCGTCGCTGGCCACGCCGGCGATGTCCAGGTGCGCCCAGCGCTGGCCTTCGGTGAAGCGCGACAGGAAGCAGCCGGCGGTGATCGCACCGGCCCAGCGGCCGCCGATGTTGTAGACGTCGGCGAAGCTGGAATCCAGCATCGGCTGGTACTCGTCCCACAGCGGCAGGCGCCAGGCGCGGTCGAACACATGCTCGCCGGCGGCCAGCAGCTCATTGGCGAGGTCGTCGTGCTTGGTCATCAGGCCGGCGGTCTGGTGGCCCAGCGCGACCATGCAGGCCCCGGTCAGGGTGGCGACGTCGACCAGCGCGGCCGGCTCGAAGCGCTGCGCGTAGGTCAGCGCGTCGCACAGGATCAGGCGGCCTTCGGCGTCGGTGTTGCCCACTTCGATGGTCTTGCCCGACATCGAGGTGATCACGTCGGACGGACGGTAGGCATTGCCGTCGATGGCGTTTTCGACCGCCGGCACCACCACCACCAGGTTCAGCGGCAGCCTGGCGGTGACCGCGGCGACGAAGGTGCCGATGACGTTGGCGCCACCGCACATGTCGTACTTCATTTCCTCGATGCCGCCCTGGGTCTTCAGGTTCACGCCACCGGTGTCGAAGGTGATGCCCTTGCCGACCAGCACGTACGGCTTGGCGCTGCCGCCGTTGTTCCACTTCAGCACGACCAGGCGCGGGCGGTTGGCCGAGCCACGGGCCACGGCCAGCAGCGAGCCCATGCCCAGTGCTTCCATCTGCGCCTCGTCCAGGATCTCGGCCTCCGCGCCGGCATGGGCCTGCGCGAAGGCGACCGAGGACTCGGCCAGGTAGGCCGGGGTGCACAGGTTCGGCGGCAGGTTGCCCAGCTCGCGGGCGTGCTGCACGCCGGCGGCGATGGCCTGGCCCTGGAGCAGGGCCTGGTCATCGGTACCGGCGATGGCCAGGCTGGCCAGGCCGGCGGCCTCGGGCTTCTTCGTGCCCAGGGTGGCGGTGTAGCGGTAGCTGGCGTGGTCGGCGGCGATCACGGCCTGGCGGATGTTCCAGGCGGCGTCGCGGCCCTTGATCTGCAGCTCGGACAGGGTGAACAGGGCGTGGCGGATGGCCCCGCTCTTCAGCGCGCGGGCGGCGTCGCCCACGGCCTTGAGGTACTGAGGCACGCCGAACTTGGCCGGCTCGCCCAGCCCGACCACCAGCACGCGCGGTGCGGTCACGCCGGGCACGTCATGCACCAGGGTGGTGGCGCCGGTCTTGCCGCTGACATCGCCGCGGGCGACCAGGGCGGCCAGGCGACCGCCGGAAACGACGTCCAGGGCCTGCGCCGCCGGGCTCAGGGTCTGGTCGGCGTAGGCGCCGACGATGACGCAGTCGACCTCGGCGGAGGCCGGGGCAGCGTGGTTCAGGGTAAATTCGAGGGCCATTGATCAGATTCCGTTGGCAAATCCGTACAATCGCGAGCTGTTTACGTCCCGTCAGTAGACTGGGCAGCCACGCGAACGAATCCGAGAGTTTAAACCACCGCCCCATGTCGAAGCTCGATCGCTACCTCCTGCGTGATTTCGTCCAGAGTTTCCTGGCCACCCTGATCGTCCTGCTGGTGGTAAGCGTGGGTGGGGTGCTGGTGGACATCCTCGGCAACATCGCCGACGGCCGCCTGCCGGCCCGCCTGCTGTTCTCCCAGCTGGGCCTGCAGTTCATCGTCTACATGCCGCTGATCCTGCCGCTGGCGCTGATGCTGGGCCTGCTGCTGGCCACGGCCCGGCTGTACCGGGACTCGGAAATGGCGGTCCTGACCGCCATCGGGGTCGGCCCCAGGCGGCTGCTGCGGCCGGTGCTGATGCTGGTCCTGCCGGTGGTGGGGCTGGTGGCGCTGTGCTCCCTGTGGCTGGGCCCGTGGGCCGACCGCACCAGCGAGCGGCTGATCGCCGATGCCAACCGCAGCCTGGTCATGGCCGGGCTGGAATCGGGCAAGTTCACCATGCTGCCCAACGGCGGGGTGGTCTACCTGTCCGCGGTGAGCACCGATGGCAGCAGCCTGGGCCGGATCTTCGTGCAGCGCACCCGCGGCGACCGCATTGAAGTAGCCTCGGCCGAGCGCGGCAAGATGTTCTTCGAAGGCGAGCGCCAGCGCTACCTGCGGCTGGAAGACGGCCACCAGATCGAAGGCCCCGGCAACGGCGGGCTGGATTACCGGTTGATGACCTTCGCCAGCAACGACGTGGCCCTGCCCGACGGTGCCGACACCCGCGACACCGATGACCCCGAACTGCTGCCGACCACCCAGCTGTTCGGCGACGACCGGCCCGAGGCCCAGGCGCAGCTGCATTCCCGCCTGACCCCGCCGCTCATCGCACTGGCGTTCGCGCTGATGACCCTGCCGCTGGCGCGCAGTTCGCCGCGCCAGCAGCGCTATGGGCGCATGATGCTGGCCTTCCTCGCTTACATGGTCGGCACCAACCTGATGTTCATCGGTACCCGCTGGATCGCTGACGGCAAGCTGCCGGCCAACCTGGGCCTGTGGTGGCTCAGCCTGCCGCTGCTGGCACTGGCGATATGGATGTACCTGCGTGACGGCCGGCTGTCGCGCCCGCGGAGGACCGCATGAGGCTGCTCCCGATGCGTTTCGACCTGTACCTGGGCCGTGCGGTGTTCGGCACGGTGCTGCTGACCTGGGCGGTGCTGATCGGCCTGGACGTGGTGATGGCGCTGTCCGGCGAGTTCAAGGACGTGGGCAAGGGCGGCTATACGCTCGGGCATGCCGTGGCCTGGGTGCTGTACACCGTGCCGCGCCGGGCCTACACGTTCTTCCCCACCGCGGCGGTGATCGGCGCGCTGATGGGCCTGGGGCAGATGGCGGCCACCTCGGAACTGACCGCGCTGCGCGCGCTGGGGCTGTCGCGCAAGCGGCTCAGCGCCTCGGTGGCGATCGCGCTGTCGTTGATGACCGCGGTGATGGTGTTGAGTGGCGAAACCCTGGCGCCGTGGGCGCAGGAGCGTGCCGACAACATCAAGGCCAGCGCGAAATCCGGGCAGAGCCTGTCCGCCTCCCGCTATTCGGGAATCTGGGTGCGCGAGGGCGACACCTTCCTCAGCGCGGGCAGCGGCGAAGAACAGCTGCTGCCCGGAGGGGGCACCCAGCTGACCCTCAATGACGTGCGGCTGTACCAGATCGCAGCCAACGGCGGCATTGCGACACTGACCCACGCTGCCACCGTGGTGCACGGCGCGGACGGCTGGACGCTGAACCAGGTCCGTCGCGACACCTTCGGCGAGCGCTCGGCCACCCGCACCACCGCAGCCTCGGAAAAGTGGGATTCGCAGCTGGATGCCGGCGCGCTGGCCACCGGTTTCTCCAAGCCGCGCAACCTGGCCGCGCGCGACCTGCGCACCAGCATCGAGTACCGCAAGCGCAACGGGCTGGATGCGCGCGATTTCGAGGACATCTACTGGAGCCGCTGGTTCTACCCGCTCAACGTGCTGGCGCTGTGCCTGGCCGCGGTGCCGTTCGCGTTCGGGTCGCTGCGCAGCGGCGGCATGGGCAAGCGCCTGTTCCTGGGCATCCTGTTCGCGCTGGGCTTCTGGCTGCTGCAGCTGTTCTTCGGCCGAATGGCCGGTGCCCTGAAGTTCGACTACCGCATCGCCTACGCGCTGCCGCCGATCGTGATGCTGGTGGTGTCGGGCATGTTGTTCCGGCGTAAATCAGGCTGACCTGGGCCGGGTCAGCCCGAGGGTAGGCAACGACCGTTGGTCGTTGCGGCATGGTTCGTGCCGACCAACGGTCGGTACCTACCGCTTCGGCAATCGCACCAGCCGGCTACCGCTCGCACGATCGTGCCAGGCCAATCGCTGGCGGTCGATCAACGCCCACCACAGCCCCAGGCCGCCCAGCAGCACCGACACCGTACCCACCGCATAACGCAGCCACAGCTGCCGCCGCGTGGGCGCGGTGCCATCGGCGCCTACCACCTGCAATCGCCACGGCCGCATTCCAAGGGTCTGGCCGCCGCGCCGCCAGCTTTCGACGGCATACACCCCGGTCACCGCCCAGCAACACCCCCACAGCAGCCACTGCAACGCACTGAACGGGGCGATGTTGTCGCGCAGCGCATGGCCGGCCGCATAGCCGGCGGTGAACAGCGCGCCGACCAGCATCCACAGCGCCAGCGCCGGGAAGAAGTCATACAGCAGCGACAGCAGTCGCCACACCAGCAGCGATGCAGGGCGGGCGGTATCCGTGGCCACAGCGGTAGGTGCGCTCATGCGCCGAGCATACCTGCGCCGGCGTCCGCTTTCCGTATCCTGTGCGCATGCCCGACACCACCACCCCCGCCGCGCGCCGCCAGCTGGTGCAGCACCTGCCCGAGCTGCGCGCCGACGATGCCACGCTGATCCGACACTTCCTGGATGCGATCTGGGCCGAGCAGGGCCTGGCCCGGGCCAGCCTGGACAGCTACCGGCGCGATCTGGAAGGCCTGGCGCGCTGGCGCGACGGCGCGGGTGGCGGCCTGGCCGGCATCGACCGCGCCGGCCTGTTCGACTACCTGGCGTGGCGCGCGAAGCACGGCTGGTCGCCGCGCAGCAACGCGCGGCTGCTGTCGGCGCTGCGCGCCTTCTTCGGTGACGCGCTGCGGCGCGGCCAGCGCAGCGAAGACCCGAGCGCGCTGCTGGACCCGCCACGGTTGCCGCGCTTGCTGCCCAAGGCGCTGGCCGAGAGCCAGATCGATGCGCTGCTCGCCGCGCCGGACGTGGCGCAGCCGCTGGGCCTGCGCGACCGCGCCATGCTGGAGCTGATGTATGCCGCCGGCCTGCGCGTGAGCGAACTGGTCGAGCTGCCGGCCAATGCGGTGAACCTGCGCCAGGGCGTATTGCGGGTAACGGGCAAGGGCAGCAAGGAACGGCTGGTGCCGCTGGGCGAGGAATCCCAGCACTGGCTGGAACGCTACCTGCGCGAGGCGCGACCGCAGCTGGTCGGCACGCGTACGGTGCCGGCGCGCGACGGCGAGGTGCCGCTGTTCCTGGAACCCTCGTTGCAGCCGCTGAGCCGCCAGCAGTTCTGGACGCTGGTGAAGAAGTACGCCGCGCTGGCCGGGATCGATCCGGTGCGGATCAGCCCGCACGGGCTGCGGCACAGCTTCGCCACTCATCTGCTCAACCGCGGCGCCGACCTGCGCGCGCTGCAGATGCTGCTGGGCCACAGCTCGCTGTCCACCACCCAGATCTACACCCTGGTCGCGCGCGAGCACCTGCAGAAGCTGCACGCGAAGCACCACCCGCGCGGGTAGGGTCGACCCCTCAGGCGCTGGATTCACCCGGTCGCCAGTCGCGTGGCAGGCTGATCGCGCGGGGCTCGCCCAGCCGCGGCGGTTTCGGCGGCGCCGGGCCGGTGGGCAACGGCCGTGCCAGCCACGACGCGTGGCGGTCGGCGTTGTCCGGGTCAGCTTTTCCCGGGTCGACCAGCCGGTCGGTGGCGACCCGCCCGCCGGGGCCGTCGCTGTTGGTCAGCATTTCCCGCCGCAGGTAGCGCACCACGTTCCACTCCGGGCCTGCCAGGCCTGAACCCACCGGCGCACGCGCCTGCAGCCCATTGAAGACCGCTGCCACCGCCTCGGAAGGCTCCAGGCTGGGATCCGCGTCGCCCATGAGTTTCGCGGTGACCAGCACTTCCCCGCGCAGGTCCTTGAGCACATTCAACCGGCCACCCCACACGGCGTCGGCCAGCGCCGCCATGGTGCGGTCCCGGTGTTGTTCGGTGGACGTCACCGAGGTCCGGGAGGTGACCGACGTGCGTGACGCCAGCGACTCCAGTGAGCCGGAGAGGCTGCGCGGGGCCGGAGCCGGCGAAGCGTTTTCTATGCGGATCAGCATGTCCTGCACGGACTGGCTGTGCACAGTGGGTAATCGCTTCTGATCCAGCGTCAGGCGGAGGTTGCTCAGGTAGCCGCTGCGCTTGACCAGTTGTTCTTCGGACACCTCGCCCCGTTGCCAGGCCTTGGTCAAACTCGCTTCCTTGTTCTTGATCGCAAGGAAGGCCTCGTTGTAGCGGGTGGGGGAGCGGACACTGAGCTCCACCTTGGCTGCGGTGCTGCCAAGCTGTGCTTTGACCCAGACCAGTGGGGAAGGAATGCGCATGCGGCGGGGAATCGATTCGGGGGATGGAATCATCCCCGCCCGGGGCGGCGCCGGCTTCCAGGAATCGCTCGGCCTCACGGGCCTCACCCGCGCGGCTGTGCGAGAATCCGGCCACTCTCTTCCGTGGATGTACAGATGCGTCGAGTTCTTACCGTGGCCCTGTTCAGTGCGCTCAGCGTGAGTGCCTGCGCCCAGCCGGCCGCCCCCGGTGCCACGCCGGCCGCCAAGCCGGGCAGCAACGCTGCTGCCCCCGCCGCCAAGGGCACTACGACTGCCGACCAGACCGTGCGCAGCGCGCTGGCCGGGCTGGACCCGAAGTTCAAGCCGGACTACATCGGCGCCGCACCCTTCCCCGGATTCCGCGAGGTGCTGGTCGGCGGCCAGGTGCTGTACGTCTCCGACGACGGCCGCTACCTGATGCAGTCGCAGCCCTACGACATCCAGAACCGCGCGCCGGCCAGCAGCGCCGGCCTGCTGGCCTACCGCAAGGCACTGCTGGACAAGGTGCCGCGTGGCGAGCGGATCGTGTTCGCCGCCGCCAAGCCCAAGCACACCCTGACGGTATTCACCGACATCGAATGCGGCTACTGCCGCAAGATGCACCAGGACATTCCGGAGCTGAACAAGCTCGGCGTCACCGTGGAATACCTGGCCTTCCCGCGCATGGGCCCGGCCAGCCAGGATTTCAAAGACATGATCTCGGTCTGGTGCGCGGCCGATCGCCGCCAGGCACTGACCAGCGCCAAGCAGGGCCAACCGGTGGCGCCGAAGAACTGCACCAGCCCGGTGGCCATGCAGTACAACCTCGGCCAGCAGGTGGGCGTGAGCGGCACCCCGGCGGTATTCGCCGCCGACGGTACCCAGCTGGGCGGCTATGTGCCGCCGGCGCAGCTGCTCAAGGCGCTGGAGCGCCAGGCGAACTGAGCCAGCGCCGCTTTGGATCACAGGGTCCGAAGCGGCGCCTCACGCCAGGTCGAATCGTCGACCACGTCGCCCAGCAGTCGTACACGTACCCCGTACCGTTGCGTGAGCTCTGCCAGGATGTCCGTCATCAGGTCGTCCTGCGCGGGAGTCGTGGACAGCGTGTGCGCCGTCTCGTGCGGTGACGAGGGTGGCGCCGTAACGCTCACCGCATCCCATTCGCTCTCGGCGTCGCTGGCGGGGTAGTCGCCGTCGTCGGGGAGGTCGTCAGCGCCCCCAGCGCCAGCCAGCCTGGATTCACCGAACAGATCGGCGGTGCTGCTGTCGCAGCGCGGATCCAGGAAGTCCCGCAGTGCGCTTCCGCCGAAGCCATGGTGCAGCCAACTGTGGTTGTCGGGCAGCGCGGTTACCCGCAGCGCGGCCCATCCTGGCGAGCGTACGGCACGGAAGAAAAGGGATGGCGCGCCTGCGCGGGGCGCAGGGTCGGACCGTGGCGGGTCGAATGAGCTGCGGAGCTCTTCGCGGTCTTTCTTCCATTTCCGGTTGTCGTTGCGGATGGCGGTGAGGATCGGCGTCTTGACGGCGCGTCGGTCTTTGAGGGTCGTCTGTGCGCTCCGGCTGCCGAACCCGGCGAAGATGCACAGCAGGGCGGTGGGGGTCCGCATGGGATGCAAGGCGCCATGGAAAAAGGGACCGCCATTATTGAAAGGCAGTCCCTGTCGGCTTCCAGAAAATGCTCAGGTACTGGCATGCGCGCATCCCTGCGTCGCTTTCAGTCGCGAATGACGCGTCCCTGCGCGAGCGGGGTGCAACCGTGGCGTTGCGCGTCTGCGTTGCAGTTACGTCATGCATGGCGGCATGCAGGTGCACCCGGGGCCATGGCGGCCCCGGGCGCGGTGACGCTTATTTCAGGCCATTGCTGATCGTGTTGACCAGCGTGCCCTGGGTGTCATCGCCGCTGAACTCCCAGAAGAACGCGCCGCCCAGTCCCTGGGTTTTCACGTAGCCCATCTTCTCGGTCACCATCGCCGGAGTGTCGAAGCTCCAGAACGTGGTGCCGTTGTAGCTCCAGGTGGCCCGCGCCGTGGCGTCGGTGAAGACCGGATGGTTGAGGTTCTTCAACACCTTCCAGTCTTCGATGCCCGCCTCGTAAGTACCCGGTGCGGCCGTGCCCGTCTGGTACAGCCCGTTGTTGACGTTGGGCACGTTGGTCCAGCCGCGGCCGTAGAAGCCGATGCCCAGGTTGAGCTTGCTGGCCGGCACCCCGCGGGCGAGGAAGGCTTCCATCGCATCGTTGCTGTTGTACAGCTTCACATCACCGGTGGAAGGATCGGCCGGCGAATCGAACAGCGCCGAATGGTGCCCGGTCTTCGGGTCGAACGCGCCGTGGAAGTCGTACGTCATCACGTTGATGAAATCCAGGTACGGGTGGTACGCCGCCGGATCGGTCACGCGGATCTTGTCGATGCCCGCGCCTACCGCCACGGTCAGCAACAGGCCCGGCCGCACCGCATCGAGCTGGCGGCGGAATTCGGCCATCAGCGCGGTGAAGTTGGCATTGTCGGCCGGGGTTCCGCAGGCGATACCGCACGCCACCGGGTATTCCCAGTCGATGTCGATGCCGTCGAACACACCCGCCGCCGCGCCCACGCCACCGGCACCGTCGGTCACCGGCAGGTTGCCCTTGATGTAGGCATCGATGCACGAGGCCACGAAGGCCTGGCGGTTGGCCGGCTGCGCCGCGCTGGAGAAGCCGCGCGACCAGGTCCAGCCACCCAGCGAGATCAACACCTTCACGTTCGGGTGCTTGGCCTTGAGCTGCTTGAGCTGGTTCCAGTTGCCGCGCAGCGGCTGGTCCCAGGTGTCGGCGCTGCCACTGACGCTTTCACCGGCCTGGAAGGCCTTGGTGTAATCGGCGAACGCATCGCCGCCGGCGCCGGTGTTCGGGTCGGACGGCTGGGTGACGCCCACTTCGCAGCGGTTGTTGCGCACGTTGCCGAAGGCGTAGTTGATGTGGGTCAGCTTGCTGGCCGAACCACTGGTGTCGATGTTCTTGACCCGGTAATTGCGCCCGTAGATGCCCCACTGGGTGAAGTAGCCGATCACCCGCTTGTTGCCGCCACTGCCGCCACCGGCACTGGTGGTCACGCTGATCGTGGTACTGCGGGCCGAGGCGTTGCCGGCGTTGTCGCGCGCACGCACGGCATAGGTGTAGGCGGTGCTGGCGGTGAGCCCGCCGTCGGTGAACTGGGTGGCGCTGGGCGAGCCGACCAGGCTGCCGTTGCGGTACACGTCGTAGCCGGCCACCCCGCTGCCGCCGCTGTTGTCGGTGGCCGCGTTCCAGGCCAGGTTGACCGTGGTTGCAGTCTTCGAGGGTGAGGCAAGGCCGCCCGGTACGCTGGGCGCGGTGGTGTCGTTGCTGGCCGCGTTGACGGTCACGCTGACCGTGGCCGACGAGGTCACCGCGTTGTTGTTGTCGGTCGCAACGGCTTTGAAGGTATGGGTGCCGGCCGCCGCGTTGGCCCAGCTCACGCTGTAGGGCGCGCTGGTGTCGACGCCGAGCGAGGTGCCGCCGCGGAAGAACTCGACCTTGCTCACGCTGCCGTCGGCGTCGCTGGCGTTGGCGCTGACGGTGATCGCGCTGCCCGCGCTGAAGCTGGCGCCGTTGGCCGGCGAGGTCAGGCTGACGCTGGGCGGCTGGTTGCTGCCGCCGCTGTCGCAGGCGCCCAGGTTGGTGTAGTACGGCGCGCCGGCCGGGTGGTCGGGCGGGGCATTCCAGATGTCCTGGTTGGCCCGGTACAGCACGCCGCCCTTCTGCAGGGTGGTGCCTTGCTTGTAGATCACGTTGCCGTCCCACACCGGCACGCCGGTACAGCTGGCGGCCAGGGCAAGGCCCGGGCTCAGGGCCGCCGAGCCCAAGGCGAGGGCCAGCAGCCAGCGCCGATGCCGGGCCGGTCGATGGGGAGATAACGATGTCACCTTACTGCGCGCACTCGGGTCAGCCATGGTCGTACTCCGATCAAGGTGATGGGCACTGGGCGGCGGGGTGCCGCCCAGCGTTGCAGCAGGTCCGGGGCCGGTGAGAGAGGCCGGCGACAGCTCAGGGGGCGGACATGGGACCCCACCAGGACGGTGTGCCCGGCGGGTCGTGGCAACGTTGTCATGGATTGCCATGGCAATCCGTGCGCCAGCGCAAGGTTCCGAGCGTCCGATCGTGCCCACCCCGGGACGCGAGGGGTCGGGGCGGCGACCACCGGGGGGCGCGGACCGGTACAATAGTGGGCCCCGTTCCCAACCACGGTTCCCCGGACATGATGGTCCTCGAGGGCGCATCCGCCCTTTCGCCGTTCCGCCGCGAACGTCTTGAATCCCGCCTCCAGTCCCTGGCCGCCGATCTGCGCATCACCGGTGCCTGGCATGTGTACTTCATCCAGACCGAGGGCGACGCCGCCCCGGACCCGGTGGTCCTGACCCGGATCCTGGAAGCCGAGCCGGCCCCGGCTGCGCGCGCGGAAGGGGCGATCAGCCGCTTCGTGGTGCCGCGCCTGGGCACGCTGTCGCCGTGGTCGAGCAAGGCCACCGAACTGGTGCGTGGCGCCGGGCAGCCGATCCGCCGGGTGGAACGCGGACTGCGCATCGACCTGGCCGGCTGGCCGGCGGATGCCGAGACCCGCGAGGCGGTGGTGCGCGCCTTGCACGACCCGATGACCCAGTCGGTGCTGGACGATGCCGCCCAGGCCCAGGCGCTGTTCAGCGCGCCGGCCCGCGGCGAGCTGGAGCGGGTGGCGCTGGACGACCTGGAAGCGGCCAACCGCCGCCTCGGCCTGGCCATGGCCCAGGACGAGATCGACTACCTGCGCCAGCGCTTCGGCGAACTCGGCCGCAAGCCGTCGGACGTGGAACTGATGATGTTCGCGCAGGCCAATTCCGAGCACTGCCGGCACAAGATCTTCAATGCCAGCTGGACCATCGATGGCGCGGACAAGCCGCACTCGCTGTTCCGCATGATCAAGAACACCCACCAGCAGACCCCGCAGCACACGCTCAGCGCGTACAGCGACAACGCGGCGGTGGTGGCCGGCTTCCCGGCCGCGCGCTACCGCCCGGACCCGGCCAGCGGCCAGTACCGCAGCGAACCGGTGGTCGATTCGGCGTTCTGCATCAAGGTGGAAACGCATAACCACCCGACCGCGATCGCCCCGTTCCCGGGCGCATCGACCGGTGCCGGCGGCGAGATCCGCGACGAAGGTGCCACCGGCCGCGGTGGCAAGCCCAAGGCCGGCCTGGCCGGGTTCTCGGTCTCGCACCTGCGCATCCCGACCCTGCCGCAGCCGTGGGAAGCGCCGCGCGCGCTGAACCCGCGCATGGCGCCGGCGCTTGACATCATGCTGGAGGGCCCGCTCGGCGGCGCCGCCTTCAACAATGAATTCGGCCGGCCGAACCTGCTGGGCTACTTCCGCAGCTTCGAACTGCCGGAAGGCGAGGGCCTGACCCGCGCCTACGACAAGCCGATCATGCTGGCCGGTGGCCTGGGCGCGATCGACCAGGTGCAGGTCGAAAAGCTGAAGCTGCAGCCGGGCGACGCGGTGATCGTGCTTGGTGGCCCGGCCATGCTGATCGGCCTGGGTGGCGGCGCCGCAAGTTCGGTGGCCTCCGGCGAAAGCGCCGAGGACTTGGATTTCGCCAGCGTGCAGCGCGACAACCCGGAAATGGAACGGCGCTGCCAGGAAGTGATCGACCGCTGCGTCGCGCTGGGCCTGGACAACCCGATCCGCTGGTTCCACGACGTGGGCGCCGGTGGCCTGTCCAATGCGATTCCGGAACTGCTGCACGACTCCGGCGTGGGCGGGGTCATCGACCTGGGCAAGGTGCCCACCGACGACCCGTCGCTGTCGCCGATGCAGCTGTGGTGCAACGAATCGCAGGAACGCTACGTGCTCGGCGTGCCGCAGGAGCGCCTGGCCGAGTTCGCCGCGCTGTGCGCACGCGAGCGCTGCCCGTTCGCCGCCGTTGGCGTGGCCACGGCCGAAGAACGCCTGGTGGTCGCCTATGGCGCGACCGTCGGCAACATCCCGGCCGATGCCCCGATCGACCTGCCGATGGACGTGCTGTTCGGCAAGCCGCCGAAGATGCACCGCGACACCGCGCACCCGGCGGCACCGCGCTGGCCGGCGCTGAAGACCGGCGGGCTGGACCTGCACGAGGCCGGCCTGCGCGTGCTGGCACACCCGTCGGTGGCGTCGAAGAACTTCCTGGTCACCATCGGTGACCGCAGCGTCGGCGGCCTGACCGCACGCGAACAGATGATTGGTCCGTGGCAGCTGCCGCTGGCCAACGTCGCCATCACCCTGGCCGGGTTCGATACCCTGGCCGGCGAAGCGATGGCGATCGGCGAACGCACCCCGCTGGCGCTGCTCGATGCCGCCGCTTCGGCGCGCATGGCGGTGGGGGAAGCGATCACCAACCTGTGCGCGGCCCCGGTCGACGCGCTGGAAACGGTGAAGTTGTCGGCCAACTGGATGGCGGCGGCGGGCCATGACGGCGAAGACGCGCTGCTGTACGACGCGGTGCGCGCGGTCGGCATGGAGCTGTGCCCGCAGCTGGACCTGAGCATTCCGGTCGGCAAGGACTCGCTGTCGATGCAGGCGCAGTGGCACGACGCCGGCCAGGCGCACAAGTCGGTGTCGCCGGTGTCGCTGGTGATCTCCGCGTTCGCGCCGGTGGCCGACGCCAGCACCCAGTTGACCCCGCTGCTGGACCGCGATGCCGACAGCGAGCTGTGGCTGATCGGGCTGGGCGCGGGCAAACAGCGCCTGGGCGGTTCCATCCTGGCCCAGGTGCATGCCGACCACAGCGCGCTGCCGGCCTTCGCCGGTGCCGTGCCGGACCTGGACGACCCGCAGCGCCTGCGTGCGTTCTTTGAACTGATCCGCGACGCGCGCCAGTCCGGGCTGCTGCTGGCCTACCACGACCGCAGCGATGGCGGCGCGTTCGCGGCGCTGTGCGAAATGGCCTTCGCCTCGCGCCAGGGCCTGGACATCACCCTGGACGCGTGGGGCGACGACCCGTTCCGCAGCCTGTTCAACGAGGAACTGGGTGCGGTGGTGCAGATCGCGCGCGAAGACCGTGCGGCTTTCGCCGACCTGGTCGAGCGCCACGCGCTGACCGAGTGCGCCCAGCGTATCGCCAAGCCGACCACCGCACCGGTGGTGCGGGTGTCGCTGCAGGGCGAAAGCCTGGTGGAATGGCGCTGGGAAGCGCTGTTCGATGCGTGGTGGTCGGTTACCCACGCCATGCAGAAGCTGCGCGACAACCCGGACAATGCCGACCAGGAGCGCGCCATCGCGCGCAGCTTCAGCGCGCCGGGCCTGAAGCCGAAGCTCAGCTTCGACCTCAACGAAGACGTGGCCATGCCGTTCATCAACACCGGCGCGCGTCCGCGCGTGGCAGTGCTGCGCGAGCAGGGCGTCAACGGCCAGATCGAAATGGCCAACATCTTCGAGCGTGCCGGCTTCAGCAGTTTCGACGTGCACATGAGCGACCTGATCGAAGGCCGCGTGGACCTGTCCGACTTCACCGGCCTGGCTGCCTGCGGTGGCTTCAGCTACGGCGACGTGCTGGGTGCCGGTCGCGGCTGGGCCACCTCGGTGCTGGAGCGCAGCGCGCTGCGCGATGCGTTCGCCACGTTCTTCGCACGCCCGGACAGCTTCGCGCTGGGGGTGTGCAATGGCTGCCAGATGATGAGCCAGCTCAAGGACATCATTCCCGGTGCCGGCCACTGGCCGCAGTTCCGCCGCAACCGCAGCGAGCAGTTCGAAGCGCGTACCGCATTGCTGGAAGTGGTGGAGTCGCCGTCCATCCTGCTGCGTGGCATGGCCGGTTCGCGCCTGCCGGTGGCGGTGGCGCACGGGGAAGGCCAGGCGGTGTTCGCCACCGCCGTGGACCAGGCCGCCGCGCGCGTCGCGCTGCGTTACGTGGATGGCGACGGCAACGTCGCGACCCAGTACCCGCTCAATCCGAACGGCTCGCCCGACGGCATCACCGGCCTGACCACCACCGACGGCCGGGTGACCATCATGATGCCGCACCCGGAGCGCACCCCGCGCGCGGTGAACCTGAGCTGGCGTCCGGCGGACTGGAACGGCGACTCGCCGTGGCTGCGCATGTTCCGCAACGCAAGAGTATGGTGCGGCTGACCGCGCGTGATGAAGCGGTGAGTGCCGCGTGAAAAAACCGCCGACCATGTCGGCGGTTTTTTTTTGCGCGCGCACCAAACTGTGACGAAGCAACGAGTTACATCGCGTTACATGCATCGCTGCGTGTGATGGCGAATGCTCACAAGCTGCTAACAAAATGCGCTTATGAATAGTCGGATCTGTGACGCTTCTCGCGTTCGCGCACTTTTTAACGTCAAAGTCTTGACGCAACCAAAACCCTGCGTTAACACTGAGGTCTCATTTCGACAGCGTTCAGTTCTGCAGTAACCCCAAGGATGGCGAGTTCTCTGTTCGTTGCTCGCGCCGTTCGGCAGCTCACGCAGTAATCCAAAAATTCCAAGCGAAAACGCCCCCAGGGGACGTTGGACCACGGTGTCCGGCGTTGGCGTCGCTTTGCCTGAAACCAGTCCAACCAGGAGTCGCATCGATGAATCGGATTTATCGCAAGGTCTGGAACAAAGCACTGGGGCAGATGGTGGTTGCCTCTGAATTGGCCAGCAGCCAGACCCCCGGCGTGGTGATCGACCAGCGACGGTCAACCGGCGCAGGCAGCGCGTCGGTGCTGTCGGCCGCCATCGCGTTGACGCTTGGATTCGGGATGGGCGGCACGCCCTCGGTTGCGCAGGCGCAATCGGTGGAGGTCGGTGGCAATGCGAACTGCGTGGTGCTCAACAGCAGCGTGATCGACAGCTGCGTGGTGGACGGCAACGCTACCGCCTCGGGCAGCAACGCCGTGGCGATCGGCAGCAACAGCACGGCGTCGGCCGCCAACAGCGTGGCGCTGGGCGCCGGCTCGCGCGCTGCACGCGCCAACACGGTGTCGGTCGGTGATGCCGGCAGGGAGCGCCAGGTGACCAACGTCGCCGCCGGCACCGCCGCCACCGATGCGGTCAACAAGGCCCAGCTGGACACCGTGGCGGCCACCGCCGCCGGCGCCACGCGCTACTTCAAGGCCGACGGCGCGGGCGACGACAGCGACGCGGCCAGCATCGACGGCGACGGCGCGCTTGCCGCCGGTGCCGACGCGAACGCGGCGGGCGATGGCGCCACCGCGCTGGGCAACACCAGCCAGGCGCTGGCCAACGCCACCACCGCAGTGGGCAGCGGTGCCGTCGCCGCCGGCCTCGGTGGCAGCGCCTTCGGCCAGGGCGCGCTCGCCATCGGCGATGCCACCGTGGCCTCCGGACAGAACGCCATGGCCTTCGGGCTCGGCGACGTCGCGGTAGGCGCGTCTGCCTTCGCTGCGAGTGAAAACGGTGCGGCCACCGCGATCGGTGGGCTGGCCGAAGCCAGTGCCGACGGTGCCACCGCGATCGGCGGCGGCGCACTGGCCATTGGTGCGGGCAGCACCTCGCTCGGCCGCGGCGCCGGCAGCGGTGGCGAAGCGTCCATCGCGGTGGGCGCCTTCAGCACCGCCGTGGCCGACTTCAGTGCCGCGCTCGGTTCCAACTCCGCCGCCGTTGCCGTTGGCAGCGTGGCGCTGGGCGCCGGCTCGTATGCCGATCGCGTGGACACCGTGTCGGTCGGCAACGACAACGGCCTGCAGCGGCAGATCACCCATGTGGCCGACGGCACTGAAGCCAACGATGCGGTGAACAAGGCGCAGCTGGACGAAGTGGGTGACGTGGCGTCGACCACGGCGAAATATTTCCAGGCCACCAGCAGCGCCGACAGCGACGCGGGTGCGTTCGCCGACGGCGACAACGCCACCGCCGCAGGCGAAGCCAGCAACGCCCTGGGCAGCGGCACCACCGCACTCGGCAGCGGTGCAACGGCGGTGGCACAGAACGCGACCGCGGTCGGTTACAACGCCCTGGCCAGCGGCCAGAACAGCGCCGCCTTCGGCAACAACGCGCAGGCCAACGGCGCGGGCAGCGTCGCGGTCGGCGGCGCGGCCGTGGACGAAGACGGCAATCCGCTGATCACCAACGGTGGGGTGCCGGTCGATACCGGCGCCACCAGCGCCAGCGTCGGCGGCACCGCCGTGGGCGCCAGTGCCGACGCGTCCGGCTTCGCGGCCTCGTCGTACGGCGTCGGCGCCTATGCGGCTGGCGCGCAGTCGTCGGCCTTCGGCGCGGTGGCCAATGCCACCGGCGATTACGCCACGGCGGTGGGCACGCAGAGCGCGGCCAGCGGCACCAGCAGCACCGCCATCGGCGGTCCGGTCGACCTGATTCCTGGACTGGGCTTCTTCGTCGACACCCAGGCCAGTGGCGAAGCCGCCACCGCGGTTGGTGCCGGTGCCATCGCCAGCGGCGACTACGCGGTGGCCAATGGCACGCTCAGCGAAGCCTCCGGCACCGAAGCGACGGCACTGGGCTACTTCGCGTACGCACCGGGCGAAGGCGCGTCCGCGCTGGGCGCGGAAAGCTGGGCCAGCGGCGAGCTGAGCACGGCGGTGGGCTTCTACAGCACGGCACGCGGCGCCAACAGCGTGGCGCTCGGGGCCAACTCCACGGCCGTGCGCGACAACACCGTGTCGGTCGGCGATGTCGGCAACGAACGCCAGGTCACCCATGTCGCCGCCGGTACCGAAGACACCGACGCGGTGAACAAGGCGCAGCTGGACGCCGTCGCGGACACCGCCGACGGCACCGCCTACCGCTTCAAGGCCAACGCCTCGCAGGACAGCGACGTGGGCGCGTTCGCCGACGGCGATGGCGCGCTCGCCGCTGGTGAGGCCAGCAACGCGTTCGGTGCGGGCGCTACCGCGGTGGGCAATGGCGCATCGGCCATCGGCGATGACACCGTTGCGGTCGGCCGCAATGTGGCCGCCAACGGCGCCGGCAGCGTCGCCATCGGGGGCGTCGGCCAGGCCTACGACCAGTACAACCAGCCGATCGTGGACGGCGACGGCAACGCGGTGACGGTGGGCACCACCGCCGCGCAGGACGCGGTCGCGGTCGGTGCCGGCGCGCAGGCCACCGGCGCACAGAGCAATGCCTTCGGCAGCGGCGCGCAGGCCACCTCCGACAACAGCTTGGCGCAGGGTTACAAGGCGCGCGCCACCGGCGACTACAGCATCGCGCAGGGCGACAATGCGTTCGCCAGCGGCGTGGAGAGCACCGCCACTGGTGCCTATGCCTGGGCTACCGCGGAAAGCGCCACGGCGTTCGGTGCCAGCGCGTGGGCCACCGATGCCAATGCAACCGCGGTGGGTTACGCGGCCTGGGCCGATGGCGTCGGCGCCACCTCGATCGGCTACAACAGCTGGGCGCGCGGCAGCAGTTCCACCGCGCTCGGTCGCGGCGCGTTCGGCTATGGCGACAACAGCGTGGCCGTGGGCTACCAGGCGTTGGGCAACAGCATCAACACCATCGCCATCGGCACCAATGTCGTGGCCGGGGGCGAAAGCGCGATCGGCATCGGTGCGGGCAGCAATGCCAGCGCCTCCAACGCGGTTGCACTGGGCGCCGGTTCACGGGCTGATCGTGCCTACACCGTGTCGGTCGGCAATGACGACCAGCAGCGCCAGATCACCCAGGTGGCGGCGGGTACCGAAGGCACCGATGCAGTGAACGTCGACCAGCTCACTGCGGCCACCGACAAGTTCCAGGCCAGCGGTGACAGCGTGGCCGTGGCCGGCGGCGAGGAAAGCGTGGCGGCGGGTTCGAACGCGGCGACCGACGGTGACTACGCCACCGCCGTGGGCTCGAGCAGCTTCGCCAGCGGCAGTGGCGCGTCGGCCGTGGGCAGCGGCGCCTTCGCCCTGGCCGACAACGCCACCGCCGTGGGCTTCAACGCGCTGGCCACCACCGGCAACGCGACGGCGAGCGGTGCCAATGCACAAGCCACCGCCGAGTACGCCACTGCCAATGGCGCCGAAAGCCTGGCGTCGGGCGAGCAGAGCACCGCCAATGGCGCGGCCAGCGTCGCCTCCGGCGCGGGCAGCCTGGCGGGTGGCGCGCTGTCCGAAGCGGCCGGTGAGGAATCGGTGGCGCTGGGTTACTACAGCACCGCAAGCGGCTCGGGCGCCACGGCGGTCGGCGCGGAGAGCGTGGTCAGCGGTACCCTGTCGGCAGGCTACGGTTTCGCCTCCGAAGCCACCGCCGGCTACACCACCGCGATTGGTGGCTATGCCGCCGCCACCGCCTTCAATGCGACCGCGCTGGGCAGCTTCGCCCAGGCCACCGGCTCCAACAGCGTCGCGCTCGGCGGTGATGCCGAAGCGACCGGCGCGTACAGCACCGCCACCGGCCAGGGCAGCCTGGCCAGCGGCACCAACAGCGTTGCCATCGGTGGCGCGCTGTTCGGCCTGCTGCCGACCGAAGCGTCCGGCAACTACTCCACCGCCGTGGGCGGCGGTGCGTGGTCGCCGGGCCTGAACAGCACCGCGCTGGGCAACGCCGCGACCTCCGAAGGCGAAAACAGCGTGGCCCTGGGTGCGGACTCGATCGCCGACCGCGATGACAGCGTGTCGGTGGGCAGCGTGGGCAGCGAGCGCCAGGTCACCAACGTCGCCGCCGGTACCGAAGGCACCGACGCGGTCAACCTGGACCAGCTCAACGCGGTCGCCGACACGGCGGCCACCACCAGCAAATACTTCCAGGCCAGCGGCAGCGATGCCAGCGACGCCGGCGCATTCGTCGACGGCGTTGACGCTTTGGCCGCCGGTGAAGCCAGCAACGCCATCGGCAACGGTGCCACCGCGCTCGGTGCCGGCAGCACCGTGGTGGCCAACGAGGCCACCGCAGTGGGCCTCAACGCCACCGCTACCGCGGACTATGCGGTGGCGATCGGCAGCAATGCGGCCAGCAGCGGCCAGGGCGCCGTCGCCCTCGGTGACCTGAGCACCGCCAGTGGTGGCGCCGCCATCGCCATTGGTGGCGGCGCGCTGTCGCAGGGCTTCGGCTCGGTGGCGGTCGGTGCGGGCGCGGAATCCAGTGGCCTGGCGTCCACCGCAGTGGGCTACGGTGCCTGGGCGCTGGGTCGCGAAACCACGGCGATCGGCAACTTCGCCACCGCCGATGGCTGGGCCGCCAGTGCCTTCGGCGCGGGTGCGACGGCCGGCTTCTTCGGCACCGCGCTGGGTACCTACAGCTACGCCGATGAAGTGGCGACCGCCGTTGGCCAGGGCACGCGTGCCAACATCGCCGGTGCGGCGTTCGGCGTGCAGGCCAACGCCGGTGAGTACGGCGTCGCGCTGGGCAACAACGCGGCGACCGCGCAGAACGGCGTGGCGGTCGGCTTCAATGCACTGGCCGGCGCCGATGCCAACAGTGCCAGCCAGGGCATCCAGACCACGGCGGTCGGCAGCGAAGCCTGGGCCACCGAGGACGGTGCCACCGTGGTCGGTTACAACAGCTACGCGCAGGCCGTGAACGCGACCGTGCTCGGCAGCAACACCTGGACCACCAAGGACGCTGAAAACAGCGTCGCGATCGGTGCCGGCACGCTCGCCGACCGGGCCAATACGGTGTCGGTCGGCGCTGCCGAAGCGTGGACCGATGCGGCGGGCGTGGTGCATGACGCCATCGACCGCCAGATCACCAACGTCGGCGCGGGCACCGAAGACACCGACGCGGTGAACGTGGCGCAGCTGAAGGAGGTCGCTGCGGTTGCGGAGACCACCAGCAAGTACTTCCAGGCCAGCGGCAGCGACGACAGCGATGCCGGCGCGTATGTCGAAGGCGACAACGCGTTGGCGGCCGGCGAGGCGGCCAATGCGATCGGCGACGGTGCCAGCGCACTGGGCAGCGGGGCCACTGCGCTGGCCAACAACGCCACGGCGATCGGCTTCAACGCGCTGGCCACGGCGGAAGGTGCCGCGGCACTGGGCAGCGACGCCCAGGCCACCGGTGACAACAGCGTCGCCGTGGGTACGGGCGCGGCGGCCAGCGAGATCGGTGCCAGCGCGATCGGTGCCGGTGCGCAGGCCTCCGGGGCCTACAGCACCGCCAACGGCAGCGAAGCGATCGCGTCGGGCCAGCAGGCCACCGCGAACGGCTTCCGTTCCACCGCGTCGGAAGCCGGCGCGTCGTCGTTCGGCAGCTACAGCGAAGCCACCGGCGAGCTGTCCTCGGCACTGGGCTATGGTGCGGTGGCCTCCAACGCCTACGCGACTGCGGTCGGCGCAGCGGCGACGGCCTCCGGTGCCAGCGCGGTGGCGGTCGGCGAGTTCAGCGAAGCCACCGGCGATGAAAGCGTGGCGGTCGGCGGCAGCACGTTCTTCGGCTTCATCCCGGCGCGTGCGTCGGGAACCGGCGCGGCCGCATTCGGTGCGGGTGCATGGGCCACCGACGACTACACCACGGCGATCGGCTGGAATGCCTGGGCGGATGCGGCCAGCGCCACCGCGCTGGGTGAAAGCGCCATCGCGACCGGGCTGAACAGCGTCGCGCTCGGCGCCGGTTCCAGCGCCGACCGCGACAACAGCGTGTCGGTCGGCACCACCTCGTCGCAGCGGCAGATCACCAACGTTGCTGCAGGTACCGAAGGCACCGACGCGGTCAATCTGGACCAGCTCAATGCCGTGGCCGACACCGCCGAAGCAACCAACCGCTACTTCAAGGCGTCCGGCAGCGGCAATGGCGACGACGTGGGCAGCTATGTCGATGGCACCTATGCCACCGCGGCAGGCGAAGCGTCCAACGCCTTCGGCACCGGCGCGTCGGCCTACGGCAGCGGTTCGCTGGCCTCGGGTCGCTACGCGTCGGCGTCGGGCTACAACGCCTCGGCCACCGCCGATTCGGCCACCGCGATCGGCGGTGCGCTGTATTACGAAGATGCCAACGGCAACGTGCTGCTGGACAAGGCGACCAGCGCCAGCGGTACCGGCGCCACCGCGCTCGGTGCCGGTGCGCAGGCCAGCGGGGTGTTCAGCACCGCCAGCGGTGCCGGCGCAAGCTCGGCCGGCCTGCAGTCCTCGGCATTCGGTTACAGCGCCGAAGCTGGCAGTGACTACAGCACCGCCGTGGGGGCGTTCAGCGCCGCGAGCGGCGTCCGCACCACCGCCCTGGGCTATGGCGCTGAAGCCAGCGGCGATTACGCCTCGGCGCTCGGTTGGGGCAGCACCGCCTCGGGCGCGTATGCCATCGCCATCGGCAACAGTGCCCTGGCCAGCGGCGCCAACAGCTTCGCCAGCGGCGCCAGCGCGTGGGCCACGGCGGCGCAGACCACCGCAGTCGGCCAGCTGGCCTGGGCGACCTCGGCCGGCTCCACCGCGATCGGCCAGGACAGCTACGCCTACAGCGGCCTCAACGCCACTGCACTCGGCAAGAGCGCCTGGGCCAATGGCACCGGCAGCGTGGCGCTTGGCGCAGGCGCGCGTGCAACCGAAGCCAACGTGGTCTCGGTGGGCGGCGGCAACGGCACCACCGGTCCGGCCACGCGCCGCATCACCAACGTCGGCGATGCGGTGAACGCGACCGATGCGGTGACCAAGGCGCAGCTGGACAGCGTAGCGGCCACCGCCGATGCGGTCGGCCAGCACTTCGACGCCAGTGGCAGCGGCGTGGCCAGCGCCAGCGGTACCGATGCGCTGGCCGCGGGTTCGGGCGCCACCGCCAGCGGTACCCGCAGCAGTGCGCTGGGTACCGCGGCGACTGCCTCGGCCACCGGCGCCACCGCGGTCGGCGCCGATGCATCGGCGCGCGGCAGCAACAGCACCGTGCTTGGTCGCCTGGCCTCCACCAATGCCAGCAATGGCGTGGCGGTCGGCAACGGCGCCTTCGTCAGCAACGGCGCGAATGGCATCGCCATCGGCGCCGGCGCAGGCGCTTCCGGTGCCAATTCGGTGGCGCTGGGCGCGGGTTCCCGCGCGGTGGAAGCGAACGTGGTCTCGGTCGGTGGTGGCAACGGCACCGACGGTCCGGCCACGCGCCGCATCGTCAACGTCGCCGCCGGTCGCGTGGCCGCCGGCAGCACCGATGCGGTCACCGGCGGCCAGCTCAACACCACCAACCAGCGCGTGGGCGCGGTGGAAACCCGCGTGGGCGATATCGACGACCGCATCGGTTCGGTGGAAAACGCCACAGTCAACGCGCTGAGCTACGACGACAGCAGCCGCGACACGCTCACCCTGTCCGGTGCGCAGGGCACCACCCTGGACAACGTCGGCAGCGGGTCGATCGCCAGCAGCAGCCGCCAGGCGATCAACGGTGGACAGCTGTTCCAGGCACTGACCGACACCGCCAGCTTCCTCGGCGGCGGCGCCAGCGTCGGCATGCAGGGCGTGTTCGTGGCGCCCAACTACGTGATCCAGGGCAGCACCTACACCAATGTGGGCGATGCGCTCGGTGCGCTCGATGCCAAGGTCAGCGACCTCGACCAGCGCATCGGCGGGGGCGGCAGCAGCGTGGCGCGTGCGCGCACGGCGTCGGTGTCCAGCGCCAGCGTGGCCGCCGCGCCCGAGGCGACCGATACCGCCACTGCGGCCAGCGCAGACACTGTCGCCAGTGCCGACACCGCGCGCGCGGCCACTGCCGATGCGGTCGCACCGGTGGTGCAGGGCACGCCGACCGCCGCCAGCTACGGCAGTTCGCAGCCGGTGGCTGCCGCGGTGCCGGTGACCTCGGTGGCGATGGGCGACGGCGCCATCGCCAGCGGCGCCTCGGCCACCGCGATCGGGCAGGGGGCCAGCGCCACCGCCGCCAACTCGGTCGCGCTGGGCCAGGGCTCGGTCGCCGACCGCGCCGACACGGTGTCGGTGGGTGCGGTGGGCGCCGAACGCCAGGTGACCAACGTTGCCGCCGGCAGCGCCGCCACCGACGCGGTCAACAAGGGGCAGCTGGACGGCGGCATCGCCACCGCAAATGGCTATACCGACCAGCGGTTCAGTGCGATGGCCGATACCTTCGACATGTACAAGGGCGAAGTCGATGACCGCCTGCGTCGCCAGGATCGCCGCATCGACCGCCAGGGTGCGATGAACGCGGCCATGCTCAACATGGCCACCAGTGCGGCCGGCGTCCGCACCCAGAACCGCGTCGGTGTCGGCGTCGGTTTCCAGAGCGGTGAGTCGGCGTTGTCGCTGGGTTACCAGCGTGCGGTCAGCGACCGCGCCACCATCACCTTCGGTGGCGCGTTCAGCAGCGATGACAGCTCGGTGGGCGTGGGTGCCGGCTTCGGCTGGTAACCGCGGAATGGAATGCAGGGCCTGAGGGGGCGGGTCACGGGAACCCTGGCCAGGGCCGGCCGGGGTGACCGCATGGAGTGTTGGCCTGAACAGTCGTTTGATCCATGACCTTGATGAGGATTTCAACGTGACCAAGAAGCAGAACCTTCGCATCAACGTGCTGGCAGCCGCCGTGCTGTCGCTGTCCGTGGGCGCCAGCGCCTATGCCGCCGGCTTGCCGGTGAAGGAACCGGCGCGCCAGGCCAGTACCGCGCAGCAGAGTTCCGAACGCATCATCGTCAAGTACCGCACCGGCACCGCCGCTGCCAGCGACCGTTCGGCCAAGCTGGCCGCGGTGACCTCGGCGGTGTCGCGCGCCAGCCTCGGCGGCACCGCCTCGCGCGCCGCCGCGGCCAGCCCGCAGCTGCTGCGCCGGCTCGGTACCGGTGCCGATGTGATCCGCCTGCAGGGCAAGCTCAGCCAGGCGCAGCTGCAGACCGTGCTGAAGGAAATCCAGGCCGATCCGTCGGTCCAGTACGCGGCCGCCGACGTGAAGCTGCAGCGCGCCGACGTGCGTGCGAAGGAAACCGCGCAGCTGGTGCCGAACGACCAGTACTACGCCCAGTACCAGTGGCACCTGCACAGCGCCACCGGTGGCGTGAACGCACCGGCCGCGTGGGACGTGGCGCAGGGCGAAGGCGTGGTGGTGGCGGTGCTGGACACCGGCATCCTGCCGCAGCACCCGGACTTTGCCGCCGGCACGCTGCTGGAAGGCTACGACTTCATCAGCGACGCCGAGACCTCGCGCCGCCCGACCGATGAACGCGTGCCGGGTGCGCTGGATTACGGCGATTGGGTAGAGAACGACAACGAGTGCTACGCCGGTTCGCTGGCCGAAGACAGCTCCTGGCACGGCACCCACGTGTCGGGCACGGTCGCCGAAGCGACCAACAACACCCTCGGCATGGCCGGGCTTGCCTACAAGGCCAAGGTGCTGCCGGTGCGCGTGCTCGGCAAGTGCGGCGGTTACCTGTCCGACATCGCCGATGCGATCACCTGGGCCTCGGGCGGTACGGTTGCCGGTGTGCCGGCCAATCCGAACCCGGCCGAAGTGATCAACATGAGCCTGGGCGGCGGTGGCGCGTGCGATCCGGCTTACCAGGATGCGATCAATGGTGCGGTCTCGCGCGGCACCACCGTGGTGGTGGCGGCCGGCAACCAGGCCTCGAATGCGTCGGGTTACCGTCCGGCCAGCTGCGCCAACGTGATCGCCGTGGGCGCCACCCGCATCACCGGTGGCATTGCATCGTACTCCAACTTCGGAGCGGCGGTGGACCTGTCCGGTCCGGGCGGCGGCGGTGGCGTCGACGGCAACCCGGGCGGTTACGTCTGGCAGGCCGGCTACAACGGCCTGACCACCCCGACCTCCGGTGCCTACAGCTACATGGGCATGGGCGGCACCTCGATGGCCTCGCCGCACGTGGCCGCGGTGGCCGCGCTGGTGCAGGGCGCACTGGCCTCGGCCGGCCGCGATCCGCTGACCCCGGCGCAGCTGGAAGCCCTGCTCAAGCAGAGCGCGCGCGCCTTCCCGGTCACCATCCCGACCTCGACCCCGATCGGCAGCGGCATCGTCGATGCCAAGGCGGCACTGGATGAGGCCCTGGAAGAGCCGTGCACGGTCGACTGCGCGCCGGATGCGACGCCGCTGACCAACCGCGTGGCCGTGGGCGGGCTGAGCGGTGCCGGTGGCAGCGAAACCCTGTACAGCTTCGAAGCCACGGCCGGCAAGCCGGTCAGCATCCTGACCTACGGCGGCAGCGGCAACGTGTCGCTGTACGTCAGCGCCGGCGAGGAGCCGACCGCGACAGACTTCGACGCCAAGTCCAGCCGCCCGGGCAACAGCGAAACCGTGCGCTTCACCGCGCCGGTGGCCGGCACCTACTACATCAAGCTGGTCGGCGAGTCGGCCTTCAGCGGGGTGAGCATCCAGGCCGTCCAGTAACGCAGCAGCGCACCCACGGGAGCCCGTCATGTGACGGGCTCCCGTTTTCCATTGGCCACCACCGCATGTGGCACCACGGCGAACTGCTAAAGTCTGCGGGTCGCCAGGAGAGCTTTCGTGAATGCGGTAACCCACGATCTTGCTGAAGAGTCGTCCACGGACGCGGAATCCCGCATCGTGGCGCTGTTGCTGCGCAACGGACGCCTGAAGGAGGCCGACCTGGCCCGGGCCCGTCCGCTGCAGCGCGAATCCGGCGGCAGCCTGCTGCCGCTGCTGGTGCGGCTGGGCCTGGTGTCCGAACGCGACCATGCCCAGGCCTGTGCCGAGGTGCTGGCGCTGCCGCTGCTGGAGGCCAAGGCCGTCCCCGAAGCACCCCCCGAATCCCTGCTCGATGCGCTGCCGCTGTCGCTGCGCTTCCTGAAGCAGTTCCATGCCTGTCCGCTGGGCCTGCACGATGGCGTGCTCGACCTGTGGCTGAGCGACCCGCAGGAACCCTACGCCGCCGAAGCGGTGCAGCTGGCCATGGCCGTGCCGGTACGCCTGCACGTGGGCCTGCGCTCGGAAATCGACGACCTGATCGAACGCTGGTTCGGCCAGGGCCGCAGCGCGATGGGCGCGATCATTGAAACCGCCGATGGCGAAGGCAGCGCGGTCGACGATATCGAGCACCTGCGCGACCTCGCCTCCGAAGCGCCGGTGATCCGCCTGGTCAACCTGGTGATCCAGCGTGCAGTGGAACTGCGGGCGTCCGACATCCACATCGAACCGTTCGAGAACCGGCTGAAGGTGCGCTACCGCGTCGACGGCGTGCTGATCGAAGGCGAAAGTCCGCCGGCCAACCTCACCGCGGCGGTGATCAGCCGCATCAAGATCATGGCGCGGCTCAACATCGCCGAGCGCCGCCTGCCGCAGGATGGCCGCATCATGCTGCGCGTGCAGGGCAAGGAACTGGACCTGCGCGTGAGCACCGTGCCCACCGCGCACGGCGAAAGCGTGGTGATGCGCCTGCTCGATCGCGACACCGTGGTGTTCGATTTCCATCGGCTCGGGTTCACCGACGCGTTCCTGCCGCAGTTCCGCAAGGTGCTCGACCAGCCGCATGGCATCCTGCTGGTCACCGGCCCCACCGGCTCGGGCAAGACCACCACGCTGTACACCGCGCTCAGCCAGCTCAATACCGCCGACGTCAAGATCATCACCGTCGAAGACCCGGTCGAATACCAGATCGAAGGCATCAACCAGATCCAGGCCAAGCCGCAGATCGGCCTGGATTTCGCCAGCGCGCTGCGCAGCATCGTGCGCCAGGACCCGGACATCATCATGATCGGCGAAATGCGCGACCTGGAAACCGCGCGCATCGCGATCCAGTCGGCGCTGACCGGCCACCTGGTGCTGTCCACCCTGCACACCAACAACGCCGCCGGTGGCATCACCCGCCTGCTCGACATGGGCGTGGAAGACTACCTGCTCACCTCCACCATCAACGGCATCCTGGCCCAGCGCCTGGTGCGCCGGCTGGAGCCGCAGCATGCGCTGCGCTACCCGGCCTCGCCGGAGGAAATCGAACGCTTCGACCTGCGCCGCCTGCAGCCGGAGGGCGAGATTTACCTGTACCGCGCGCAGCCCTCGGCGTTGGCGCCCACTGGTTACCTCGGCCGCACCACCATCATGGAATTCCTGGTGATGAACGACGAGCTGCGGCGCGCGGTGATGCGCCGCGCCGGCATGGGCGAAGTGGAGCAGATCGCACGTGCCGCCGGCATGCGCACCATGTACGAAGACGGCCTGTCCAAGGCGCTGCAGGGCTACACCACGATCGAGGAAGTGCTGCGCGTGACGGAGGAAAGCTGAGCATGCCGCAGTACCGCTACAAAGCCCTCAACGCGCACGGTGAGCTGTTCGACGGCCAGATGGATGCCGCCAGCGAAGCCGATGTCGCCGCGAAGCTGCAGGACCAGGGCCACCTTCCAATGGAAGCGCGCCTGGCCGGCGAGGGCGGCGCGGGCGGTTTTTCATGGGCCGCGCTGGTGCGACGCAAGCCGTTCGACGGCGCCGCGCTGGTCCAGTTCACCCAGCAGCTGGCCACCCTGCTCGGCGCCGGGCAGCCGCTGGACCGCGCGCTGGGCATCCTGCTGGAGCTGCCGGAAGACGAACGCAGCCGGCGGGTGATCGCCGACATCCGCGACGTGGTGCGTGGCGGCGCGGCGCTGTCCACCGCGCTGGAACGCCAGCATGGGCTGTTCTCGCGGCTGTACATCAACATGGTGCGCGCCGGCGAAGCCGGTGGCAGCCTGCACGACACCCTGCAGCGCCTCTCCGATTACCTGGAACGCAGCCAGGAACTGAAGGGCAGGGTGATCAACGCGCTGATCTACCCGGCGATCCTGCTGGCGGTGGTGGGCGGGGCGCTGCTGTTCCTGCTCGGCTACGTGGTGCCGCAGTTCGCACTGATGTACGAAAGCCTGGACGTCGCGCTGCCGTGGTTCACCCAATGGGTGCTCAACGCCGGCCTGGTGGTGCGCGACGGCTGGCTGGCGATGATCGTGGTGCCGGCGCTGCTGCTGCTGGTGGTCGAGCGGAAACTACGGCAACCGGCCGCGCGGCTGGCGCTGGACGGCTGGCTGCTGCAGCGCCGGGGCATCGGCGGGCTGCTGGCCAAGCTGGAAACCGCACGCCTGGCGCGCACCCTGGGCACGCTGCTGCGCAATGGCGTCCCGCTGCTGGCCGGGCTGGGCATTGCCCGCAACGTGCTGGGCAACCGCGCGCTGGCCGCGGACGTCGACGCCGCCAGCGACGAGGTCAAGAACGGCAACGGCCTCTCCGCCGCGCTGGCCCGCGGCAAGCGCTTCCCACGGCTGGCCATGCAGATGATCCAGGTCGGCGAGGAATCCGGCGCGCTGGATGTCATGCTGCTCAAGACCGCCGACACGTTCGAACAGGAAACCGCGCGTGCCATCGACCGCCTGCTGTCGGCGCTGGTCCCGGTGATCACCCTGGTACTGGCCTCGGTGGTCGGCCTGGTGATCGTGGCCGTGCTGGTACCGCTGTACGACCTGACCAATGCCATCGGCTGACCGCCGTGGCGCACTTCGTTCCGACCTGCTGCAAGGAGCTTCCATGATCCACCGTCGCACCCTGGTCCGTCCGTCTTCGCCCCGCCTCCAGGCGGGCATGAGCCTGCTGGAAATCATCATCGTCATCGTACTGATCGGCGCGGTACTCACCCTGGTCGGCAGTCGCGTGCTCGGCGGCGCCGATCGCGGCAAGGCCAACATCGCCAAGTCGCAGGTGCAGACCATGGCCGGCAAGATCGAAAACTACCAGCTCGACACCGGCAGGCTGCCGGCCAAGCTCGACGACCTGGTGACCCAGCCCGGCGGCAGCAGCGGTTGGCTGGGCCCGTATGCCAAGCCGGCCGAGCTCAACGATCCGTGGGGCAATGCGCTGGAATATCGCGCGCCCGGTGAAGGCCAGCCGTTCGACCTGATCAGCCTGGGCAAGGATGGCAAGGTCGGCGGCAGCAGCTACGACGCGGACATCAAGTACGAGTAAGCGCGCGTGGCACCGTCCGCAACGCCGCGCCGCATCCGGCCGCGCCACGCTGCAGCGCGACGGCGACGCGTGGCCGGCGTTTCGCTGCTGGAAATGCTGCTGGTGGTGGCGCTGATCGCGATCATCGGCGCGATCACCGCCACGGCGATGAACGGCGGCATCGACGGCATGCGGCTGCGCAACGCGGGCAAGGAAATCGCCAGCCAGCTGCGTTACACGCGCACCCAGGCGATTGCCACCGGCGAACGCCAGCGTTTCCTGATCGATCCGCAGGCGCGCACCTGGGAAGCGGCCAACGGGCGCCATGGCAGCCTGCCGGCGGCGATCGAGGTGCATTTCCGCGGCGCCGGCCAGGTCGCCGGCGTGGCCAGCGGCAAGGGCGGCATCGCCTTCCATCCCGATGGCGGCTCCAGTGGCGGCAGCATCGAGCTGGGCGTGCGCGACGCGCTGTGGCGCATCGACGTGGCGTGGATCACCGGCGAAGTGCGCTCGGGCCCGGTGCGGGGCGCACCATGAAGCGCCAGCGCGGCTATTCGCTGCTGGAAGTGATCGTCGCCTTTGCCCTGCTGGCGCTGGCATTGACCCTGCTGCTGGGCAGCCTGTCGGGGGCCGCAAAGCAGGTGCACGGTGCCGACCTGCGCAGCCGCGCCACCCTGCACGCGCAGTCGTTGCTGGCCGCCACCGGCATCGAATCGCCGCTGCAGCCCGGGCGCACCCAGGGCGACTGGGACGAGGGGCGCTTCCGCTGGGACCTGCAGGTCGAACCGTATGTCGACGTGCGCACCACCGCGCTGCAACCGGCCGCCGCCGCTCCCGCCAGCGGTCCGACCCTGGCCCAGCTGACCCTGCAGGTGCGTTGGGGCGAAGGCGAGGGCGAGCGCCTGCAATGGCGGTCGCTGCGCCTGCTGCCCACGACGCCGGAGCCGAGCCGGTGAGCACGCGCGCCGCGCGCGGCTTCACCCTGATCGAAGTGCTGCTGGCCACGGTGCTGCTGGTGGGTGGGCTGGCGCTGGCCTTCGCCACGGTGCGTTCGGCGATGAACATCGCCCAGCGCAGCGAACGCGTGGCCGCGCAGAACGAGCGCATGCGTGCGGTCGAAGGCTTCCTGCGCCGGCGCCTGGGCATGGCGCTGCCCACGGCCGCCGAGCCGCCCGACCCGACCCGCGAACCGCTGTACTTCCTCGGCGAACCGCAGCACATGCTGTTCGTGTCCGAGCTGCCGGGCTACCTCGGTCGCGGCGGGTCCTACGTGCACGAACTGCAGGTCAACCGCAGCGGCAGCACGCTGCGCCTCGACATCGCCCTGACCCTGGTGCAGAACGGCGAACGCATTCCGGAAACCCCGCCGCGCCCGCCGGAAATGCTGGCCGACGACCTGCGCGAGGTGGCCTTCCGCTATCGCGGCATCGACCCGCGCAGCGGCCAGCTGGGCGAGTGGCAGACGCAGTGGGACGACACCCGGCGCCTGCCGCTGCTGGTCGAGATCCGCATCGTGCCGCTGCAGGGGCCGGCGTGGCCGCCGATGGTGGCGGCGTTGTCGCAGGCACGTGGAGCGCGCCAATGAGCGCTCCACCCCTCCGGCGCGCGCGCGGTGCAGCGCTGGTGCTGGTGCTGTGGTTGATCGCGCTGCTCACCGCGGTGGTCGGTTCGTTCGCGCTCAGCGCCCGAATCGAGCACCTGCAGCAGCGCGTGATCGGCGACGATGCGATCGGCCAGGAGCATGCCCGGGCCGGGCTGGAATACGCCCTGTTCCGGTTGCGGCCGTCGGCCCTGCAACCGCCGTGGCAGGCCGATGGCCGCCGTTACCGCTGGACCTTCGACGAGCGTCGCATCGACCTGCGGGTGGTCGACGAGAACGGCAAGATCAACCTCAACCTGGCCGACACCACCCTGCTCACCGGATTCCTGCAGGCGCTGGAGGTGGACCCCGTGCGCGCCCGGCAGCTGGCCGGGGCCATTGCCGACTGGCGCGATCCCGACAGCCTGAAGCAACCCGGTGGCGGTGCCGAAAGCGCTGATTACCAGGCCGCCGGCCTGCCGTATGGCGCGCGCAACGGACGCTTCGAGACACTGGGCGAGCTGCAGCGGGTGCTGGGCATGGACGCGGCGCTGTATGAACGGATGCAGCCGATGCTGACCCTGTACAGTCGGCAGTCGCGGCCGGACCCGCGGTTCGCGGCCGGGCCGGTGCTGGCCGCGCTCGGGCTGGACGCCGAAGCGCTGCTGGCCGAGCGCGAACGCAGCGCGGCGGCCGGCGATGAAAACGTGACCGGCGCGCTTGCCAGTGGCAGCGGCACCTATAGTATCGAGAGCCGCGCAATGGATGCGCGTGGCCGGGTGTCGGTGCTGCATGCGGTGATCCGCATGGGCGCGGCAGGCACGCCGGGAACGACTTACACGGTACTTCGCTGGGAACAGGGAATGGCAGCTCGATGACGGTTTGGCGGGACAGTCTGGTACAGGCACGGGGTCGACTCGCGCCCGGCGTGGGCAACGGCCTGCGCTGGTGGCGGCGTTCCCTGCTGGCCTGGTTGCCGCTGCGCTGGCAATGGGCGATGGGCTGGTCGCAGTCGCGGCTGCTGCTGTCGCGCCACGCCGAGCAGCTGGTGCTGCGCCGCGACACCGCCGCGCAGGTCCAGGCCGTGGCCGAGCTGCCATGGCCGACCACGCCAGCCGACCTGGAACGGGTGCTGGAGGCGCGCCTGCGCGCGCTGCCGCGGCACTGGGTGTTGCCGGCGTCGGCGGTGCTGCGCCGACCGCTGCGCCTGCCGGCGGCGGCGGCGCCACGCCTGCGCGACGTGGTCGGCTTCGAGATCGACCGGCAGACTCCGTTCGAGCCCAGCCAGGTGCATTACGACGTCCGCGAGCTGGGCACCCTGGCCGACGGCCAGCTGCAGGTGGAACTGGTGGTCATTCCGCGCTTGGCGCTGGAGCAGTGGTCGCAGCAGGCCGGTGGCTGGGCCGGGCAGCTGGCCGGCGTGGATGCCGACGACGGCAGTGGCCAGCCGCTGGGCGTGAACCTGCTGCCGCCCACGCAGCGCCGCGTCACGCGCGATCCGATGCGGCGCTGGAACCTGCTGCTGGGCTGCACCGCCGTGGTGCTGCTGGCACTTGCCGGCACCCAGCTGCTGGACAACCGCCAGGCCGCCGCCGACCGCCTGCGCGAGCAGGTCGATGCGGCCGCGCGCGATGCACGCCGCGTGGCCGCGCAGCGCCAGCAGCTGCAGGAGCTGGTCGATGGTGCCGCGTTCCTGGAAGGCAAGCGCAGCGAACACGCCAGCAGCGTGGAGCTGTGGAATGAACTGACCCGGTTGCTGCCCGATGGCACCTACCTGGAAAAACTGTCGATCGAAGGCAACACCCTGCAGCTGATCGGGCTCAGCCGCGAAGCCTCGCAGCTGGTTCCGCTGCTGCAGGATTCGCCGCTGTGGCGCAAGGTCAACCTGACCGGCGTGCTGCAGGCCGACGGCGGTGCCGGCGGCCGCGACCGCTTCACCCTCACCGCCGAGCTGCAGCCACTGCCCGGCGCGCCGGCGCCGGCCACCCCGGCTGCCACCACGCCCGCCACGGAGGTTGCCGATGGCAATGCCGCCAACACGCCGTGACCGCTGGCTGGCGCTGGGGCTGCTGCTGGCGGCGCTGGCGCTGGCCTACCTGCTGCTGGTGCACCCGTGGTTCACCCGCCCGCTGCTGGATATCAACCAGGGAATCGCCGAGTTGCAGGAACGCGACCAGCGCGTGCAGGCACAGCTGCAGCAACGGGGCCAGGTCCAGCAGCGGCTGCAGGAGGTGGACGCCGCGCTGCAGGGTCGCCCGGGTTTCCTGCGCGAACCCACCGCCGAATCGGCGGCGGCCGCGTTGTCCAGCCGGCTGCAGGACGCGGTCGCCTCGGCCAGCCCCGGCAACCGCAGCTGCACCATCAGCAACCGCTCGCCGTTGACCGACACCGCGCGCGATGCCCAGTTCCCGCGCGTGGCGCTGCAGGTGCGGCTTCGCTGCGGGGTGCCGGAAATGGCCGCGGTGCTGCATACCCTGGAAACCGGCAGCCCGCGCCTGTTCGTCGGCAACCTCAACCTGCTCGCGCAGCGCTTCCAGGCGTCGCCGAATGAAAGCGGTACCGGGCTGGACGTGTCGTTCGAGCTGGTCGGCTATCTCAAGCCCGGCGCGGGCGGCGACGCCACGGCCGTGTCGATGCCGGCACCCGCGTCCGCGCCCGAGCCGGCCCCGTCGGGCCTGCAACCGGCCGGTGCGGCGATGGCGGTACCGACCGACCCCGGCAGCGCCGAGCCGGTCGAGGAGGGTCCTGCCATTGAAGATTGAACTGGCTCCCCTGCGCAGCTGGTGGCTGGCCGGCGTGGTCGCCTGGGCGGCCGCGATCTGGATCGCCACCCTGTTCGGCGTGGGCGGGCGCATAGCGCCGCTGGACGCCGGCGAGCGCACGCCGCCGCCGCTGCCCGTGCTGGCCCCGGCCGCGCCCGAGCGCCTGGCCTCGGCCGACGCCTACGCCGCGATCGGCGCCCGCCCGCTGTTCGCCGAAGACCGCAAACCGCGGCCGTACCTGCTCGGTGGCAGCGAGGCCGGCAGTGCCAGCAGCGCGGTGACCTTGACCGGGGTGCTGCTCACCTCCGAATTCGGCATGGCCATCCTCACCACCGACCAGAAGCAGTCGCTGCGCCTGCGTCTGAACGGCGAGGCGGTGAACGGCTGGCAGCTGCTGGCGCTGGAACCGCGCAGCGCGACCGTGAGCGGCCCGTCGGGTACCCAGACCCTGGAGCTGGTGACCTTCAACGGCCAGGGCGGCGAACCGCCGACCGTGCTGGCCAGCAGCGCGGGGAGCACGCAGGCCAATGGCACCCGCCCGCCAATCCCGCCACCGCCCCCGGGCAACCCCGCCGCCCGCGTGCCGCCGGCCGCTGCGCAGGCCGCTGCCGAAGCGGCCGCCGCCGCTGCCGCCAATTCGGCAGCCAACGCCGCCGCTGCTGCAGCAGCGCAGCCGCCCGGCGCGCAGGGACCCAGCGAACAACAGATGCAAGCCATCCGCGCCCGCATCCAGGCGCGCCGCCAGCAATTGCAGCAACAGTCGCAGCAGCCCCCCGCGGGCGGCTCCGGCCAAACCAAATAGAGTGAAAGCATGACATTGCGCCTTTTCTCCCTGTCGTTCGCCGTGGCCCTGCTTGCAGGCTGCGCTTCCGTGCCCGGGCCGGAGGTGCGCCGCGACGCGGTACTCGACGGTCGCCACCAGGTGGTCGCCGGCGACGGCTCGCATGACGGCGTGGACGCGCAGCCGCTGGGCGCTGACGGTGCGCCGCAGCCGGTGATCCGCCGGGGCAGCGGCACCATGATCAACCGCAGCGCGGCGGCGGCGCCGTCGCCCGCGCTGTCGCAGGCCAGCAGTGGCACCGCCACCTTCAACTTCGAAGGCGAGTCGGTGCATGCGGTGGTCAAGGCGATCCTCGGCGACATGCTCGGCCAGAACTATGTGATCGCCCCCGGCGTGCAGGGCACGGTGACCCTGGCAACGCCCAAGCCGGTGTCCTCGGCGCAGGCGCTGAACCTGCTGGAAATGGTGCTGGGCTGGAACAACGCGCGCATGGTCTACAGCGGTGGCCGCTACAACATCGTGGCCGCCGACCAGGCACTGGCCGGCACCGTGGCGCCGAGCACCGCGCCGGCCGCCAACGCACGCGGATTCGAAGTGCGGGTGGTGCCGCTGCAGTACATCTCCGCCACTGAAATGAAGAAGGTGCTGGAACCGTACGCGCGCCCGAACGCGATCGTGAACGTCGACGGCGGGCGCAACGTGATCACCCTGGGTGGCACCCGCTCGGAGCTGGAAAACTATCTGCGCACGATCGAGATCTTCGACGTGGACTGGCTGTCGGGCATGTCGGTGGGCGTGTTCCCGATCCAGACCGGCAAGGCCGAGCAGGTCGCCGCCGACCTGGAGAAGGTGTTCGGCGAAGAGAGCAAGACCCCGAGCGCCGGCATGTTCCGGTTCCTGCCGCTGGAAAACGCCAACGCGGTGCTGGTGATCACCCCGCAGGCACGCTACCTGGACCAGATCCAGCAGTGGCTGGAGCGCATCGACACCGCCGGCGGCAGCGCCCGGCTGTTCTCCTATGAACTGCGCTACATCAAGGCCAAGGACCTGGCCGAGCGCCTGGCCGAAGCCTTCGCCAGCGAAAACAGCCGCAGCGGGCGCAGCGGCGGCTCGCTCGCACCGGGTGCGAACGTGCAGGAGCTGGGCAGCCGCGACGGCACCGGCAGCAACAGCTTCAACAGCAACGGCAGCACGGGCGGCACCAACCGCACCGGCGGCATGGGCGAGGGCACCATGAACCTGCCGCAGCGCCAGCCCGGCAATGCCAGTTTCAACCTGGAGGTGCAGGGCGATTCGGTCGGCGTGTCGGCGGTGGAGGAAACCAATACACTGCTGGTGCGCTCAACGCCGCAGGCCTGGCGTTCGATCCGCGAGGTCATCGAGAAGCTCGACGTGATGCCGATGCAGGTGCATATCGAGGCGCAGGTGGCCGAAGTGTCGCTCACCGGCGATCTTGCCTACGGTGTGAACTGGTTCTTCGAGCAGGCCGTGGCGACCGGCAAGACCGAGAGCGGCATCGACCTGCCCAGCGCACTGGGGCGTTCGATCTGGGGCAGCATTTCCGGTCGGGTCGGTGAAGGCGGGCTGGGCTGGACGTTCCTGGGCAAGAACGCGGCGGCGGTGGTCACCGCGCTGGACAAGGTCAGCAACCTGCGCCTGCTGCAGACCCCGTCGATCTTCGTGCGCAACAACGCCGAAGCCACGCTCAACGTGGGCACGCAGATCCCGATCAATTCGGTCTCGGTCAACACCGGGGTCGGCGGCGACAACACCTACAGCCAGGTGCAGTACCTGGACACCGGCGTGATCCTGAAGGTGCGCCCGCGCATCACCCGCGACGGCGTGGTGTTCCTGGACATCGTGCAGGAAGTCAGTTCGGCCGGCGCGATCCCGTCCGGCTGCGACCCGACCCGCACCACCTGCAACCCGCCGATCAACACGCGCAAGATCTCCACCGAAGCCGCGGTGCAGAGCGGCGACACCATCATGCTGGCGGGGCTGATCACCAATTCGGATGAGAACGGCGCCAATGGCGTGCCGGGCCTGAGCCGGATCCCGGTGCTCGGCGCGCTGTTCGGCAGGAAGACCCAGAACACCGACCGCTCCGAAGTGATCGTGCTGCTCACCCCGACCATCGTGCGCAACGCGCAGGAGTCGCGGAACCTGACCGACGAGTACAGCAACCGCTTCCGCGCGATGGAGCCGTTCCCGGCCCGTCCCAAGCGCTGAGCCGGCAGGGGCGGCTGCCACGTTGGCGGCCGCGCCTGCTACGCTGCGGGGAGGACGCCGCATGCAGGGGGTTGGATGGGGACGATCGTGTTGCTGCCGATCGGGGTCGATGACAGTGCCCTGGACCGCTGCCTGGCCGCGCTGGATGCCGGCAGTCCGGCCGCCACCCCGGTATGGCTGGCCGACGACGGCCAGGCCGGGCCGCGCGCGCAGGCGGTGATCGAACATTGGCTGGCGCACACGCCGCTGCGTGCCGAGTACACGCGCCGGGCGCGGGCGATCGGCGAGGTGGCGCACCTGGATGAAATGCTGCGCGCCTGCGACGGCAGCGACGTGGTGGTGCTGGCGCCGGACGCGGTACCGGCGCCGGGTTGGCTGCAGCAGCTCGATGCCTGTTTCGCCCGCGATGCCTCGATCGGTTCGGCCACGCCGTGGTGCAACGCCGGTGAAACCGTGGCCTGGCCGCGCCTGGGCGAGATCAACCCGGTGCCCGACGACCTCGACGCAGTGGCCCAGGCCTGCGCGGCACTGCCCAGCCTGCACCCGGAACTGCCGTCGGCGGTGACCCATGCGGTGCTGCTGCGGGCCAATGCGCGGCGCAAGGCCGGCGGCCTGGACATGCACAGCTACGCATCCTGGAACGCGGCGCTGGTCGACCTGAGCCTGCGCATGGCAGGCCTGGGCTGGCGCAATGCCCTGTGCGAAAACGCCTTCGTCGCGCGCGAGGGCGAAGCGCAGGCGCAGGACGGTGAAATGGAAGCGCTGGGGACGCGCTGGCCGGCCTGGCAGCCGCGACTGGCCGCCTTCCTGATGGGCGATCCGCTGCTGCAGCTGCGCCAGGACCTGCAGCGACTGCACCAGCAGGCGATAATGCCGCGGTCCCAGGGCGATCTGTTCGGATCGCCCGCCCCGCCGCCGGAGTCGTCCGTTTGAATCCCAGCATTGCCGTGGTGATCGTCAGCTACCAGAGCGCCAGTACCCTGGACGCCTGCCTGGTGCGGTTGCGTGCCGCCGAAGACGTCGCCGAAATCCGGGTGGTGGACAACGGCTCCGACGACGGCACCCTGGAGATCGTGCAGCGCCATGCCAGCGCCGACCCGCGCCTGCGCTTCATCGCCAACCCGGACAATCCGGGCTTCGCGGCGGCCAACAACCAGGGCGTGGCCGACAGCCAAGCACCGTGGCTGGCGTTCATCAATCCGGACCTGCTGGTGGCGCCCGATACCCTGTCGCTGCTGCGCGCGCGCGGGGTGGCGCTGGGCGACTGCGTGCTGGGCGTGGAGCAGGTGGACGAGCAGGGCCAACCCGATGCGGCGGTGCGCCGGCGCGATCCGGATTTCGGCGCCATGCTGCGCCACCCGGGGCAGGGCGCGCGGCTGGCGATCCCGGCCGACCCTTCGCAGCCGCTGCAGCGGGTGCCGGCGCTGTCCGGTGCGCTGCTACTGATGCCGCGTACGCTGTTCGAGCGCATTGGCGGCTGGGATGCCGGCTACCGGCTGCACGCCGAGGACCTGGACCTGTGCCGGCGCGCGCGTGAGGCCGGGGCCGTGGTGGCGATCGCCAATGACCTGCAGGTGGTGCATGTGCGCGGCGTTTCCAGCCGCTCGCGGCCGTTCTTCGTGGAATGGCACAAGCATCGCGGGCTGTGGCGCTATTTCCGCCGGTTCGAGGCACCGCGGCGCAACCTGCTGGTGCAGGCGGCGGTCTGGGGCGCGATCTGGGCGCACGCAGCGGCGCAGGTGCCACGGTTGCTGCGTCGGCGCTGAAAAGCGTACCCACCAACGGTGGGCACCTACCTGGTGTTGATACCCACCAACGGTGGCACGTCCCGGATGGGGCGGTGCATTGGTCCCCGCCACCGGCGGACGGCATTGCCCGGTAGGTGCCGACCGTTGGTCGGTACATGCCCGCAGGCGCATAATCCGGGCATGATCATCCAATCGCTGCTCGACACCGACCTGTACAAATTCACCATGATGCAGGCGGTGCTGCACCAGCACCCCGGTGCGCAGGTGCAGTACCGGTTCAGGTGCCGCACGCCCGGCATCGACCTGGCCAGCTACATGGACCAGATCAACGCCGAGATCGACCATCTGTGCAGCCTGCGCTTCAGCGCCGAAGAGCTGGACTACATGCGCGGGCTGCGCTTCGTGAAACCGGATTTCGCCGACTTCCTCGGCCTGTTCCACCTGGACCGCAAGTACATCGACCTGCGCCCGTCGACGGACGTGCCGGGTGAGATCGCGCTGGACATCACCGGGCCGTGGCTGCACACGATCCTGTTCGAGGTGCCGCTGCTGGCGATCATCAACGAGGTCTGGTTCCGCAACACGAGCGAGCCGGACTACGCCGAGGGCGAGCGCAGGCTGCGGGCCAAGACGGCGCTGCTGCGCGATACGCCGGGCTTCGAGTTGTGCCGCATCGCCGATTACGGCAGCCGCCGTCGCTATTCGCGCGACTGGCATGCGCGCATGCTGCCGATGATGCGCGAGGCGCTGGGCGACCAGTTCGTGGGCACCAGCAACGTGCACTTCGCGCGGCGGTACGGGATGACGCCGCACGGGACCATGGCCCACGAGTACCTGCAGGCGTTCCAGGCGCTGGGCCCGCGGCTGCGCGATTCGCAGGTGGCGGCACTGGAGTCGTGGGCACGCGAGTACCGCGGCGACCTGGGCATTGCGCTGTCGGACGTGGTCGGGCTGGAGGCGTTCCTGCGCGATTTCGACATGTATTTCTGCAAGCTGTTCGATGGCGTGCGCCACGATTCGGGCGACCCGTTCACCTGGGGCGACCGCATGCTGGCGCACTTCAAGGAGCGGCGGGTGGATCCGCGCAGCAAGGTGCTGGTGTTCAGCGACGGGTTGAACATCGAGAAGGTGATGAGGCTGTTCGACTATTTCCGTGGCCGCTGCCAGGTGGCGTTCGGGGTCGGCACGCACCTTACCAACGACCTGGGGCCGACGCCGCTGAACATCGTGATCAAGATGGTCCGCTGCAATGGGCAGCCGGTGGCGAAGCTGAGCGATTCGCCGGGCAAGAGCATGTGCGACGACCCGGGCTACCTTGCCTACCTGCGCCAGGTATTCGAATTGCCGCCGGCGTGAGGCGGGTCACGACCGACGGTCGTGACCTACCGATCAAACACCGGCCGTGACGCCCCCCGTTCAAACCGTGACGCCCCCCGTCCAAACGCCGGTAGGCCACGACCGTTGGTCGTGATGCCCCGTCGGATCAAACGCCGGTAGGTCACGACCGTTGGTCGTGACACCCCGTCGGATCAAACGCCGGTAGGTCACGACCGTTGGTCGTGACACCCCGTCGGATCAAACGCCGTTAGGTCACTACCGTTGGTCGTGACGCCCCGTCGGATCAAACGCCGGTAGGTCACGACCGTTGGTCGTGACGCTCTGGATCATTCCAGCGCGTAGCGCAGCACGAACAAGCCGGCCACCAGCCATACGGCCGGATGCACATCCCGCCAGCGCCCGGTACCCGCCTTCAACACCGCATAGGCAATGAAGCCGAACGCCAACCCGTTGGCGATGGAATAGGTGAACGGCATGGCCAGCGCACACAAGGCGGCGGGCACCGATTCGGTAAGGTCGCCCCAGTCCACGTCCACCAGTTCGCGCAGCATAAGCCCGGCCACGAACAGCAGCGCCGGTGCGGTGGCATACCCGGGCACCATACCGGCCAGCGGCGAGAACAGCAGGGCGGCGAGGAACAGGGCGGCGACGACCAGTGCGGTCAGTCCGGTGCGTCCGCCGGCCTGCACGCCGGAGGCGCTTTCGGCAAAGGCGGTGGTGCTGCTGGTGCCGAGCAGGGAGCCGGCGACGATGGCGGTGCTGTCGGCGAGCAGGGCACGGCCGAAGCGCTTTTGGGCGCCGGGCAGTTTGAGCAGGCCGGCACGCCCGACGACGCCGTACAGGGTGCCGGTGGCGTCGAACACTTCGACGAGGACGAACACGAGCACGACCTGGAGCAGGACGGCGATGGGGGCGCCACCGTCGTGGTGCAGCAGGCCGGGCAGGTCGAGCTGCAGGAAGGTGGGGGCAAGGCTGGGCGGCAGGGAGACGACGCCGTGGTACTGGACGTCGCCGAGGGCCCAGGCGGCGGCGGTGACGGCGAGGATGCCGATCAGGATGGCGCCGCGCACGCGACGTGCTTCGAGGATGGCGATCAGCAGGAAGCCGGCGAGGGCGAGCAGGGGCGGGGCGGTGTTGAGCGGGCCCAGTGCGACGAGGGTGTCGCTGTTGGCGACGATGACGCCGGACTTCTGCAGGGCGATGATGGCGAGGAACAGGCCGATGCCGGCGACGATGGAGGCGCGCAGGGAGGCGGGGATGCCGGCGACGAGCCAGGCACGCACGCCGGTGAGGGACAGTGCGAGGAACACCAGGCCGGAGATGAAGACCGCGGCGAGCGCCTGCTGCCACGGCAGGCCGGCGGCGCCGACCACGGTAAAGGCGAAGAAGGCATTCAAGCCCATGCCAGGCGCCATGCCGACCGGGAAGTTGGCGGCAAAGGCCATCACCATCGAGCCGATGGCGGCGGCCAGGCAGGTGGCGACGAACACGGCGCCGGGGTCCATTCCGGTGGTGGCGAGGATGTCGGGATTGACGAAGACGATGTACGACATCGTCAGGAACGTGGTCAGCCCGGCCAGCAGTTCGGTGCGCACGGTCGTGCCGTGGTGCTGGAGCTGAAACAGGCGTTCAAACATTTTCATGGTTGGGGTCCATCTGGAAATGTGTTCTTTGGAGCAACGGCAACGGCAACGGCCTTCGCCTGCGGCATTGCGAGCTGAGGGCCGACGGGTACGGGGGTACGGGACACGCCGTGAACCCATCCATGGGGGCTCGTAGAAAACATCCATGTTTTCTACGGTCCCGTACCCCCGCACCCGCCGTCCCTCCGATACCGCATCGG
>Ga0209257_1000885_pt1 | contig 42112 bp, 40 predicted proteins | sample AraplaCvi_mCL_r2_FD_184277 | JGI IMG/M metagenome (GOLD analysis project Ga0209257, IMG submission 184277) | Arabidopsis root microbial communities from North Carolina, USA - plate scrape MF_Cvi_mCL_r2 (SPAdes) (version 2) | ecosystem: Host-associated > Plants > Roots > Endosphere | place: USA...
GCGCCGCTTCCACGGCCATCGCATCGGTGCCGATGGTCTTGGGCGAACGCGTCATCACCTCGACGATGCGCGTGTTGCGCAGGTCCAGGCGATCGTCGTCCAGCGTGCGGCGAAGGTCGCCGTCGGTGTACAGGCCGAGCAGCCGATCGTCCGCATCCACGACGGCGGTCATGCCCAGCCGCTTGCGGCTCATCTCGACCAGCGCTTCGCTCACGCTGGCATCGGCCTTCACGCGCGGGACGTCGTCGCCGACATGCATGATGTCGTTGATGTGCAGCAGCAGGCGGCGGCCGAGCGAACCGGCCGGATGCGAACGGGCGAAGTCGTCGGCGGTGAAGCCGCGCGCGTCCAGCAGCGCGACCGCGAGCGCATCGCCCATCGCCAACGAGGCGGTGGTGCTGGAGGTGGGCGCCAGCGCGAGCGGGCACGCTTCGGCGTGGACGCTCACGTCCAGGTGCACGTCGGCTTCGCGCGCCAGCGAGGAATTCGGCCGGCCGGTCATCGCGATCAGCTTGTTGCCCTGGCGCTTGAGCACCGGCAGCAGCATCAGTACTTCGTCGCTTTCGCCCGAGTAGGACAGCGCGAGCACGACGTCGACGTCGGTGATCATGCCCAGGTCGCCGTGCCCGGCTTCACCCGGGTGCACGTAGAAGGCCGGGGTGCCGGTGGAGGCCAGGGTCGCGGCGATCTTGCGCGCGACGTGGCCGGACTTGCCCATGCCGGTGCAGACCACGCGCCCCTGGGAGGCGAGGATCAACCGGCAGGCCGTGCTGAAGTCGCCGTCGATGCGCGCGGCGACCTCGGTCAGCGCCTGCGCCTCGATCTCGAACACGCGGCGCCCGCTCGCGGCGAGCGTGGCCGGGTCGTCGGCATAGGCCGAGGCGTGGAGGGGCGAGCCGTGTAGGGACGAGGGAATGGGAATGCTTGCCATGGGGCGCGCCATTTCGGACCGGGGGTCTTTCCGCTAGGCTAATCCATCCATTCTAGGCGGTTGCGCCGGGAAGTGCCCGTCACGGGCTCCCCGCCGGCGCCGGGCCGATGGCCATCCGCCGCCGCATGCGGCCGCGCAGGACGCGCGAAACCGCTTTCCCCCGAAGCTCCAGACTCTGCAAAGGCCGTCCCTTGAATCCCGACACCATCCGCCAGCTGATCGAACAGGGCCTGCCCGGCGCGCGCGCCGATGTGCGCGGCGACGACGGCGTGCATTTCGAAGCCACCGTCGTGGCCGACGCCTTCCGCGGCAAGCTGCCGCTGGCCCGTCACCGCCTGGTGTACGCCACGCTGGGCGAACGCATGGGCGGCGAGATCCACGCACTCGCGCTGAAGACGCTGACGCCGGAAGAAGCCGGATCGGCGTGATCGGCGGCGCACTTGAAGCGCCCGCCGTCCGGCCCTAATCACGAACCACTTTCCTCGAATCACACCCAATGCAAAAGATCGTTGTAGAAGGCGGCGCCGCGCTCAACGGCGAGGTGCAGATCTCCGGTGCGAAGAACGCCGTCCTGCCGATCCTGTGCGCGACGCTGCTCGCCGACGGCCCGGTGTCGATCACCAACGTGCCGCACCTGCACGACGTGGTGACCACCGCCAAGCTGCTGGGCGAACTCGGCGCCGGCATCACGGTGGACGAAGGCACGCTCGGCAAGGGTCGCGGCATGGTGGTCGATCCGACCACGGTGCACAGCCACGTCGCGCCGTACGAACTGGTCAAGACGATGCGCGCCTCCGTGCTCGTGCTCGGTCCGCTGCTGGCCAAGTACGGTGCGGCCGAAGTCTCGCTGCCGGGCGGCTGCGCGATCGGTTCGCGTCCGGTCGACCAGCACATCAAGGGCCTGCAGGCGCTGGGCGCGGAGATCAGCGTCGAGAACGGCTTCATCAAGGCCCGCCGCAACGGCCGCCTGAAGGGCTCGCGCTTCGTCTTCGACATGGTCACCGTCACCGGCACCGAGAACGTGCTGATGGCCGCCGCGCTCGCCGAAGGCACCAGCGTGCTGGAAAACGCCGCGATGGAGCCGGAGATCGTCGACCTGGCCGACTGCCTCAACGCGCTGGGCGCGAACATCGAGCACGCCGGTAGCGGCCGCATCGTGGTGCATGGCGTCGAACGCCTTCACGGCGGCAACCATCATGTGCTGCCCGACCGCATCGAGACCGGCACCTTCCTCGTCGCCGCGGCGATGACCGGCGGCCGCGTCACCGTGCGCTGCGCGCGTCCGGACACGCTGGACGCGGTGATCGACAAGCTCAAGCAGGCCGGCGCGGAGATCACCGTCGAAGCCGATCGCATCACGCTGGACATGGGCGGCCGCCGTCCGAAGTCGGTGGACCTGACCACCGCGCCGCACCCGGCGTTCCCGACCGACATGCAGGCGCAGTTCATGGCGATGAACTGCATCGCCGACGGCGTGGGCGTGATCAACGAGACGATCTTCGAGAACCGCTTCATGCACGTCTCGGAACTGCAGCGCCTGGGCGCCGACATCCGCGTGGAAGGCCACACCGCGATCATCCGCGGCGTGCAGCGCCTGAGCGGCGCGCCGGTAATGGCCACCGACCTTCGCGCGTCGGCGTCGCTGGTGCTCGCGGGCCTGGTCGCCGAAGGCGCGACGACCATCGACCGCATCTACCACCTGGATCGCGGCTACGAGAACCTCGAGGAAAAGCTCTCGGGCCTGGGCGCGAACATCCGCCGCATCGCGGGCTGATGCGATGGCGCTGATCGACCTCGCAGGCAAGCGGCTCCCCAACGGCAAGCGCGCACCGTTCACCGCGCGTCGCATGGCGACGCTCGGGTTCTTCGTCACGTTGCTGATCGTGATGGGCTGGCTGCACTTCACCGGAGCGGCGGCCACGCACGGCATCGAACGCAAGGACATGGACTGGAACGGCGACGGCAACGTCACCATGCGCGAGATGCTGCAGTCGTTCTACGCGGTCACCGTCACCACCACGAAGGAAGGCGCGCGCGAATGCCGCACCTTCGCGTTCCGTGGCAGCGACAAGTCGTTGCGGGTGGATTGCAGGACGGTGTTCGAGCCGGCGGCGAAGTGATCGCCCGCGTTCGTCGCCGTTTCGCCTGATGCAACAGAAAAGCCCCGCTTCCGCGGGGCTTTTCGTTTTGCCGGTCTGTGGATCTAGCGAACGTTCTGCACGCGCAGGTCGATCGCGTCCTGGCCCTTGTCGCGTTGCAGGATGCGCGCCGGTACCGGCATGCCGTCCACGATCCACGCGATGGTCTGCTTGTCGCCCTGCGTGCTGACGACCTTGGTCGCCTGCTTGGACTGGCCGCCGACGGTGATCGCTTCCTTGCCGGCGATGGCGTAGGTGAGTTCCTTGACGCGCCCGTCCTCGACCATGCGGTAGTGCGTGGTCTTGCCGGCCTGCACGTCGCGCACGATCGCAAGGTTGATCAGTAGCGCATCCATGTCGCCGGCCTGCAGCTTGATCGGGCCGGCGCGCTCGGGCTTCACGTCGCCCGACCACGTCGCCACGCCCTTGGACCAGTCGTAGGTGGCCTTCTTGTTCTGCTTCTTGGTGAGCACCTGCGAGGTGTCGTTGCCGGACACCGGACGCCACTGGCCATTGGTGTCCTCGAACACGGTCGTCTGGCGCAGGTTCGCCAGCGGGCTGGTCACGGCGAGGCTGTACTTCCAGCGGTTGGCGCCGTCGGCGACGAGCGTCATCTGGCCGGCGCCCTGCATGCCCATGTAGCTGGCTTGGTAGTCGGCCGTGAACGGCTTGATCGCAAGCGCCGGAGCGCTGACCGCGGCCAGGGCCGTGCCGAAGAGCGCCGCGGCGAACAGCGGACGCAGCAGTCGGGTGGTGAAACTAGCCTTCGTGGGGGCCATCAGGGAGCTCCTTTGTAATCGACCAGGCGCAGGTCGAGAGTGTCCGCGCCGTTCTCGCGCTGCAGGATGCGCACGGGCGTGGGCACGCCTTCCACCACCCACAGTACCGTCTCGTTCTTGCCCGAGCCCTGAACGCGGCTCACGCGCATCGCGTTGAATCCCATGCCGTCGACGGTGACCGGCTCCAGCTCCTGCGCCACGGTGAAGTTGTGGTCGCGCGCGCGCCCGTTGTCGACGAAGCGGTATTGCAGCGCCTTGCCGGGCTGGGCGTCGCGGATGATCGCCAGGTTGATCAGCAGACCGCTCATGTCGCCATCCTTCAGCGGCACGGGCTGCTGGCGATCCTTCTTCAGATCGCCGGTCCAGCGCGCGGTATGCGAATTCCAGTCGTAGGTGCCGGTCATCTTGCGGCCGACGAAGATCGCCTTGCGCACGGTGGCCTGGCTCAGCGGACGATAGACCTCCGTGCCCGGCTCGCCGCCGACCACGTCGAACACCGTGCTCTGTTGCGCGTTGGCACCGGCCAGACCCATCAGGCCCTTCGTGCCGCGCATGTTCAGATCGATGCGCCACTGCGTCGGCGCGCCGTCCGGCACGACCTGCATCGTCGCCTCGCCCAGCGGCTTGCCCTCGTTGAAGATCTGGTAGTTCGCCACGAACGGCTCCAGCGCCGAGGCGGGCGCGGAGAACGACGCCAGCACGCAGCACAGCAGCGGGGCGGAGGTCAGGACACGGGAGAATCGCTTCATCGACAACCGGGCTTTCATCGACAGCCAGAACGAGGGGAGTGCCGTGTCGTCCACCCCCGCCGCAGGCCCGTCAGATGGGGCTGTCGGCGCCGGGGGCGCGCAAGGCACCGGCGGAATCTAGAAGCAGGGGCGTAAACAGGCCATGACCGTCGATCGTAGTGGTTGTTCCCTGTTCAGCCAATCGGCCCGAGACCGCCAGGCGCAGGACGCCGATCAGCAGGGGGTGTTCCACTTCGAGCACGCGCGCGGCCAGCGCATCGGCGTCGTCGCCGGCCCGCACGGGCACGCGCGCCTGGGCGATGACGGTGCCGGCATCGAGTTCGGGAATCACGAAATGCACGCTCGCCCCGTGCTCGGCCTCGCCATCGGCGATGGCCCGGGCGTGCGTGCGCAGGCCGGGGTACTTGGGCAGCAGCGAGGGGTGGATGTTGAGCAGCTTTCCGCGGAAACGTTCGACGAACGCATCGCACAGGATGCGCAGGTAACCGGCGCAGACGACCCAGTCGGGCTGCGCGGCTTCGATGGCGTCGCCGAGCGCGAGGTCGAATTCCTCGCGCGAGGCATAATCCTTCGGGCTCGCGCTCCAGCGCAGCGCCGGTTCCACGCGCTGCAAGGCCGCCGCAGCCGGCTTGTCGGAAAACACGCCGACGATTTGCGCCGGGAGCGAACCGGCCTCGATCGCATCGAGGATCGCCTGGAGGTTGCTGCCGCGTCCGGAAACGAGGACCGCGATCCGATCGGGACGGGCGGTGTCGCTCAAGCGCGCGCTCAACCGATGCGCACGCGGCTTTCCAGCGACGCGCCGGCGGCGGCCTTCACCACCTGGCCGATCGGACGATGCTGCAGGCCCAGGCGGTCGAGGTCGGCGTTGACCGCGGCCACGTCGTTCGGCGCGACCACGAGCACGAAGCCGACGCCGCAGTTGAACGTGCGCCACATTTCCTCGCTCGGCACGGCGCCTTCGCGCTGCAGCCAGTCGAACACCGGCGGCAGCACGATCGCCGAGGCCTCGATGTCCAGGCCCAGGCCTTCGGGAATCACGCGGATGATGTTCTCGGTCAGGCCGCCACCGGTGATGTGCGCCATGGCATGCAGGTCCTGCTTGCCCAGCAGTTCGAGAATCGGTTTCACGTACAGCTGCGTCGGCGCCATCAGCGCGTCGATCAGCTTCACGCCGCCGACGTCGAGGTCGGCCGGGCGGCCGGCGCGGTCGTAGATCCTGCGCACCAGCGAGTAGCCGTTCGAATGCGGGCCGCTGGAGGCGATGCCGATCAGCACGTCGCCTTCGCGCACCTTCGCGCCGTCGAGCAGCTTGGACTTTTCCACCGCGGCGACGCAGAAGCCGGCGAGGTCGTATTCGCCCGGCGGGTACATGTCGGGCATCTCGGCCGTCTCGCCGCCGATCAGCGCGCAGCCGGACAGCTCGCAGCCCTTCGCGATGCCGCCGACGACAGCGACCGTGGTGTCCACGTCGAGCTTGCCGGTGGCGAAATAGTCCAGGAAGAACAGCGGCTCGGCGCCCTGCACGAGCACGTCGTTGACGCACATCGCGACCAGGTCGATGCCGATGGTGTCGTGGCGGTTCAGCTGCTGGGCCAGCTTGAGCTTGGTGCCCACGCCGTCGGTGCCCGAGACGAGCACCGGCTCCTTGTACTTGCCCGACAGATCGAACAGCGCGCCGAAGCCGCCCAGGCCGCCCATCACCTCGGGACGGAAGCTGCGCTTGACCAGCGGCTTGATGCGTTCGACCACCTCGTTGCCCGCGTCGATGTCGACGCCGGCGTCGCGGTAGGTGATCGGAGTGGGTGCGGTGGGGGAGTTCGACACGGGCGGCCTCGTCGGTCGCGGGGAGATGAAGTCGCGATTTTAACAGTCGGGAGCCCCCGACTGCCTCCTGCGAATGGACGGGCCGGGGCTGCCTGCGGCACCATTTCGGCTGACGACGCACCCAGGTACAGCGATGGTTCGGGCAATCCGCGCGGAAATGCCGCGCATGACGTTCTTCCGGAAGATCCACTTCCTGATGATGGCTCTGGCCTTGCTGGTGGCCAGCTCCGGCGCCTGGGCGCAGCGCGTGGAGGGCGATCGCGCCCGCGCCGAGGGCATCTACGCCACCGAAGTGAAGGTCAACGGCCAGGGCGAGACCGAGCGCAATGCCGCCTTCGCGCGCGGCCTGGCGCTGGTGCTGGGCAAGCTCTCCGGCGACCGTGGCGCGGCTTCCCGGCCCGGCGTGGGGAACGAGCTGCGCCAGGCGAAGACCTACGTGAAGCAGTACGACTACCGCCAGGACGAGGGCGTGGGCCCGACCGGCGCGCCGAGCTTCAACACCCTGCTGGTGATCCAGTACGACGAGGAGGCCGTCAACGACCTCGCCGCGACGCTGGGCATCGCGATCTGGCCGCAGCCGCGGCCCAAGCCGGTGCTCTGGCTCGCCATCGACGACGGCAGCGGCCCGCGCCTGGTCGGCCTGCCGCAGGTGAATGCGGCCCGCCCGGCGCTCGACCGCGCGGTCCAGCGTGGCTACAAGCTGGGCCTGCCGACCGGCAATGCCGCAGAACAGGCCGCCGTGGGCGCGATCTGGCGCGGCGACAGCGCCGCCGTCGCGCGCGCTTCGGCCCGCTACAGCCCGCCGATGCAGCTGATCGGCAAGCTCTACCGCGACGCCACCGAAGGCTGGAAGGCCGACTGGACCTTCGTCGACACCGGCAAGGTGCTGTCGACCTGGTCGCAGACCGGCCCCGACGCCCGCCAGCTGATGGCCGGCGGCGCCGACGGTGCGGCCGATGCGCTGATGAAGCGCTACGCGAAGCGTGCGACCTCGGGCGAGCCGGGCGTGTATCGCGTGACATTCACCGGCATCGACAGCAGCGATGATTTCATCCGCCTGGCCGGCTACCTGCAGAAGCTGTCGGTGGTCCGCCGGCTCGCGCCGGTGCACGCCACGCCGCAGGGGCTGGAGTACGAACTGGATCTCGTCAGCGGCATGCCGGGCTTCAACCGCCTGCTCGCGCGCGACGGCGTGGTCGATGTGATGGAAGGTCTGGAAGGCCAGCCGCCGGTCTACCGGCTGCGTTGATCCGCCCCTGAAGGGCGTTCTTGAAGGAACCGCATGCAATCCCAAGCACTGGACGACATCGCACGATTCCTGCGCCGCCTGCAGTGGGCGGCGCTCGCGCTGGCCGCGTGCTGGCTGGTCTGGGTGCTCGCACCGATCCTGACGCCGTTCGTGTTCGCGCTGATGCTGGCGTGGCTCGGCGATCCGCTGGTCGACCGGCTCGAACGCGCCGGGCGTTCACGCAATGTCGCGGTGACGCTGGTGTTCACCGCGATGGCGTTGATCGTGCTGGCGGGGTTGCTGATCCTGGTGCCGTTGATGGAACGGCAGATCGAGACGCTGATCGCCTCATGGCCGCACTACCGCGACTGGTTCATGCTCACCGCGCTGCCGTGGGTCGAACAGCGCACCGGGCTGGAACTTACCGAATGGCTGGATTTCGGCCATATCACCCAGCTGGTCCGCGATAACTGGGACCGTGCTGGCGGCATCGCCGCGACGGTATTGGGTTACCTGTCGCGTTCGGGGTTCGCGGTGATCGGCGTGGTGGCGAACGTCGCGCTGCTGCCGGTGATCACGTTCTTCTTCCTGCGCGACTGGGACCTGCTGGTCGAACGCGTCGCCTCGCTCATTCCGCGCGACCACCTGGACATCGTGAGCCGGCTGGCGCGCGAATCCAGCGACGTGCTCAGCGCATTCCTGCGCGGCCAGTTCCTGGTCATGCTGGTACTGGGCGTGATGTACGGCCTGGGACTATGGGCGGTCGGACTGGACCTGGGCATCCTGATCGGCCTGATCGCCGGCCTGTTGACCTTCGTGCCGTACCTCGGTCCGGCAAGCGGCATCATCCTGGGCGTGGTCGCAGCGCTCGTGCAGTACGGCGACTGGCAGCACGTCGCCGGCGTGCTCGTGGTGTTCGGTATCGGGCAGGTGATCGAAAGCTACGTGCTGACGCCGAAGCTCGTCGGCGATCGCATCGGCCTGCATCCTGTGGCGGTGATCTTCGCGGTGCTCGCGGGCGGACAGCTGTTCGGCTTCCTCGGCATGCTGCTGGCGCTGCCGGTGGCCGCGGTGGTGAACGTGCTGCTGCGTTACGCGCAGGAGCGCTACCGCCACAGCCGCCTTTACGTGGGCACGCATGCGTTGCCGGAGGAAGGTGCGCCCGATCCGCTGGCCGATCCGCACCTGCAGCCGCCGGCCGAACGCAAGCCCGAGTGATCCTCAGCGAGTAACCCTGTAGTGAGCGTTCCGCAGTTGCCGCTGGCCTTGCGCTATCCGCCCGACCAGCGACTGGATACCTTCGTGCACGCGCCGGAAGGCGCGATCGAGCTGCTGCGCGCGCTGGCCGAAGGCCGCGTCGACGCACGAAGCGACAGCACCTACCTCGCGGGTCCGAACGGCGTCGGAAAGACGCACCTGTTGCTGGCGACGTGCGCGGCCACGGAAGCGGCGGGCCGTCGCGCCGCCTACCTGCCGCTCGCCGCGGCGGCCGGGCGCATGCGCGATGCGCTGGAATCCCTGGAAGGCAACGACGTGATCGCGCTCGACGGGCTGGACGTCATCGCCGGCAGTCGCGAGGACGAGGTCGCGTTGTTCGACGTGCACAACCGCGCACGTGCGGCGGGCGTCGCGCTCATGTACGCGGCGCGCGATATTCCCGATGCGATCGGCCTGGGCCTGCCGGACCTGCGTTCGCGACTGGGCCAGTGCACGCGCATCACGCTGTCGCCGCTGGACGAGGACGGCCGTCGCGACGTGCTGCGCCAACGCGCGCAGCGTCGCGGGCTGGTGCTCGAAGATGCGGCCCTGGATTGGCTGCTGCGTCGCGTGGGTCGCGACCTTGGCGGGCTGACGGCGTTGCTGGATCGACTGGATCGTGCGTCGCTGGCGGCGCAGCGGAGGATCACGGTGCCGTTCCTGCGGCAGACGCTCGGGAGTGGGGAAGCAGCTTCGAGCTGATGCCGCTGACGGGTGCGCCCTGCTTACCCGGGCTACGTGGAAGCCATCGCTCGATCCTGGCGGTCTCGATGGATTCGCTTCGCTCAACCCATCCTACGAAGCCAGTTCCCGCTCCAACCCCGCCAGCCGCTCCGGCGTACCGACATCCGTCCACCGTCCGCGATGATGCTCGCCGGTGATGCGTCCTTCCGCCATGTGCGCACGCAGGATCGGCGCGAGGCGAAACCGGGCCGGGGTTTCATCCGCGCCCGCGTCGCCCGAATGCGAACGCCAGCCGTCCAGCAACTGCGGCCGGTACACGCCAATGCCCGCATATGTCAGGCGATCCTCTCCATCGGCGCGCACGAGGCCATCGGCATCGAGCGCGAAATCGCCCTGCGTCGCCTGGGCCGGGCGATCGACCATCACCAGGTGCGCAAGACCCGCCGGTTCGCGCGGCAGGCGTGCGAAGTCGTAATCGGTCCACACGTCGCCGTTCACCAGCACGAACGGATCCGCGCCCAGCAGCGGCAGCGCATGCAGCATCCCGCCGCCGGTCTCCAGCGGGCGCGTGCCTTCGTACGAATACCGGATCGACACGCCCCAGCGTTCGCCATCGCCCAGCTGTTCGGGAAATTGCGGCGCGAGCCAGCTGGTGTTGATGACGATTTCGCGGATGTCGAGCGCGGCAAGCTTTTCCAGGTGCCATTCGATCAACCGCTTCCCGCCCGCGCGCAGCAGCGGCTTGGGCGTGTGGTCGGTCAACGGGCGCATGCGCTCGCCCAGGCCGGCGGCGAAGATCAGGGCTTTCAAGGCGACTCCGTGGCGATCAGGGCGAGGGCAGGGCGACGCGTTCCATCGCCGGACGGATGCGCACGTCGAGCACCTCGCGCAGCGGCGTCAGTTCGCGATAGCGCGGCAGCACTTCGTCGAGGTAGTGGATGAAGCGCGGCGCATCGGGCAGGTATTTGCTCTTGCCGTCGCGGTAATGCAGTCGCGAGAAGATGCCGAGGATCTTCAGGTGTCGCTGCACGCCGAGCCAGTCGGCGTCGCGCTGGAACACCGGCAGCGGCGGCACCGGAACGCGCGAACGCACCGCACGTTCGTGGTAACGCGCGAGCCATTCGTCCACGCGCTCCAGCGGCCAGCTCAGGAACGCATCCTTGAACAGACTGACCGGATCGTAGGCGACCGGACCCCACACGCAATCCTGGAAATCCAGCACGGCGGCGCCGCCTTCGACCGGCATCAGGTTGCGCGGCATGAAGTCGCGATGCGTGAACACGCGCGCCTGTTGCAACGCGTTGTCCATCAGGCGGCGCTGCACGAGTTCCAGGCGATCGGTGTCGTCGCAGGTGAGTTCCAGGCCGAGGTGTTGGCGCAGGAACCAGTCCTCGAAAAGCCCCGCGTCGCGTTGCAGCAGCGCCTCGCCGAATTCGCCCGTGCCCAGCGGCGGCTGGATCGCCTGCAGGCGCAGCAGCTGTTCGATGGACGCGTCGAAATGCGCGTCGGCGGTGTCCTCGTCGATCACCTGCGCAAGCGTCGGCCCGCCCAGGTCTTCAAGCAGCAGGAAGCCGTTGCCGACGTCCTCCACCAGGACCTGCGGCACGCGCACGCCGCCGCTTTCCAGCAACGCCCGCATGCGCAGCCAGGGGCGCACGTCCTCCAGCTGCGGCGGCGAATCCATCACGATGCGGCTGCCGCCCGAAGTCTGCGCGCGCCAGTAACTGCGATGGCCGGCATCGACGGACGCACGCACCAGTTCCAGGTCCGGCACGTCGGTGGCGGAGCGCGCCCAGGCCAGGCGCGCGTTCTCGCGCCCGGTAGCGTCGGGAGCGGGAAGCGGATTCGAACCGGGTACGACGGTCATGCAGGCTCCGTGCGGGAATGCTTGCGGCTATCGCCGCATTGCGCACAGGTTAGCCCGCGGGGCGTGCACGGTGGAATGCACGGGCGTCACGGGGGGGCGCGCGCTGCGCGCCCTTCGCGGGAATCGGCCTGGATGCCCTGGGTCCCCGTTTTCGCGGGGATGACGGAGGTTTGCCCCCTTACGCCGCGACGGCGTCGCGCTCCAGCGACTCCAGCCACTCGTCGTCCGAGCCTTCGGCCACGCCTTCGAACAGGAACGTCGAGAGGTAGCGCTCGCCGGTATCGGGCAGGACGGCCAGCAGCACCGAGCCTTCCGGAGCGCGTTCGGCGACCTTCAGCGCGGCCGCGACGGTGGCACCGGCGGAGATGCCGACGAACAGGCCTTCCTCCGCGGCGAGGCGACGCGAGGTGTCGCGCGCGAGCACGTCGTCCACCGGCAGCACTTCGTCGGCGACGGTGCGGCTGAGCACGCCCGGCAGGAAGTCCGGCGTCCAGCCCTGGATCTTGTGCGGCTGCCATTCCTTGCCCGACAGCAGCGCCGCGCCCGCCGGTTCGCTGGCGATCACCTTCAGGTCCGGGCGCGCGAGCTTGAGCACTTCGCCGGCACCGGTGATGGTGCCGCCCGTGCCCCAGCCGCTGACGAAGAAGTCCAGCCGCTTGCCGGCGAAATCGCGCAGGATTTCCGGGCCCGTCGTGCTGCGGTGATACGCGGGGTTGGCTTCGTTCTCGAACTGCTGCGCGAGGAACCAGCCGTGCTTTTCGGCCAGTTCCTTCGCACGTCGCACCATGCCGGTGCCGCGTTCGGCGGCGGGCGTGAGGATCACCTTCGCGCCATAGGCGCGCATCAGTTTGCGGCGTTCGACCGAGAAGGTTTCGGTCATCACCGCGACGAACGGATAACCGCGTGCCGCCGCGACCAGCGCCAGCGCGATGCCGGTGTTGCCGGAAGTCGCTTCGACGATCGTCTGGCCCGGCTTGAGCACGCCGCGGCGCTCGGCATCGAGCACGATCGCCAGCGCAAGGCGATCCTTCACCGAGCCGCCGGGATTGAACGACTCCACCTTCGCGTAAAGCGTCACGTGCTTCGGCGCGATGCGGTGCAGCTTCACGATGGGCGTGCTGCCGATGGTGTCGAGGATGCTGTCGTAGAGGGCCATGGCGTTCTCTCGTTTCGTTGTGCGGTGTGTTTGGAGGGCTTGCGGACGGCTCAGGCGGCGGCCGCGATGGCAGGCGCATCGCGCAGCGGTGCATCGCCGAACCAGTGCAGCGTGTCGGCAAGCGAGGCGACTTCGCCGACGATCAGCAGCGCAGGCGATTGCACGTCGTGCTCACGCGCGCGCTGCGCGAGGTCCGACAAGGTGCCGACGATCACGCGCTGATTCGCGCGGGAACCGTTCTCGACGATGGCGAACGGCGTCGATGCGGCGCGACCGTGTTCGATGAGGCGCGCGCTGAAGCTGTCGAGCCCGGCCACGCCCATGTAGACGGCGAGCGTCTGCCGCTCCTGCGCGAGCGCATGCCAGTCCAGCGTGTCGGCCGATTGCTTGCAGTGCGCGGTGACCAGGCGCACCGACTGCGCATGGTCGCGATGCGTCAGCGGCACGCCCGCGTATGCGGCGCAGGCGAGTGCGGCGGTGATTCCGGGAACGACTTCGTAGTCGATCCCATGCTCGCGCAGCACTTCCAGTTCCTCGCCGCCGCGACCGAACACGAACGGATCGCCGCCCTTCAGGCGCACGACGCGCTTGCCGGCTTTCGCGTGTTCGAGCATCAGCGCGTGGATCTGGTCCTGAGTGGCGTGATGGTTTCCCGCCTGCTTGCCGACCTCGATGCGCTGCGCGTCGCGACGCACGACCTGAAGGATCTCGTCGCTGACCAAGCGGTCGTGCAGGATCACATCGGCTTCGTTGAGAACGCGCAACGCACGCAACGTGAGCAGGCCCGGATCGCCCGGACCCGCGCCGACGAGAGCGACCGAACCGCGCGGCGCCGCGACTTCAGCGTGCAGCTGGGCGATGAATTCGCGTTCGGCCGCCAGGTGCTGCCGCTTGCGAAGCAGCGCCGGCACGGCACCGCGCAGCAGGCGGTCGAAGAAGCGACGGCGCGCGCCCAGTTGCGGGAAGCGCGCGCGGATGCGCCCGCGTTCGCGGCCGAGCAGGCCGGCCAGTTCGCCCAGCGATGCATCCAGCTGTGTTTCCAGCGCTTCGCGCAGGTGGCGCGCAAGCATCGGCGCGGCACCGCCGCTGGAAATCGCGATCTGCAATGGACCGCGGTCGACGCGCGCGGGAATCTGCACGCTGGACGCCCGCGCGTCGTCGACCACGTTGACCCAGAGCCGGCGCGCTTGACCCGCCTGCGCGACGGCGTGATTCACGCCGTCGTCGTCGGTGGCGGCGATCGCGAGCCAGGCATCGTCCAGCCACTGTTCGATGAAATGGCCGGCGAGATGTTCGATGTCGCCACGCGCGGCCATCGCCGCGAGTTCCGCGTTCAATTCCGGCGCACCCACGCGCACGACCGCGCCAGCTTCGAACAGCGCGGTCGCCTTGCGCAGTGCCACCGTGCCGCCGCCGACCACGAGCACGACACGGCCGTGCAGGTCGGCGAAAACGGGGAACAGATGGGCTTGCTGCTGCGGACCGCTCATGGCGCACATGCCGGATGGAGGGAGATTCCGTGACGCTACGCATGCACCCCGGCGTGCGGAAATGACGCCGCCGCCTGCGGTCATGCGTTTTCGGAATGTAGGCAGGCCGCTCCGGTCGAGGCCGGTCGCGTCGGCGCGGCGCCGCGCTGGACACGGCCGCCCGCGCGGGGTAGCTTTCGTTCATCCCTTTATTCGTATCGAGCGATATATGAACGCGGCCGCCGTTCGGACCCTGTGTTGTCGGTGCACGTCGAAACCGACCGCCGCCCGCACGTCCGGGCTTGATCTGCCGCCTTCGCGAACCGCTCCGACATGACCCTCACCCAGCTCCGCTACCTCGTCGCCATCGCCGATTCCGGCCTCAACATCACGTTGGCCGCCGAGCGCGTGCATGCGACGCAGCCCGGTTTGTCCAAGCAGCTCAAGCAGCTGGAGGACGAGCTGGGTTTCCAGTTGTTCACGCGCAAGGGCCGAAGCCTGGAAGCGGTGGCGCCGGCCGGCGAGCGCGTGCTGATGCATGCGCGCCGCATCCTCGAGGAAGCCGGCAACATCCGCGCCTACGCCGCCAACGAGCGCGGCCAGCACAGCGGCCAGCTGGTGCTGGCGACCACGCATACGCAGGCGCGTTTCGTGCTGCCCGAAGCCATCGCCGCGGTGAAGCGCGAGTTCCCGCAGGTGAGCATGCACCTGCAGGCCGTCGCGGGCGACGAAGTGCTCGAACAGCTTGCGCGCGGCGAGGCGGATCTCGCGGTCATCTCGACCGCCGGTTCGGAGCCGGAAGGCGGCGTCGCCGTGCCTCTGTATCGCTGGCGCCGACTGGTGCTGATTCCGCGCACGCATCCGCTGGCCAAGCTCAAGCGCGCGCCGACGCTGGCCGAACTGGCCGCGCATCCGCTGGTGAGCTACGAGTCGTCCACGCGCGCGGAGTCTTCGCTGCGCCGCACCTTCGTCGAAGCCGGCCTGGAACCGCAGCTGGCGATGACGGCGCGCGACGCGGACCTCATCAAGACCTATGTGCGCGCCGGCCTCGGCGTCGGCGTGCTCGCCGAGATGGCGGTGGGCGCGCGCGACGAGGATCTGGTCGCGTTGCCCGCGCCGGACGCGTTGCCCGAATGCATCACCTGGGCGGTCATTCCGCGTGCCCGCGTGCTGCGCGAATACGCGCTCGCGCTGCTGCACGGCATCGCGCCGCAGCTGGATCGCCGCGACCTGCGCCGCGTGCTGGAAGGCAACCTGGAACCGCAATGGCCGCAGGCGCCGTCGTGGCGCGAGCTAAGCCAGCCGATCACCACCTGACGTTCAACGCCGTCGATTACATCGAAGAGGATCGCCCGCATGCCGCTGGTCACGCTCACCGTGCGCAAGCCGAAGACGGCGGCGTTCAAGTCCTCGGTCCTCGATGCCGTGCACGCCAGCCTGGTGTCCAGCGGCGTGCCGCAGACGGACCTGTTCCAGCGCGTGTTCGAACAGGATGCCGGGGATTTCCGTTTCGATCCGTCGTATCCGGACCTCGCATCGCCGCGCACCGACGACTTCGTGCTGATCGAGATCCTGTGGTCGGTCGGGCGCAGCGTGAAGGTGAAGAAGAAGCTGCTCGCCGAATTGATGGATCGGCTGACGCAGGCCGGGCTCGATCCGGAGCACGTGATGGTCGCCTTCAAGGAGACGACGTGGGAGAACTGGTCGTTCGGGGGCGGGCGGTTGATTCACACCTGAGTGGTGAGCTGCTCGGCTTTCTGCTTTCTGCTCCCGGCTTCAAATATCCTGCAGTTGCCTTCTTCTGTGCTTTCGCGCGTGGGGCACTCCCTCAGCGCCGCACCCTCCTCACCGTCATCCCGGCGAAGGCCGGGACCCAGGCTGATGGCGTGTGGGCACACTCCCGTCGTTCACGCCCGCAAGCGTTCAACGTTGAGATCAGAATGGGTTCCAGCTTTCGCTGGAATGACGGCTGTGGGGTGGTGGTAATGAACGTGCCCACGCGCGATCGGCCTGGATCCCGGCCTTCGCCGGGATGACGGAGTAGATAGGCGACCTTCGCTGAGCTGCATCGTTCATCGCAGCGCGGGACGCAATCGCAGGGTCGTTACGACTACAAGCTTCGCTGCGCCGACACGCTCACAACAGCGCCAGCCAGACCACCATCCCGCCCAGCGTTCCCGCCACCGCCGACGCCACGCCGCGGCGGAACCACAGCGATTGCGCGGTCGCGGTCGATGTCAGCACCGAATCGTCCGGTGCCAGGCCGATCATCGAGATCAGGAACAGCAGCGACACCACGATCGGGCAGCTGATCGGATTGCGCAGCGCCACGTTCAAGGCCCACTGCGCCGTCGAAAGCAGGCCCGCCAGCATCACCCACGACCAGCCGTGCCCGCGCGCGATCAACGGCCGTTGCCAGCGCATGACCGCGAAGACCGACCACGCCAGGAGCACGGTGGTGATGACGGAGCGCAGGAAGTCGAAGGCGTCGTATCGCATTGTCGCGATACTGCGCATACGGGCGTCGGAAACCGGTCGGAAACCGCATCGCCGCGGCCGGGCCGCGGGCTCCCGTTCATGATCGCAACAGCGTACTCAGGCCGCGTTCGGCTCGTCGAAATGCAGGCCGCATTCGCGCTTGAGGCCGAAGAAGCGCGTCTCTTCCTCGTTCATTCCGGCCTGCAGCGGACGCGTGGTGTGCACGTCGCCGATCGACACGTAACCCTGATGCCACAGCGGGTGATACGGCAGGTCGTGCTGCTGCAGGTATTGCCAGACGTCGCGATCGCTCCAGTCGGCGATCGGATGCAGCTTCCAGCGGCCGTCGCGAAGCTGCAGGAAATCGATCGCCGCGCGGCTGCGCGACTGGCTGCGGCGAAGGCCGGCGATCCACGTGCGCACGCCGAGGTCGTCGAGCGCGCGCTGCATCGGTTCGACCTTGCGCATGCGGTTGTAGCGGTCGATGCCGTCCAGCCCGTTCTCCCACAACTTGCCCAGCCGCGCTTCCATCCACGCGATGCCGATCTGCGGGCGATACACCTTCAGGTTGAGATCGAGGCGGTCGGTGAGCTCGTCGATGAAGCGGTAGGTTTCGGGGAAGAGATAGCCGGTGTCGATCAGGATCACCGGAAGGTCCGCGCGCTGCTGCGTTGCCAGATGCAGCGACACCGCGGCCTGCGCGCCGAAGCTCGACGACAGGGCATGTTCGCCGGCGGTGTTCTCCAACGACCAGGCGATGCGCTCGGAAGCGCTCAATCCGCCCAGCCACGCATTGAGCTCGGCCAGTGCGCGGGGCGATTCGGCGGCGGTGATGGGATCGGGCGGGCTCATGCGGCGTTCTCGGTGACGGCTTGCAGGTGCAGTTCGATGGTGGAGCGGGGCGGTGCGACGATGCCGGCGCGCACGAGGAAATCGCCGAAGCCTTCCTTGTCGCGACGTTCGCCGGCATAACGCGCGAAGAGCGGATCGAGCGCTTCGAGAATCTGCGTTTCGACCACGTTCTCGCGGTACAGCGTGTTCAGTCGTTGCCCGCGATGGTCGGCGCCGAGCATCAGGTTGTAGCGGCCCGGTGCCTTGCCGACGAGCGCGATCTCGCCCAGGTACGGGCGCGAGCAACCGTTCGGGCAGCCGCTGATGCGCAGGTGGATCTGCGCCTCGCGCAGACCGTGTGCGTCGAGCAGCTCCTGCACCTTGTCGGTGAATTCGGGCAGGTAACGCTCCGCTTCGGCCATCGCCAGGCCGCACGTCGGCAATGCGACGCAGGCCAGCGCGTTCTTCGCCAGCGGCGTGGCCGAAACGTGCGTGTCCAGACCGTACTGCGCGACGAGCGCGTCGACGCGTTCGCGCAGCGCCGCCGGAACGCCCGCGATCACCAGGTTCTGGTTCGGCGTCATGCGGAACTGGGCATCGACACCGTTCTCATCGAACAGGTGCGCGATCTCCCGCAGGCCGGTGAGATGCGTGAGCCCGTCGCGATCCCAGATGCGCCCGGCGACGATGCGCAGCGTCAGATGCGCGCGGCCGTCGTCGCCTTCGACCCAGCCGAAGCGATCGCCGTTATGGACGAAATCGAACGGACGCGCGTCGGAGAGGGTGAAACCCGCGCGCCGTTCGACTTCGCCCTTGAACCAGTCCAGGCCGTGGTCGTCGATGGTGTACTTCAACCGCGCGCGCTTGCGCAGCACGCGGTTGCCGAAATCGCGCTGCGCCGTGACAACGGCGACGGCGGTCTGCGTCAGCTGATCCGGCACGATGAAGCCGATCACGTCGCCCAGGCGCGGATACGTTTCCGGATCGCCATGCGTGGCGCCCATGCCGCCGCCGACGCTGACGTTGTAGCCCTGAAGCTGGCCTTCGTCATCAAGGATCGCGATGAAGCCGAGATCCTGCGCGAACACGTCCACGTCGTTGTACGGCGGGATCGCGAAACCGATCTTGAACTTGCGCGGCAGGTAGGTTGCGCCGTAGACGGGTTCGTCCTCGCTGCCGCTGCCGGCGACGCGTTCCTCGTCGAGCCAGATCTCGTAGTAGGCGCGCGTGTTCGGCAACAGGAATTCCGACAGCGCTGCCGCCTGTTCGTGCACCAGCGCATGCGCCTGCGACTGGAGCGGATTGGCCGCCACCGCGACGTTCCGGTTGACGTCGCCGCAGGCGGCGAGCGTGTCGATCAACGCGGCGTTGATCGCCTGCATCGTCGCCTTCAGTTCGGTCTTGATGACGCCGTGGAACTGGAACGCCTGGCGCGTGGTGATGCGCAGGCCGCGCTCGGCGTAGGTCGTTGCGACCGCATCGAGCTTCAACCACTGCGCCGGCGTCACCACGCCACCCGGCGTGCGGGTGCGGATCATGAAGGCGTGCGCCGGTTCGAGCTTGGCGAGGCGGCGTTCCTCGCGGATGTCGCGGTCGTCCTGCTGGTAGCTGCCGTGGTACTTGATCAGCGTCTGGTCGTCTTCGTTCAGCGCGCCCGTTACCGGATTGGCGAGCGATTCCAGCAGCGTCCCGCGCAGGCGCGCGCTTTCGTTCTTGATGTCCTCGACGGAGTGCGAACCATGCGACATCAGTAAACATCCCTTGCGTAACGGCCCTGATGTTGCAGGGTGTTGAGGTATTCATCGGCGTCTTCGGCCGACTTGCCGCCGTGTTCGGCGATCGCCGACAGCAGCGCCGCGTGAACGTCCTTCGCCATGCGCGTGGCGTCGCCGCAGACGTACAGATGCGCGCCGTTTTCGAGCCAGTCCAAGAGTTCGCGTCCGCGCTCCAGCAGGCGGTTCTGCACGTAGACCTTGTGCGCCTGATCGCGCGAGAAAGCGAGGTCCACGCGATGCAGCGTGCCGTCCTTCAATGCCTGCTGCCATTCGACCTGGTAGAGGAAATCGCTGCGGAAATGCGGGTTGCCGAAGAACAGCCAGTTGCGGCCAGTCGCACCGACCGCGGCACGCTCCTGCACGAACGCGCGAAACGGTGCGACGCCCGTGCCGGGACCGATCATGATCACGTCGCGCGAGGCATCGGCCGGCAGGCGGAAACGGTCGTTGTGTTCGATGAACACAGGAAGCCTGGTGCCCTCGTCGCTGCGCGCGAAATGGTTCGACGCCGCACCCCAGCGCAGGCCATCGCCATCGTCGTACTCGACGTGCGCGACGGTGAGGTGCACTTCGTCGCCGACGTGCTTCTGGCTCGACGCGATCGAATACAGCCGCGGCGTGAGGGGACGCAGTGCGGCGACCAGTTCCTCCGGGCTCCAGTGCGCGGGATGGCGACGCAGCAGGTCCAGCACCTGCGCCTCGTTCAGCAGCTTCGTCAGCGTGGTCTGCTGGTCGGGCGCGAGCAGGCGGTTGAGCTCGTCGCTGCGCGACTGCGCCGCATGGCTTGCGACGAACGGACGCGCAAGCTTGGTCAGCTCACGCTTCTCGCCGAGCCATTGCCGCAGCGGCAGGCGATGGCCGCCATGTTCGACGACGGCATCGCCGTCGAGTTCGCCCGTGCGCAGGATCGCCTCGACCAGCGCCGGCGGATTCACCGGCCACAGACCGAGTGCATCGCCGGGTTCGTAATGCAGGCCGGAACCTTCCAGCGACAGCTCGACGTGGCGCACGTCCTTCGCGCTGCCGCGTGCGGTGATGCGCTGGTTGGCGAGCAGTTCGGCGGAGAACGGCGCATCGCGGCCGAACGCCGGCGCCGCCTGCAACGGGCGCAGCGGCGTGACCTTCGCCAGCGGCGCGGACGGCTTCAGCGCGTCCTTCGCCTTCGCCAGCGCCTGCGTGAGCCAGGGCTCGGCAACGGTTTCCAGGTCCAGGTCCGCGTCGGCGCGCGGGAGCAGGCGCGTGGCCCCGAGTTCGGCCAGCCGCGCATCGAGCCTGCTGCCGATCGCGCAGAACTGCGGATAGCTCGAATCGCCCAGGCCCAGCACCGCGTAGCGCAGCTGCTTGAGTTCGGGCGCGCGCTTGCCGGCGATGAACTCGACCAGCGCACGTGCGTCGTCCGGCGGATCGCCGTCGCCCTGCGTGCTGATGACGAGGTAGAGCGTGCGCTCGTCCTTCAGCTCGCGCGTGGGGTAGGCGTCGGCGCGCAGCAGGCGCACGGAGAGGCCGGCGGCCTCGCTCTGGCGGGCGAGCTGCTCGGCCAGCCGCTTCGCATTGCCGGTCTGGCTGCCGTAGACGATCGTCAGCCGGCCCACGGGCGCGATGTCGGCCACGGGCGCTGTAACCGTTTGCACGCCTGCAACACCGCGCGAGGCGAGCCCCGCCGCATAGCCGGACAGCCACCACAGGCCGTTGGAATCGAGCCCATCGGTGACGCGCGCCAGCGCAGCGAGCCGGTCCTCGGTGAAGGGAGCGGCAAGCGCGGCGGAGACGTTGGGCAGGGTGGCCGACATGGGCAACGGGACGAAGGGGACGGTTGCAGGCTAGGCCCGTGCGTCCTTCACCAGAAAGGATCAGGGGTTATGCACTCATGCTCCCGGCTTATTTCCGCGCGGAAGCCCGGCCATTCCTACAATGTGGTCAACTGGCCGCGGGCGCACCGCCGCCCTTGTCGCCAGTCCGCCATTCCCGAATCGAAGACCCGATGACGTTGCCCCTGGACCTGAGCCATCTCGACCGCCTCGAAGCGGAAAGCATCCACATCCTGCGCGAGGTCGCGGCCGAGTTCCGCCATCCGGTGATGCTGTATTCCATCGGCAAGGACAGCTCGGTGCTGCTGCATCTGCTGCTCAAGGCGTTCGCCCCCGCGCGCCCGCCGATCCCGCTGCTGCATGTGGATACCGGCTGGAAGTTCCGCGAGATGATCGCGTTCCGCGACCGCCGCGCGCAGGAAACCGGCGTGCAGTTGCACGTGCACACCAATCCCGACGGCCTCGCGCAGGGCATCGGTCCGATCACGCACGGCGCCACCGTCCACACCGACGTGATGAAGACGCAGGCGCTGAAGCAGGCGCTGGACCAGCACGGTTTCGATGCGGCCATCGGCGGCGCGCGACGCGACGAAGAGAAATCGCGCGCGAAGGAACGCATCTTCTCCTTCCGCAACGCGCAGCATCGCTGGGACCCGAAGAGCCAGCGCCCCGAACTGTGGAGCCTGTACAACACGCGCATCCACAAGGGCGAATCGGTACGCGTGTTCCCGCTGTCGAACTGGACCGAACTCGACGTGTGGCTGTACATCTACCGCGAGAAGATCCAGGTGCCGTCGCTGTACTTCGCGGCCGAACGTCCGGTGGTCGAACGCGATGGCGCGCTGATCATGGCCGACGACGAACGCCTGCCGCTGCGCGAGGGCGAATCGCCGCAGATGAAGCAGGTGCGCTTCCGCACGCTGGGCTGCTATCCGCTGACTGGCGCGATCGAATCCGACGCCGACACGCTGGAAAAGATCATCGCCGAGATGCTGGTGGCCACCACGTCCGAACGACAGGGCCGCGTGATCGACCACGATCCGTCCGCGTCGATGGAAAAGAAGAAGCAGGAAGGGTATTTCTGATGACGCGCGCACAGGACGCAGGCGCGACGATCGCCGCCTACCTCGCACAGCACGAAACCAAGGGGCTGCTGCGCTTCATCACCTGCGGCAGCGTCGACGACGGCAAGAGCACGCTGATCGGCCGGCTGCTGTTCGAGAGCCGCGCGTTGTTCGACGACCAGCTCGCCGCGCTGGCCTCCGACAGCCGACGCCACGGCACGCAGGGCGAGGCGATCGATTACGCATTGCTGCTCGACGGCCTCTCGGCCGAGCGCGAGCAGGGCATCACCATCGACGTCGCGTACCGCTTCTTCAGCACCGACCGGCGCAAGTTCATCGTCGCCGACTGCCCGGGCCACGAGCAGTACACGCGCAACATGGCGACCGGCGCCTCGACGGCGGACGTCGCGGTCGTGCTCGTCGACGCGCGCAAAGGCCTGCTGCCGCAGACGCGTCGCCACAGTTACATCGCCTCGCTGCTCGGCATCCGCCACGTGCTGCTGGCGGTGAACAAGATGGATCTGGTCGGGTTTGATCGCGGCGTGTTCGACGCGATCGAAGCCGGTTATCGCGAACTCGCGTCCACGCTCGGCATCGGGCACGTGCAGGCGATTCCGCTGTCGGCGTTGGAAGGCGACAACTTGATGGCGCGCTCCACCCGCACGCCGTGGTACGGCGGCCCAAGCGTGCTGGAATACCTGGAAACCGTGGACGTGTCGCGCGCGGCGCAGGACGTCGGCTTCCGACTGCCCGTGCAATGGGTGAACCGTCCGAACCAGGATTTCCGCGGCTTCGCGGGCACGGTGGCGGCGGGCGAGATCCGTCCGGGCGACGAGATCGTCGCGTTGCCGTCGGGGCGTCGTTCGCATGTGGCGCGCATCGTGACGGCCGATGGCGATCTGGATGTCGCGCGCGAAGGGCAGGCGATCACGCTCACGCTGCGCGATGAGCTCGACGTCAGTCGCGGCGACGTCATCGCCGAGGCGCATCGCCCCGCGCAGGTCGCCGACCAGTTCGCCGCGCAGGTGCTGTGGATGGGCGAGCAGCCGCTGCTGCCGGGGCGTCCGTACTGGCTGAAGATCGGCACGCGCACCGTGAGCGCGAGCGTCACCGAGATCAAGCACAAGACCGACGTCAACACGCAGGAACCGCTGGCCGCCAAGCACCTGGAGCTCAACGAGGTCGGCTTCTGCAACCTCTACCTCGACCAGCCGGTTCCGTTCGAGGCGTATGCCGACAACCGCACGCTCGGCGGCTTCATCCTGATCGACCGCCAGACGAATGCGACCGTCGCCGCGGGCACGATGCAGTTCGCGCTGCGTCGCGCGGGCAACATCCACTGGCAGCACCTGGACGTCGACAAGGCCGCGCGTGCGCGCATCAAGGGCCAGCAGCCGCGCGTGCTGTGGTTCACGGGCCTGTCCGGCTCGGGCAAGTCGACGATCGCCAACCTCGTCGACAAACGCCTGCATGCGCTCGGCTACCACACCTTCATCCTCGACGGCGACAACGTGCGCCACGGCCTCAACAAGGACCTGGGCTTCACCGACGAGGACCGCGTGGAGAACATCCGCCGCGTCGCCGAAGTCGCCAGGCTGATGAGCGATGCGGGCCTGATCGTGCTGGTGAGTTTCATCTCGCCGTTCCGCGCCGAGCGCCGCATGGCGCGCGAGCTGTTCGCGCCGGGCGAGTTCGTCGAAGTGTTCGTCGACACGCCGCTGGCCGTGGCCGAGAAACGCGACGTGAAGGGCCTCTACGCGAAGGCGCGCTCCGGCCAGTTGCGCAACTTCACCGGCATCGATTCGCCGTACGAAGTGCCGGAAGCGGCGGAGTTGTCGCTCGATACCGTGTCCGACGATGCGGAACGTTCGGCGCAGCGGGTGATCGACTTCCTGGTCGGGTAGCCGGCGCGGCGCGTTTCATCGCGGAACGAAAAAAACCCCGGCGATGGCCGGGGTTTTTTTGTAAGCAACGCAGGAGGACGTCAGGCCCGCGCGCTCTTCCGCCGCACCATCTCGTACAGGAACAGCAGCACGACCGCGCAGACGATCGAGATCGCGAAGCCGATGAAACCACCGCCGGCGTAGAGCAGGCTGCCGATGTACGCGCCGGCGATGCCGAGCAGGATGGTGAGGATCCAACCCATCGGATCGGCGCCCGGCTTGAAGAAACGCGCGAGTATGCCGATGACCGCACCGATGATGATCGTGTAGAGCAGACTGCCCATGGTGTCCTCCTGGTGTGGGTGATGCCGGCGCATCGTAGCAGCGGCCCAGCGTGCAGCACGCCGCGAACATGTCGTGCCCCGACGGACGGCCGAAGCCCGCATCGAAGCCCGCATCGAAGCCGCAAGAAGTCCCTGCCATGCATGCGGGGTTGGAGAGAGGGCAATCGAAGCGGTCGCGCCGAAGGCCCCAACAAAAAGCCCCGCCGGAGCGGGGCCTTTCGTGTTTCATCGAAGCATGCCGTTATCAGCAGCAGCCATGTCCACCGTGGCGGTCGCCGCTGTCCGGCGCGACCGAGGCACCGCTGGTTTCGCCGCGCTGGCTCGCGTGGTGATGCTCGGCGATCACGCGCGACACGCACGCCGTCACGCGCTTGCCCATCGGGATGTGCAGGAACTCGTTCGGACCGTGCGCGTTGCTGTGCGGGCCGAGCACGCCGGTGATCATGAACTGCGCACCGGGGAACTTCTCGCCGAGCATGCCCATGAACGGAATCGAGCCGCCTTCGCCCATGTACATCGCCGGCTTGCCGAAGAACTCGCGGCTGGCCGAGTCGATCGCCTTGGTCAGCCACGGCGACTGCGCCGGTGCATTCCAGCCCGAAGAGGACTTCTCCAGGTCCAGCGTGACCTTCGCGCCGTTCGGCGGATCCTTGGTCAGCACCTCGCGCAGCAGTTCGCCGGCCTTCTTGCCGTCCAGCGTCGGCGGCAGTCGTAGCGACAGCTTCACCGACGTATACGGACGCAGCACGTTGCCGGCCGAGGCCAGCGCCGGCATGCCGTCCACGCCCGTGACCGACAGCGCGGGACGCCAAGTGCGGTTGAGCACGAGTTCGGTCAGGTCCGAGGCCATCGGCGTCATGCCGGGCAGGAACGGGAACTTGTCGAAGATCGCCGTGTCGAGCACCTTCGCCGCTTCGCGCGCCTGCGCGAGGCGTTCTTCGGGCACATCGACGAACAGGCCGTCGACGCGGACCTTGCCGGTGTTCTCGTCTTCAAGACGCGACAGCAGCTGGCGCAGCAGGCGGAAGCTCGACGGCACGATGCCGGACGCATCGCCGGAGTGCACGCCTTCCTCCAGCACCTTCACCGTGAAGTTGCCGCCGGCCAGGCCGCGCAGCGAGGTCGTGCACCACAGCTGCTCGTAGTTGCCGCAACCCGAATCCAGGCACACCACCAGCGACGGCTTGCCGATGCGCGCGGCGAGGTGGTCGACATACGCCGGCAGGTCGTAGCTGCCCGATTCCTCGCAGGCCTCGATCAGGATCACGCAGCGCGCATGCGGCAGCTGCTGTTCCTGCAGCGCGAGCACCGCGGTGAGCGAGCCGAAGATCGCGTAACCGTCGTCGGCGCCGCCGCGGCCGTAGAGGCGGTCGCCCTTGATGACGGGATTCCAGGGACCGAATTCCGGATCCCAGCCGGTCATTTCCGGCTGCTTGTCGAGGTGGCCGTAGAGCAGCACGCAATCGTCGTTGCTGCCGCCGTTCGCCGCCGGGATGTCGATGAAGATCAGCGGCGTGCGGCCTTCCAGGCGCACTACCTCGACCTGCATGCCGGGAATCGGCTGGGCCTTGGCCCAGGTTTCCATCAGCTTGACCGCGTCGTCCATGTAGCCGTGCTTGACCCAGTCGGCGTCGAACATCGGGGACTTGTTGGGAATGCGGATGTACTCGACGAGCTGGGGAACGATCTCGTCGTCCCATTTGTCGCCGACGTAGCGGTCGACCTTGCTGATATCCATGGCGGCTTCGGCCTCATTGCGGGGGACCACAAGTTTACGCCTCCGTGACACCCGGCCGGATGGGTCGCCGCGCCGCCGGAACGATCCGATGGACCCTCGGGCCGGTACCGACGCCGGCTGGGAACACCCCTACGCAAAGTTGCGGAACCTTCTTTGCCGGCGCTGGCGAATCGCCCGATAGGGCGCAGCGGCGCGGCTCCGGAGACTGTGCTGGCCGCCAATGCGCTGCACCGGCGGGCATCCACCCATCACGTCCTGTCCACGTCGCGGGCCCGTTCCGGCCCAAGGAGTCTCCATGAAATCGCTCGAACCGAAGGCGCCCACTTTGCGAACCATCGGCCAATCCCTCGCCATCCTCGTGCGGGCCCTGCTGCTGTCGCTGGTCCTCACGGGCACGGCCATGGCCGCCGAAACCGTCAACATCAACACGGCCGATGCAGCCACGCTGGACCGCGTCCTGGTCAACATCGGACCCAGCAAGGCCGAGGCCATCGTCGCCTACCGCAAGACCAACGGCCCGTTCCGCAGCGCCGACCAGCTGGCGCAGGTGCCCGGCATCGGTCTGAAGACGGTCGAGAAGAACAAGGACCGGATCGCGCTCGGTGGCGGCGCGCCGCCGGCACCCGCTGCGGGCGCGACCAGGCCTGCGGCAACCGCGGCCAGCGCACCGAAACCGACACCGGCCAAGCACTAGGGGAGGGGCGCACGCCGTCCCGGCGCCATCGGCATGAGGAATGCGCCGGGACGGCATTGCGACCCAGGCCGGAGTCGCATCGGGAACCGGCCGCTAGACTGTGCGGAACGAAATAGCGGACGTGATGGATGGCTTCCGACCAACGCAGCCGTTCGCGGGTGATGCCCGCCAACGAGTACCGCCGGGAACGCTGGCGCAATCAGATGGGCTGGACGCGCGAGATCCACGCCGGCCGCCTCGACGATGCGGCACCGGACGCCCCGTGGGACTGGCGATTGTCGATCGCGGAAATCGAGCGCGATTCGGAGTTCTCCGCGTTCCCGGGCATCGATCGCGAACTTGTCCTGCTCAGCGGAAATGGAGTGCGCCTGCGCTTCGAAGATGGCGAATCGCACGAGCTGCATCCGCCGCACGATCGCCTGCGCTTCGCCGGCGAACGCAAGGTGACCGGCGAACTGCTCGACGGTCCGACGCACGACTTCAATCTGATGTGGCGTCGCGATCGCGTTCGCGCCGCGCTGTGGCATCGCCCGCTGGTGGGCCCGATGGTGCTGTTCGCCGATCCGGGCACGACGTGGGTGGCGTACCTGATCGCAGGGCAGGCGCAGTTCGCGGACGAATCCGGATTGCCGCCCATGGCCGCCGGCGATGCGGCGTTCTTCGAAGCGGGAAGTGAGCGCCTGCGTCATGTGATCGACGGCGGCGGGGAGATGCTGGTGATCCGGATCGAACCGGTGGGTGGCGAGGGCTGACGCTGTCCCGTCAGTAAACGTCCCGGCAATAACGCCCCTCGGCCGCCATCGTTTCCAGCGCATCGAACCCGACGATGTCGCGCAGCACCGCATCCACCGCAGGCGCCATGCCTTCTAGGCTGCCGCAGACGTAGACCGCGGCGCCGTCGGCGATCCACTCGCGTAGACGCGCGGTGTGTTCGCGCAGGAGGTCCTGCACGTACACGCGTTGCGCGCCGTCGCGGGAGAAGGCGAGATCGACGTGCTGGAGGTGGCCGTCACGCAGCCAGGTTTCGATTTCGTCCCGATGGTGGAAATCGTGCTCGCGCTGCCGTTCGCCGAATACGAGCCAGTTACGGTGATGCCCTTCGGCGGCTCGTGCCTTCAGGTGCGCGCGAAGCCCGGCGAGGCCGGTGCCGTTGCCGATGAGGATCACCGGACGGTCATCCTGCGGCGGATGGAACGACAGGTTGCGGCGGATGCGCACATCGATCGTCGCGCCGACCTGGGCATGCGCGGTCAGCCAACCGCTGCCGCTGCCCAGCCGGCCGTCGGCATGGCGCATCTGCCGAACGAGCAACTGCAGCGAGCCGTCCTGCGGCAGGGATGCGATGGAGTATTCGCGATGCGGCAAGGGTTCCAGCGCATCGGCCACGGATTGTGCGGGATGGCCTTTTACGCCGACAGCATCTGGCAGACGCGAACGCTGGAGCAACGTCGCCAGTTCTAGCGTTTCACCGTCCTGTTGGATCTTCGCCGCGCCGTCGTGTCCCGCGTCCAGCAGCCACGCCATGACGTCCGAATGCGCGTGACGTGGTCCGATCTCCGCGATGTCGCCCGCCTGCCAGTGCAGATCGCCCGCGTCCACCGGCGCCAGCGCGACGTGGTATGCGGGGCCGCCCAGGCTGCCGGGATTGAGCCATCGCCGCTCCAGCAGACGCCATGATCGATACTGCGGTGCGCTCCAGTCAGCCAGCGCGGTGTGGCCTGCCAGCTGGCCGAGTCGATGTTGCCAATGCCGCAACGCACCCGCGTCGCCGGCATCCACGTCGATGCGGTCGAACAGCGGCTGCGCACCGCTGTGATGCAGCCACTGGTCCAGGCGCCGGCCGAAACCGCAGAAGCGGTCGTAGGCGCGATCGCCCAGTGCGAGCACCGCGTACTCCAGGCCGGTCAGCGTCATCGGTTGTCCGAGCACATGGCGCGTGAAGCCGAGCGCGTGGTCGGGCGGATCCCCTTCGCCGGTCGTGCTGGCGATGAACAACGCACGCCGATGCGAACGCAGCACGTCCGCATCGACGCGGTGCAGCGGCAACACGCGCACCGGCTTTCCGGCATCGCGCAATGCCTGCGCGGTGTGTTCGGCGAGCTGCTGCGCGAAGCCGGTCTGGCTGGCCCAGGCGAGCAGTAACGCATCGTCGCCCACGTCATCGCCGGCGCCCGTCGCGTGATCGCTGCGCGCCTGCATCCATGTGGAAGCACACAAGCCGACGAAGGCAAGCACCACGACCGCCGCGAGCACCCAGCTGCCCGCGCGCGGCGACGCGATCCACCAAGGCCCTGCCTGCCATGCGGCGAAGGCGAGCATCGCCGCCAGCAACGCCGCCAGCGCAAATAGATTCCCGAGCCATGCGCGAATCGAACCGGCCGTGTTCAAGTCGGCCCCGTCGCGTGCAGGAGCGCTTCGAACGCGGGCGTCATGTATTCCTCGACGATGCGTCCGCTGCCATCGCCTTCGCGCACCTGCACGAACCGCGCCGCCAATCCCTGCGCACGCGCGACCTCCATGCCCTCATGCGTGCCCAACACGGTCAGCGCGGTTGCCCACGCGTCGGCATGCATCGCGTCATTCGCGGCAACCGTCACTGCAACCGGCGCATTCATCACGGGGTGTCCACTGCGCGGATCGAGCGTATGGCTGATGTTGCGACCGTGATGTTCCAGTCGATGCCAGCGATCGCCCGACGTCGCCACCGCCAGCCCGTCGATCGCCAGCACGCGCGGCTCGCTCGCGTCGTCCTCGTCGCCATGCCAGCCTTCGACGATCACGCGCCACGGCATGCCATCGGGTTTGCGTCCGAAACCATATAGTTCGCCGCCTACTTCCACCAGCGCGGCGTCGATGCCCTGCGAGCGGACGTAAGCCGCGACCGCATCCACGCCGAATCCCTTGGCGATCGCGCAAAGATCCAGCCGCGTACCGCCGGGCTGCAACACGCGACGTTCCATGCGATCGAGCACCACGCGCCGCCACTGCACCTGCGCGCGTGCCGCTTCGGGCGAGAAGCGTTCGATCGAAGCACCCGCCGGACCGAAGCCCCAGCCATCCACCAGCGGCCCGACGGTCGGGTCGAACGCGCCGCCGCTGGCGTGGGCGATGTCGAGCGCGCACGACAACACGGTGAGGAAGTCCTCCGGCAACACATGCCACGAACCCGCATCGGCCGTGTTGTAGCGGCTGAGGTCAGAATTCGCGTCCCAGTTGCTCATCTGTGCGACCACCTCATCCAGCCGCGACTGGATGCCGGCATGCAACGCATGCAGGTCGCGCTGACGTGCTGCGACGAGCTTCACCGACCACGTGGTGCCCATCGTCGCGCCGCCGAGGATGTCGACGGCGCGAATGGGCTGCGTTGCGGAGACGTGCGTGCTCACTATTGCGTGTTCGCTGCCGCGATTACTGCGGCAGCACTTCCAGCGTGGCGACGTAGCCCAGGCGGCGCTGCTTGGCCTGCTTCACCGACGTCTTGCCATCCTGCGAGGTCGCTTCGACCCAGTACATGCCGGCCTCCGGCCACTTCACGACGAACTCGCCCTGCGCGTCGGTCTTCACCTTCAGCTCGTCCTGCGCGTTGCGGTAGCGCGTGTCGCCGCGCACGATCTCCACATCCAGGTTCGCCGCCGGCTTGCCGTCGATCTGGAAGCGGAACTTGGCTTCCTCGCCCGCGAACAGGTCGTTCGGATGCGTCACCGGCACCAGTTCCAGGCCGACGCCGCTGGGCTTGAGCGCGGTCTCGTTCGGCGTGCCGTTGGTGACGAAGGTTTCCACGCGGCTCACCGATTGTCCGACCTGCAGCTTCTTCGCGTTCTTCGGGACTTCGGTGGCGAAGGTCGCTTCGGTGCCGCGCCAGCGCTTGGTCTGGCCGTTCTCTTCCCAGCTGCCGGTGACGTAGTTGTTGACCACGCCGATGCGGTACGTGCCGGTCTGCTTCAGCTCGACGTCGAACACGGTGCGGAACTTGCCCGTCGCCGCGTTCTGCGCGGGGACGTTGCTACCGTCGGGCGCGGTGATGGTGAGGTTGTCGGTCTTCAGCGGGACGTGGTTGAAATAGAACAGGTCGTTGGATACCGCGGCATCCACCGTCACCCACGGGTTGTTGCCCGCCAGCACCGTCTGCGACGGCTGCAACCACGCCTTGTGCGCCGAGGCGGCGAAGGGAAGGGTGAGGGCCAGCGCGAGCGCGGCGAGCTTGAGGGTCTTCTTCACGGCATGCTCCTGCTTACGTTGTGTCGTGTCTGCTTGCTGCCGCCACTTCGCATCCGCGAACGACGGCGTTGAAGTTCAGGGCTTGCTGGCGACGCTCACCAGCCCAAGTTCGCTCGATCCCTGCGCCTTGCCGCTGCCTGCGCCGCCCCACTTGAACGGCACCTTGAGCAGTTCGCGACCGCCGACTTCGCGCGCGGCTTCCACCACGAGCGTGTAGTCGCCAGGCGGCAGCTTCCCCAGTTCCGGATGCTGCGCGTCGAACTTCAGCGCGTGCGTGCCGACCGGACGCGTCGGTCCCGTCACGCCATCGACCGGCACCTTCAGCGTGCGTCCGCTGCGGCGCCACCATTGGCGCAGGTCGGGCAGCCACTTGGTGCCATGGCCTTCCTGCGTTGATTTCTGCTGGTACCAGACGGCCAGGTTCGCCAGCGCCTTCTGGTCCGCGCCTTCCACCCAGATCGCCACGTACGGGCGGTGGTATTCGGCGACGTTGAGCTGCGGGATCTGCACGTTCACGTCGATTTCCGCCGAATACGCCGGCAGTGCGAGCAGTCCGCTCAGCGCGATGGTCAGTTGGACGCGCATGGAATTCCCTCGTTGGAGTTCAGTGGATGAAGAGCAGGGCGAGCAGCACCGGCAACGCAACGCCCAGCGCGACGTACGGCCAGGTCGAGCGCCGCTGGCGTGCGTGCATCTGGAGCAGGAACAGGCCGGTGATGCAGAACACCAGGCAGGCGATGGCGAAGACATCGATGAACCATCGCCACGCCGTACCCGCGTTGCGGCCCTTGTGCAGGTCGTTGAGATAGGCGACGACGCCGCGCGTGGTGCGTTCGTACTCGACCGCGCCAGTCGCGCGGTCGATGCTCAGCCATGCATCGCCACCCGGACGCGGCAGCGACAGGTAGACCTCATCGGCCGACCATTCCGCCGGCTGCGCGCCGATCGACACGGGCAGCACGTCGCTGAGCCAGTCCCCCACCGTGCCCGGCAGCGGCGCGGTGCCTTCCTCGCGCGTACCCAGCGCGCGCAGCACCGAAGCGGGCATTTCGATCCTGCGCGTGAGTGTCTCGGGCTTGGCTTCGATCGCCGCCGAATGGTTCAGCGTGATGCCCGTGATCGCGAACAGCAGCATCGCGACCAGGCAGATCGCCGAGCTGATCCAGTGCCACGAATGCAGCGTGCGCAGCCAGAAGCCGCGCCGTTGCTGCTGCGCGGCGATGTCGGGTGCATGCGCTGCGTGCTTCATGGCGCGCGGCTCACGGCTCGGCCCAGCGACGCAGCAGGTTGTGATAGATGCCGGTCAGTTGCACCAGCGCGGGATGTTCGGGCACGTCCTGCGTGAGGTGGCGGATCGACACGTCCAGTTCGAACATCAGGCGGCGTTGCGCATCCTCGCGCAGCAGGCTCTGGATCCAGAAGAACGACGCGATGCGTTCGCCGCGCGTCACTGGCGTGACCTTGTGCAGGCTCGTGCCGGGATACAGCACCATGTCGCCGGCCTGCAGCTTCACGCGCTGCACGCCGTAGGTGTCCTCGATGATCAGCTCGCCGCCGTCGTATTCCTCCGGCGCGCTGAGGAACAGCGTTGCCGAAAGATCGGTGCGGATTGGATCCACGCCACCGCGACTGCGGTCGTAGCGGATCGCGTTGTCGACGTGGAACCCGAACGACTGCCCGCCGCCATAGCGGTTGAACAGCGGCGGGTAGATGCGCTGCGGCAGCGCGGCCGAGAAGAACGTGGTGTTGCGCGCGAGCGCGTCGAGGATCAGCCCGCCCAGTTCGCGCGCGACCGGATCGGTCTCCGGGAGCTGCGTGTTGTCCTTGGCCATCGCGGATTGATGGCCGGCGGTGACGCGGCCGTCCGCCCAGGCCGCCTGCCGCAGGCGATCGCGGCAGTGGGCGACCTGTTCGGCGCTGAGGACTTGCGGGACCTGGAGCAGCATCTGGACTCCTTCGCTTCGGTAAGCCCGGCGATGCGGGCGTCGCGTGGCTAGTGGACTGCGTTGCGTTGGGTGCTATCAGAACCGGTAGATGGCCTGCAGCACCGTCTGGCGCGCATCGCCCGGCGTTGCCCAGCCGTTGTTGCGGATGCGCGTGTAATACGTCTTGTCGAACAGGTTGTTGACGTTGAGCTGGAAGGACAGGCGCTCGTTGACGTCGAAGCCCACCATCGCGCGGTGCGTCGTGTAACCCTTGGCTTCGGCGATGTTCGCGCCGTTGCCGGTATAGACATCGTAGTTGCCCACGTACGTCAGGCCGTAACCGAACGTCCAGCGTTCCAGATCGTACGTCGTCCACACGCTGCCCGAACGCTCCGGCGTGCCGCTGATCGGCAGACCGGCGAGCGGGTCGGGATTCGCAGGCGTGTTGCCGCACGCGGTGCTGGGGTTGGCCTTGCAGAAGTCCGATACGCCCTGGATCACTTCGCTGTCCAGCCACGTCACGTTGGCGAAGATCGACCAGGCATCGGTGATGTGGCCCGCCGCGCCGAGTGCGACACCGTCCACGCGCGCGGTGCCGTCGAGCTGCTGCTCGCCGCTGGGATTCAGCGGATTGCCCGGATCGGCGACCTTGTATTCCTCGCGCTCATTGCGGAACACCGCCGCCGTCAGCGCCAGCTGGCTGTTGATGTCCCACTTCGCGCCGGCCTCGATGTTGACCGCCGTTTCCGGATCGACATTGCAGTTCGCGGTGCCGGTGGTGCTGGTCGGCACGCACGAGCCGTTCACCGACGCCTTCGAAGGCGTCTTGCTGTTGGAGTACGACACGTACAGGCTCGCGTTCTGCGCGGGCTTGAAGATCAGGCCGGCGCGATACGAGAACAGGTCGTCGGAGTTGCTGCCCACCACGCGCGTGGTCGGCTGGCCCAGCTGCGGGCTGCCGGCGGTGGTGTTGAACGTGGTGGTGACCGTATCGCCCTCGTTGTGCTCGTAGCGCGCGCCGAGGTTCAGCATCCAGCGATCGTTGAACTCCAGCGTGTCGAAAGCGTAGATGGCCTGGTTGTCGAGCGAGCCTTCCGCGATGCTGCCGCGGATGTAATTGAGCGGGCCGGTGTAGACCGAATACGGATCGGTCACCGACATCGGCGGCAGCGGCACGACGGTGCCGTTGGCGGTGCGGAACAGGTTGCCGGTATCGAGGTCGAATTCCTCGCGGGAGAACGACACGCCGGCGACCAGCGAGTGATTCACCGAGCCGGTGGCGAAGCGCGAGACGACGTCGGTCTGGCTGACGGCAAGCGTGTTCTTCGTGTCGCGGCTGAAACCGCGCGGACCGCTGGGCAGGTAGGTGTTCGGCGTGGCGCACGCTGCGCCCGTTGCCGGATTGAAGCCTTCCGGCAGGCACCACGTTCCCTGCGGCGCATCGACGACGCTCAGCTGCTGCACCTGCTGGAAGCGCGCGAGGCTGCGCAGCGTCGTGTTCGGATTGAAGTCGTGTTCGAACACGCCGGTGACCATGTCGACGTCGATCTCCTGACGGTCGATGTTGTGGTAACCGTAGTAGTTCTCCGTATCCACGCCCGGCAGGCCGCCACCGAACGCGGCGAAGTACGGCACGCCGTACTGCGGGAGGTTGTCGTCGCTCTGGTGGAAGTAGCTCGCAGTGAAGCGCGTATCGCTGTCCAGGCCGAACGCGACGGAGGGCGCGATGCCCCAGCGCTCGAAGTTCTCGTAATCGCGGCCCGGCACGTCGTTCTGGTGGACCATCGCGTTGATGCGGAAGGCCGAACCGTTGTCCAGGTCGGTGTTGCTGTCGACCGTGATGCGGCCGAAGCTGTCGGTGCCGGCGCCGGCCGTCACGACGGAGGAATCGCCGCTGCGCGCGACCTTGCTCACCAGGTTGATGTTGCCGCCGACCGAGCCCGCGCCGGAGTACACCGAGTTGGCGCCGTTGACCAGTTCGACCGATTCCAGATTGAAGTTGTCGGTGCGCGTGTACTGCGCGCTGTCGCGCACGCCGTCGGTGGTGATGTCGCTGTTCGCGTTGAAGCCGCGCAACGTGATGCTGTCGCCGTAACCGCCACCGCCTTCGCCCGCGCCGAAGGTGATGCCCGGCAGTGTGCTCAGCACGTCGCGCAGGCCGATCAGGTTCTGCTGGTCCATCACGTCCTTGGTGACGACGGTGATGGTCTGCGGCGTATCCAGCAGAGGCTGCGTGTACTTGATCGAGGAGGGCTTCTCGACGTATTCGCCGTGCACTTCGATCTTGTCCAGATCGCGCGCGCTGGCGGGTTCGCCGGCCGGCTCCGCGAGGACGGGCGCTGCGACGGCGAGTGCCAGGGCGCCGGCAAGCGGCGAAACGACGAACTTCCTGTTGGACATGAGATCCCTCGGGGGAAAGGCGGGCGGCATGGGCCGCGGTCAAGGGTTGAATGGTAATGAGAGGGATTCGCATTTGCAACGAAAAGTGAACGCGGACGGATGAGCGGTTTCGCGCATGGCGTTGCACCCGCCCTGCGACGGCAAGGGCAGGGAAGGGCATGGCGGGATGAAGACGTCAGCGCGCGGGCGGATAAACGACGCCGCGTGTGCTCGAGATGAGACTAGGAAGCCCGGGTAAGCAGAGCGCACGCAGGTAAGCGCCCGGCGAACTCTCCGGGTGCGCTTCGCTTGCCCGGGCTACATGCGCACGGGAAGGAAAGAAAGGCTCAGCCGCGGTCGTCGCGCGTCCAGATGCCGGTGTCGTCGACCTTCACCGGGAACTTCGGCACCGGCTCGTAGGCGGGCGCGCACAGCGGGCGGCCATCGCGGACGTCGAACTTCGCGCCATGCAGGACGCATTCGATCGTCGCCTCGTCGCCGTCGTAATTGCCGGCGGACAATTCGAAGTCCTCGTGCGAGCACTTGTCTTCGAGCGCGTAGTAATCACCGTCGTAATTCACCACGAGGATCGCGGTATCGCCGTCCCACGCCACCGTGCGCTCACCCGGCAGCAGCTGCGAGGTCGCGCAAACGAACACCCACTGTTCCTGGCCGGTCGTGCTCACAGCGCCTTCTCCAGCACTTCGAAGCGCAGGTCGTCGCGCTTGGGTTCGCCGAAGCGTTCGTCGCCGTAAGGGAACGGCTTCTTGATGCCGGTGCGGCGATAACCGCGACGTTCGTAGAACGCGATGAGTTCGTCGCGGATGTCGATGACGGTCATGCGCATCGCCGGGAGCGACCAGTCCTCGCGCACGAGGCGCTCGGCTTCGGCGATGACCTGCTTGCCGATGCCGCCGCCCTGCAGGCCCGGGTTCACCGAAAACATGCCGAAGTAGCCCGCGCCGTCCTCCTCGGCGACGTGCGCACAGGCGAGCAGTTCGCCGCTTTCGCGCTCGGCGATGAGGATTGCGCTGCGCGGGCGGTCGATGCACGCCTGCACGTCGTCGCGGCCGGTGCGGCGTCCGCCGAGCATGTCCGCCTCGGTCGTCCAGCCCTGCTTGCTCACGTCGCCGCGGTAGGCGGATTCGACCAGTGCGACCAGCGCGTCGATGTCGGCGTGCGTGGCGTGGCGGAACTGCAGGGGGTGTGAGGTCATGGTGTCGATCGTTGGAATGAAAGGGCGTGCGGGCCCATTGTCCGGCGTGATCGCAGCCGTGTCATCGGCCGCGAGTCGAACCCGGGGTACTTATCCCAGCAGCCTGCGGACCTTCTGCAACGCTGCCACGAACGCCTCGACTTCCTCGTGCGTGTTGTAGAACGCCAGCGAGGCGCGGCACGTAGCCGGCACGCCCAGGTGCGCCATCAGCGGGTGCGCGCAGTGGTGGCCCGAACGGATCGCCACGCCTTCCAGATCCAGCAGCGTGGCCAGGTCGTGCGCGTGCGCGCCTTCAACGAGGAAACTCACGACCGCCGCCTTCTCGCGCGCATGGCCGAAGATGCGCAGGCCTTCGACCTTCGACAGGGCTTCGTTGAAATGCGCCAGCAGTTCCTGCTCGCGTGCCTCGATGTTCTCCATGCCCAGCGCGGAGAGGTAATCCACCGCCGCGCCGAGACCGACGAAACCGGCGATGTTCGGCGTGCCCGCTTCGAACTTGTGCGGCGCGTCGTTGAACACCGTGCCTTCGAAGCGCACTTCCTTGATCATCTCGCCGCCGCCGATGAAAGGCGGCATCGCGGCCAGATGTTCGCGACGCGCCCACAGCGCGCCGGTGCCGGTCGGGCCGGACATCTTGTGGCCGGTGAAGGCGTAGAAATCGCAGCCGATCGACGCGACGTCCACCGGGCGATGCGGCACGGCCTGCGAGCCGTCGACGACGGTGACGATGCCGCGCTTGCGGGCTTCGCGGCAGATCTCGCGCACGGGATTCACCGTTCCCAGCACGTTGGAGACGTGCGTGAGCGAGAGCAGCTTCACTTCCGGGGTGAGCAGCGAATACAGCTGTTGCAGATCGAGTTCGCCGCGCTCGTCGATCTCGGCGACCTTGATCGTCGCGCCGGTACGCTGGGCGACCAGCTGCCACGGCACGATGTTCGCGTGATGTTCCATGCGCGTCAGCACGATCGCATCGCCGGCCTTGAGCTGCGGAAGTGCCCACGAATACGCGACCAGGTTCAGCGCGAAAGTAGTACCGCTGCACAGCACCAGTTCGTCGCCGCGGACGTTGAGGAACTTCGCCAGCTTCGAACGCGCGCCTTCGTACGCTTCGGTCGCTTCGGTGCCGAGCGCGTGCACGGCGCGGCTGACGTTGGCGTTGTGGCGGCGATAGAAATCGTCGACGGCCTCGATCACCGCATCCGGCTTCTGCCCGGTGTTGGCCGAATCGAAGTACACCAGCGGCTTGCCGTGCACTTCGCGCGTGAGCAGCGGGAAGTCGGCGCGGACGCGAGCCCAGTCGATGGCGTTCGTCGAATCGGAAGCGGGGAGGTTCATCAGATGCTCCAGTCGGACTCAGGCCACGAGGCGGTCGAGCGCGGCGTCGAGTCGGGCTTGAAGCGCGGTGCGCAACGCATCGCCCGGCTCGAACACGGACAGGGTTTCGCGGCAGAACGCCGCGGTCAGCAGGGCGCGCGCCTGTTCGGCCGGCAGGCCGCGGCTGCGCAGGTAGAACAGCGCCGTCTGGTCGAGCTGGCCAACGGTCGCGCCGTGCGCGGCCTGCACTTCGTCGGCGTGGATTTCCAGCACCGGTTGCGTGTCGATCTCCGCGCCTTCGCTCAGCAGGAGATTCTTGTTCGAAAGCTGCGCGTTGGTGCCGTCGGCCCCCTCGCGGATGAGGATGCCGCCATGGAACGCCGCCTTCGAGCGGCCGCCGGCCATGCCGCGCCAGGTGAGTTCGCACGACGTGTCCCGACCGACATGGTCGATGCCAAGGCGCGTATCGATATGGCGCTTGCCCGAGGCGAGCAGCACGCCGTTGGCATGCAGGCGCGCGTTGTTTCCGTGCAGCGCTGCGTTGAGCTCGTGACGCGAAAGGCCCGCGCCGAGTTCGAGGTCGAGGCGGCGGTAGTCGGCGTCCTTCGCGAGCACGGCGTCGGTGCGTGCCATCAGCGTCGCGCCCTGGGCTTCGTCCTGCATGCGCGCGTGACGCAGCGTGGCGTTCGCGCCGAGGTGGACGTGCGTCAGCTGGTTGGCGAGGTGATTGTGCGCCTCTCCCGCGAGGTGATGTTCGACCACGACCAGCGAGGCGCCCTCGCGCAGCTCGATCAGGTGGCGAAGGTGCCACGCCTGGTCGGCATCGGCGAGCGCGCCGACGAACACGAAATGGATCGGCTGCGAGGACTTCGCGTCCGCTTCGGCGCGAAGCACGATGCCGTCGTCGGCGAGCGCCGCGTTGAGGCGCGCGAAGATCTCGTCGCTGCGATCGAAACGGCGCGCGAGGAAGTTCGCATCGCGCGCTTCGCCTTCAACCAGAACCTGCGAAAGCGGCTGCAAGGTGATGCCGGCCGGAAGGTTCGACAGGTCGCTGTGGGCAGCATCGAAGCGGCCGTTGACGAACACGATGCGCGGCGCGGGCACATCCTCGAGCAACGCATCGTCGAACGTCGCGACCGCAGCCGAAGGCGCGGCAAAGGCGCGGCGTTCCAGCGCACGCAGTGGCGTGTACTTCCACGCTTCCACGCGCGCATGCGGAATGCCGTCGCGCAGCGCGTCGTCGAGTGCGGCGCGGCGGCTGTCGCCCAGGCCCGCGGCGTCGCGGAGCGGGAGCGATTCGAAGGCGCTGGCGAAGGACTCGAGCAGGGCGCTCATGTCAGGCGCTCACTGCCGGCGTGATGCGATCCTTCACCCAGGCGTAGCCGTGCTGCTCCAGCTCCAGCGCGAGTTCCGGCCCGCCGGTCTCGACGATGCGGCCATCGGCCAGCACGTGCACGACGTCGGGCTTGATGTAGTCCAGCAGGCGCTGGTAATGCGTGATGACGAGGAAGGCGCGCTCGGGCGAGCGCAGCGCGTTGACGCCGTCGGCGACGGCCTTGAGCGCGTCGATGTCCAGGCCCGAATCGGTTTCGTCCAGGATCGCCAGCTTCGGTTCGAGCAATGCGAGCTGGAAGATTTCGTTGCGCTTCTTCTCGCCGCCGGAGAAACCTTCGTTGACGCCGCGATGCAGCAGTTCGTCCTTCAGGTGCAGCACGGCGAGCTTCTCGCGCACCAGCTTGAGGAACTGCATCGAATCCAGTTCGGATTCGCCGCGCGCCTTGCGCTGCGCGTTGAGCGCCGAACGCAGGAAGTAGGTGTTGTTCACGCCCGGGATCTCGACCGGATACTGGAACGCGAGGAACACGCCGGTCGCGGCGCGCTCTTCCGGTTCCAGCGCGAGCAGGTCGCGCCCTTCGAACGTCACGGTGCCGGCGGTGACCTCGTAGCCTTCGCGGCCGGCCAGCACGTTGCCGAGCGTGGACTTGCCCGCGCCGTTGGGACCCATCACCGCGTGCACCTGGCCCGGCGTGAGTTCCAGCGTGAGTCCCTTGAGGATCTCCTTGCCGGCGACGGAGACGTGGAGGTTTTCGATCTTGAGCATGAGGGCGTGATTCGTGATCTGTGATGTTTGATTCGAAAGGCGCGTCAGCCGACGGAGCCTTCCAGCGAAACTTCCAGCAGCTTCTTCGCTTCCACCGCGAACTCCATCGGCAGCTCGCGGAAGACGCTCTTGCAGAAGCCGTCGACGATCATCGACACGGCGTCTTCCTCGCCGATGCCGCGCGAGCGGCAATAGAACAGCTGGTCGTCGCTGATCTTGGACGTGGTCGCTTCGTGTTCCACCGTCGCGCTGGGGTGCTTCACTTCGATGTACGGGAAGGTGTGCGCGCCGCACTTCTTGCCGATCAGCAGGCTGTCGCACTGCGTGTGGTTGCGCGCGCCGGCCGCCGAGCCCAGCACCTTCACCAGGCCGCGATAGGTGTTCTGCCCGCGGCCGGCGCTGATGCCCTTGCTGATGATCTTGCTCTTGGTGCGCTTGCCGACGTGGACCATCTTGGTGCCCGTGTCGGCCTGCTGGCGGTGGTGGGTCAGCGCGACGGAATAGAATTCGCCGACCGAGTCGTCGCCGATCAGCACGCACGAGGGATATTTCCAGGTGATCGCCGAACCGGTTTCCACCTGCGTCCAGCTGATCTTGCTGCGCGCGCCGCGGCATTCGCCGCGCTTGGTCACGAAGTTGTAGATGCCGCCGACGCCGTTCTCGTCGCCGGGATACCAGTTCTGCACGGTGGAATACTTGATCTCCGCATCGTCCAGCGCGACCAGTTCGACCACCGCGGCGTGCAGCTGGTTCTCGTCGCGCATCGGCGCGGTGCAGCCTTCCAGGTAGGAAACGTAGCTGCCTTCCTCGGCGATGATCAGCGTGCGTTCGAACTGGCCCGTGCCCATCGCGTTGATGCGGAAGTACGTGCTCAGTTCCATCGGGCAACGCACGCCCTTGGGGATGAACACAAAGCTGCCGTCGGAGAACACGGCCGAGTTCAGCGCGGCGAAGTAGTTGTCCCCGGTCGGCACGACGGTGCCGAGGTACTTCTTCACCAGTTCGGGGTGATCGTGGATCGCCTCCGACAGCGAGCAGAAGATGACGCCCTTCTCGGCCAGTTCCTTGCGGAAAGTTGTGCCGACGGAGACCGAATCGAACACCGCATCGACCGCGACGCCGGCGAGCTTGGCGCGCTCGTGCAGCGGCACGCCGAGCTTCTCGTAGGTGTCCAGCAGTTCCTGCGGGACGTCGTCGAGCGAGGCGTACTTGGCCTTCGGCGCGGAGTAGTAGCTCACCGCCTGCAGGTCGATGGGCGCGATGTTGAGCTTGGCCCAGTGCGGCATCGGCATCGTGAGGAAATGCCGGTACGCGGCCAGGCGCCAGTCGGTCATCCACTCCGGCTCGTTCTTTTTCGCCGAGAGCGCGCGGATCACGTCCTCGTTGAGGCCGGGCGGCAGGCTTTCGGATTCGATGTCCGTGACGAACCCGGCCTCGTACTTGCGGCCGAGCTGTTCGTGGATCTCGCGGTTTTCAAGGATTTCGGTGGCCATTGGGCTGCCTACTCGTCAGGCCAGGCGCATGTCGATGCGCTTGGCGGAGGGTTCGTTCGGTGGTGGTGTCAGCATCTGCGCCAGCGTCACGGCGCTGAGGGCTTCCACGACCACGTCGTTGATGCGTCGCCAGTTGGCGCGGACGCCGCAGGACTCTTCCAGTCCGCAGTTGCCCGTGTGGACGCTGCATTCGGTCATGCCCAGCGGTCCTTCCATGGCGATCACGATCTCCAGCAGGCCGATATCGTCGGCCGGGCGCGCCAGGCGGTAGCCGCCGTTCGCGCCGCGGAAGCCTTCGACCAGCCCGGCCTGCGCCAGCGGCTTGAGGACCTTGGCCACGGTGGTGGCCTCCAGGCCCGCGCGTTCGGCCAGTTCCGAGGCGCTGAGCACGGCGTCCCGGCCATGGGCAAGTACGGTCATGACGACCGTGGCGTAATCGGTGAGCTTGGTGACGCGAAGCATGTCGGGCGGGGGAGAAGTTCAATCCGTACCGGAATTGTACGGTTTCCGGCCGCGCGGGCCAAGGGTGCGGGTCCGGTGCGGGATTCAGCTTCGTCGCGGCCTCGCCGGCGCTGGCGCAGGGACGGCCTGGAATGTGTCGCGGCTTTCCATCCCGTGATGGTCCCGCGATGGCGATGTCGCGCCGATCCGTACAGAATGGCCGCTTTCACCCAACCGGACCTCCGCATGCCGCGCAAGATCGTCGCCCGTCGTTCCGCCATCCATGGCAACGGTGTTTTCGCCGTCGCCCCGATCGCCAAGGGCG
>Ga0209257_1000888_pt1 | contig 41959 bp, 50 predicted proteins | sample AraplaCvi_mCL_r2_FD_184277 | JGI IMG/M metagenome (GOLD analysis project Ga0209257, IMG submission 184277) | Arabidopsis root microbial communities from North Carolina, USA - plate scrape MF_Cvi_mCL_r2 (SPAdes) (version 2) | ecosystem: Host-associated > Plants > Roots > Endosphere | place: USA...
CCGGCGCTGCTCGAGTTCCGCGCCCAGGCGCAGTGGGCCGACGTGATCCACTACCAGTACCCTTGGCCGTTCGCCGACGTCCTGCACTTCCTCTGGGCGCGGAGCAAGCCCACCGTCGTGACCTATCAGTCCGACATCGTGAAGCAGAAGCTGGGCCTCAAGGTGTACGCGCCCCTGCGCGAACTTTTCCTGCGCTCGGTGTCGGCCGTGGTGACAACCTCGCCGGCCTATCGCGCCAGCAGCGAGGTGCTGTCAGGGTTGCCGCGCGAAGTGGGCGTGATCCCCGCCGGGTCGGTGATCCTGAAGCCCAACTCGGGCGTCAACATCCACACCGCGTTCAACAGCTCGGGCACGGACCTGATCGACATCGGCACGACCGCCGACGACGACCTGTACGCGACCGACCTGGCCGCCCAGACGGTGGGCTTCGCGCCCCTCGACGAGGCGGTGAGCTTCTACGTGGCCGCGGATACGACGATCACCGTCACCTACGCCCAGTCCGTCGCTGACGCGACGGCCGGCGAGGCGCAGGTGGTCATCGCCTACATCCCGAACATGAGCTGATGACGACGGCGGGGGCTTCGCGCCCCCGCCCTACGTCGGCCGCTGACCGGAAAGGGGGCTCACATGGCGACGTTGGGAGACCTCAAGGCCCGGATCAAAGACGAGCTCCTGAAGCGCAACCTGGACACCCAGATCGCCCAGCATATCGCTCGGGCGATCGAGCATTATTCGGGGCGGCGCTACTGGTTCAACACCGGCCGGATGGTCGGTTCCGCCATTGCCGCCGATGCGGACAGCTATGTCCCGCTGCCGACCGGCACGCGGCTGATCGACGAGATCCGCATCGGTCGGATCACGCTGGTAAAGCGCGACGCCGCGGTCATCGACGACTGGCTCGCGAACAGCCCGGTCACCGCCCTCGAACCCTACGACTACGCCGTGGCGGGCGATCGCATCCGGCTCTATCCGACCCCGCTCTCGGCCGTGGCGGTGACGGTGGTGGGGACTTTCGACCTCGCGCCGCTGGTCGACGACACCAGCTCGAACGCCTGGACAAACGAGGCCGCCGACCTGATCGCGGCGCGCACGCGGATGACCATGTACCGCGACGTCCTGCGCGACCCCGATGGCGTCGCGCTGGCGAAGGACGCGACCCGGGACGCCGAAACCGACCTCAACATGAAGACGATCCGCCGGCTCGGCACGGGTCGCGTGAGCGCCTGCCTATGATCCCCGAAACCCAGAAGCGCGAGCTCGAGCGGGACTTCGTCAGCCGCGCGCCCAAGCACCCGATCAAGCTGGCGGAGTTCGTGGCCGCCGAACTGCCCGATCCGGCGCGCTGGCGCTGGAGCCAGGTCGCCGTGACCGACAAGAACTGCGCGGCGATCTCCAACGGCGTCGCCTGGCTGCGCGCAGACGGGACGGCGCTCTGATGGCTTCCACCTGGTCCGTCCGCTTCCGCCTCAACTACCAGGCGCCCGGCGACAACCTGAACCTCTGGGGCCTGGTGCTGAACACCGGGGTCTTCCAGCTGCTTGAGGACGCCATGGCCAAGCGCGTCGCCTTCGCCCTCTCGGGAGCGAAGACGCTCACGACCGCGAACGGCGTCGCCGACGAAGCCCGATGCGCCTTCCTGGATGTGATCAGCGGCACGGGCGGCGCGATCACGATCCCCAGCGTTGAGAAGCTGTACCTGGTCCGCAACGGGGCGTCGGGCGACGTCACGGTGACCACGGGCGGGGGCACGATCGCGACCCTCACCCCGGGCGAGGTGAACTGGATCGTATGCGACGCGGCCAACGTCCGCCCGCTCGGTCCGAACGCCCAGAGCATCAAGGAATACGTCGACGCGGTCGCCTGGACCTACAACGCCGGCAACCTTCCCGCCCAGGCCACGAACGCAGGGAAGTACCTCAAGACGAACGGTACGACGGCGAGCTGGCAAGCCCCCGCGGCGACCGACCTTTCCGACTACGCAACCAGCATCAAGGGCCTGCAGGTCGCCCTTGCTGTCGCGCTCTAGGAGCTACGCATGGCCGTCACCCCGAATAGTATCGTGACCCCGCAGACGCCGTTCTCGCGCCAGGCCGCGACGTCGACCGCGAACACCAACTTCGCGGCGCCTACGGCGACGACGACGCTCATGGACCGAGCGGACAACGTGAACGGCGCGCGGATAACGCGCCTGTTCGCGATGCCCCGAGCGGCGGTGGGGACCGCCAGCAACTGCCAAGTGTACGTCTATGACGGCACGACGAAGTTCCTCATCGACAGCGCCCTCATGGCGACGGTGTCGCCGGGCGCGGCGGTCGCCAACCCGAAGACGGACTTCGGCTATTCCGAGGGCAACGCGCTGATCCTGCGCGCTGGCTGGGGCCTCGAGATCGCCCCCGGCCAAGGCATCGACACGGTGTTCCGCTGTGAAGGCGGGTTCTACTGATGAACGGTCACGGCATCAGAGGTCTCGTCGGCCAGGGCATGGACGGACGCAGATCCGGGAACGGTCTGCTCTCCCGGATCGTGAAGGTCGTCGACAAGTTGACGGGGTCGGGGACCGTGACCTCTCCTGCCTACGAGACTGTCTGCGAAATCTACCTGTGGGGCGCTGGCGGCGGCGGCGATGGAAACACGGTGGGCGGTGGCGGGGCCGGAGCCTGCTACAAGCGCCTCCTCCTCGGCCCGTCGCAGCAGCTCTCCTTCTCGATCGGCGCGGCCGGGATCAGCAACGGCGGCCTTCAAACGGACGGAGGCGATACGGTCGTCAACGGTCCTGGTGGCTTGGTTCTGACGGCTCGCGGCGGTGCGAAGAACGGCGCTGGCGGGACCGGCGCCGGGGGGACGGCATCGGGCGGGGACCTCAATCGAACTGGCGGCAACGGCGGGCCCAACGGCACTGCCGGCGAGTTCGGCGGCGCTGGCGGCGCCGGTGGCGGTTTCGGCGGAGGCGGCGGCGCAGCGGGGTTTTCGGACCTCGGGGATTTGAGCGGGGGAACGGGCGGGTTCGGCTTGCTCAGCATCGCGCCAACGACCCCCGGCGGCGGCGGCAGCCACAGCATCGACGGAGCTGCCGGTCGCGTCCTGATCATCTTCACCCGCATCGGTTCGTGATGGCTCCCATGGCGATCTATCAACGTCGCGATCTGGAAACGGGCGAGGACATCGGCCTGCCGGGTCCCCTGCCGGAGGATCTTTGGGGATCACTGAGCGACGGGGACCTGGAGCACCTGGCGGACCTGAACCCGGCGGCCCACTATGCGGGTCAGGGGTTCTTCCGCGTGCCCGATCCAGAGCCGGAGCCGGTCGTGCGCCGGCTGTCGCGCATCGCCTTCCTGCAGCGCCTGGGCGCACCGAAGCGCATCCAGATCCGCGGCGCGGCGAAGACCGACGTCGTGGTCGAGGATTTTCTCGATCTCCTCGGCGCGACGGACCTCATCGAGCTCGACAACGCCGACACCCTGGCGGGCGTGCAGTACCTCGTCGCCCACAACCTCCTGACCGAGGCGGATGCGGAGGCGCTGCTCGCCTGATGCGCTTCGCTCTCGACATTCCTCCGGGCATTGTCAGCGACGAGACCGCCGTCACGGTCGGCGAGGCCGCATGGCTGGCCGGGAAGAACGTGCGCTTCAACAAGGGTCGGCCGGAGACCATCGGCGGTTGGGAAAAGCTGGTGGCGACCCCGCTCACCGGTGTCTGTCGCACGGTGCTGCCCTGGACGGACCTGGTCGGCGCGCTGCTGATCGCGTTCGGCACGCACTCGGCGCTTCAGGTCTACCGCGGCGGCGCGCTCTACACGATCACGCCCGCTGGCCTGACCGCCGGCGCCGAGCATGGCACGGGAACTGCGGGCTACAGCACGGGCGCCTATGGCATCGGCGGCTATTCGGAGCCGTCGTCGGCCGATTATTTCGCCAGGACGTGGTCCTTCGACACGTGGGGCCAAGGCCTCATGGCCAACCCGCGCGGGAACAAGATCTACTGGTGGCAGAACAACACCGCGACGCCCGCGGCCGCCCTCACCGGCGCGCCCGTCAACGTCACGTACATGCTCGTGAACGAACAGCGCCAAGTCATGGCCTTCGGCTGCAACGAGGAGGTCTCAGGGACCTTCAATCCGCTCTGCATCCGCTTCAGCGATATCGAGAACCCGACCGACTGGACCACCACGCCAAGCAACAACGCCGGCGAGGTGATCCTGAAGGGCGGCGGCCGGATCGTGGCCGCGCGCGCCATCGGACCGTACGTCTTCGTCTGGACTGACAACGCCCTCTATCTCGGGACCTTCGTGGGCGATCCGTCGCAGACGTGGCGATTCGACCAGATCGCGCGCAACTGCGGGCTGATGGGGCCGAACGCGGTCGTGATCGTCGGACAGACCGCCTATTGGCCGTCGCCGGATAGCCAATTCCACGCCTGCGGCCTTGGCGGCGCGCCTTCCATCCTTCCGTGCACGGTGCGCAACGACTTCGCCGAGCATCTGAGCGCGTCCCAGATGGACAAGGTCGTGGCCTCGTCCTGCGCGACCTTCTCGGAGATCCGCTTCGACTATCCCGACGAACGCGATGGGTTCGAAAACAGCCGCTACATCGCCGCTAGCCTGCAGGGTCAGCAGATCGTCTGGACCAAGGGCGAGATGGCGCGGTCGGCCTATGTCGACGCGGGGCCCTCGGTTTCGCCAATCGGCGTGGCGCCGACCGGCGAAGTCTACTTCCATGAGCGCGGCCACACGGCCGACGGCGGAGCGCTGGGCTGGTACATCGAGAGCGGGGCGCAATCGATCAGCGACGAGCGCAAATGCATGCGCATTCGCGAGATCGAGCCGGACATCCTGGACCAGGTCGGGCCGGTGACGCTCCGCGTCTTCACCCGCGAGTATGCCCAAAGCCTGGAAGAAGAGTGGGATCCCGTCGTCCTGGTGGCGCAGGAGACCTTCCAGGACTTCCGCGCTGAAGGTCGTTTCGTGCGGGTCCGGTTCGAAGGCGAGGCGGTCCCCTCGTTCGCGCGCCTCGGCCTGCCGAGTTTTGATGTTGTGCAGACAGGTGGCCGATGAGCGGGAACGTGACCAACTACGCTGACGAGCGCGCGCGCCGCGACACGTCCGACCTACCGGAGCTGGACGAAGACCTCGCGGCCGGCGTGGCAGAGGAAATGGCTGCGGCGCTTGCTGCGGCCTCGCCGCTCGCCGCGAAGCCCGGGGTGGACGCGAACGTGTGGAGCGAAGGCCAGACCGCCGCGGCGGCGCCGTCGAGCCCTCTCGAAGTGCAGTGGGCGCGGTTTCGGGACCAGTTCGAAGACGCCATGGAGGGGGGGCTTCACCGGATCGAGGATCTGGAACGGAAGATCGCTGAGGGCAAAGCCTACTTCTGGCCCGGCGCGAACGCAGCGGTGGTCGCCGAGCGCGTCTTCTACCCTTCTGGCGAAGCCGTGCTTCAGACCCTCTGGGCGGTGGGCGATCTCGAGGAAGTGCTGACGCTCGAACCCGGCATGGCGGCGACGGCGCGCCTTCTCGGCTGTTCTCGGATCCTCGTCGAAGGGCGCAAGGGCTGGGAACGCCTGCTCAAGCCGGCCGGATACGAGCCGTGGTCCGTCACTGTCAGCAAGGTGCTGTGAAATGGGGCTGAGCAACAAGAAGTCGAAGACGAACGAGACGTCCCAGACGCAACAGAACGTCACGACGACGCGGACCAATCCCGCCTTCGTCGAGGACGCCATCAAGGGCTTCACCGGCAAGGTCGGCGGTTTGCTGGACCGCAACCCGCTGGACTTCGTGGCCGGCGCCGACCCGCTTCAGACGCAGGCGGCCAGCTCGGCCGCCGGCCTAGGCGGCTGGCGCGCGGGCCTGTCCCGAGCCGGTGAGATCGCCAACCAGGCCGCCGGCGCGACAACGGCGCCGGCCAGCCTGCTGGACAACCTCGACGACTACATGTCGCCGTACCGCGAGGACGTGGTCGACACGACGCTTGCTGACATGGACGTCGACGCCGGGCGCACGCGGGCTGCGCAGGCTGCGGCAGGGGCGCGAAACGCGGCGTTCGGAGGCTCGCGGTTCGGAGTTCGGGAGGCTCAAACCGAAGGGGAGTTGAGCCGGGCCCGTTCGGCCGCCGACGCGCAACTGCGTGACACCATGTTCAACACCGGCGCGCGCCTATCCAGTGAGGATGCGGGACGGCGCCAGCAAGCCGCTCTGGCGGACGCCGACCGCCGTCTCAGCGCCGGTGGTCTGATGGGCCAACTCGCCGATCTGGAGGCGTCGGGCGCGCGGGGCGATATCGCGACCCAGATGGCGGCAGGGGGCGCGCTTCGCGACATCGAGGGAGAGAAGCGCCAGTCGCAGCTCGGCCTGCTGGGCGCCGTCGGTGATCTGCTGGGCAAGGGGCAGTTCGATCTCTTCTCCGGTCAGAACACCAATGGCGTCACGAACTCGACGGGCACTTCGACGACGACGTCGAGCGGCGGGCTTCTGTCTCAGATCGGTCAGGCCATCCAGATCGCGTCGAGCGCAGCGGCAATGTCGGACCTGCGCGTGAAGCGCGATGTCACCTCGCTTGGCTATGACGATCGCGGCCGGCGCTGGGTTTCCTGGCGCTACCTCTGGGACGGCGATGACGTCGAACCGCACGTTGGCCTCATCGCCCAGGACACCCTCGCGACCGATCCGGCCGCGGTGCTCGAAGGCCCCGATGGCTTTCTCCGTATCGACTATTCCAAGGTGGAGGCTCCGACGTGGCTGCATTCCTGAGCGGGTTGATGGGCGCCCTGCAGAACGTGGGGGCCGGGCTGGGCAACGGCATGAGCAAGGTCGGTCGCGGGCTCATGGGCGCCATCGACCCAGCAATGTCGTCTGCGCCCGGCGGCATGGCGCGCCAGGCGGGAACGGGCGGCCTGCTGCCGGCCATCGCCGACATCACGGCCAAGGACAGTGGTCGGTTCCGCGCCTACGCGGACCCCACCCTCGACGATCCCATCTCGCGGACCCTCGGCCGGGACGTCATGCAGCGCATGCCCACCCTCGAAACGAAGCCTCAGGGTTCGTTCCTGGACCGGCTGCGCGAAGTCGATGACGAAACCGGCCTGTCGCAGTTGGACAAGTTCGACCGCTTCGGCGCTCGCCTGCAGGACATCACCGAGGGCGGTGACCGGGCGGCTGACGTCGACAAGCTGGCAGCGGGCCGGTTGGCGAAGCGGCGCCAGGCGGCGCTCGCGTCGCAGATCGACAGCCTGTTCCCCGACGATGCGCGTATGCGGTTCCTGCTGAAGGCGAACCCGGAGAAGGCGACGGAAGCGCTGGCGAGCGTCTACCAGAAGGAGCGCGAGCCCTACACGCTCTCCAAGGGCCAGGTTCGGGGCCAGGGCGGCGAACGCGTGGACGCCATGCCGGACTATGGCGTCGAGGACGGCACGCCCTGGATGGCGGGAGAGGAAGGCTTCGAGTGGGGCCGCCAGCGTCCGCGCACTTGGCAGGAAATGGAGACCGAACGCGCGAACCGCGCGGACGAGGAGGTCGCGCGCGGCAACCTCGGCGTCTCTCGTGGCCGTCTGGACTGGGAGCGCACCCGTCCGCGCGGTGGCGCCGGCGCTGACGCGGGGGCCGCCCTGCCGCCGCTGCCGCCGGGCTTCCGCCGCGTCCAGTAGGAGGATCACATGGCCGCGCCGAAGTCCCCCACCGCCCCCATCATCGTCGAGAACGATGCAGGTGATCGCCTGCAGCTCGTCGACGGCGCCTGGAAGCCGCTTGCGAACTCCCGGGCGCCGGGCTCGTCCTACCTGCCCAGCTTCTCAGGCGGTTCCGACAAGTCGGAGGACGCCTACTATCGCGGTCTGCGCGAGAAGGAAGACGAGGGCGTCCGCAGCGCCCGGGTGGGTATCTCGAACGCTCGTCGGGCGGAAGGCCTTCTGACCCGCCAGAACACCGGCGGCGTCTTCGCCGTGCCGGTGCTCGGCAAGGTGTGGGGCGCCCTGGATCCGGAAGTGAGGGAGTTGGACGCCATCCAGGCTGAGACGGCGCGTTCAAAGCGCCAGCCTGGGGAAGGCGCTATCTCCGACTTCGACGCCGCGCAGTTCCTCGCGATGACCTATGGCCGGGACAAGCCGACGGAGACCAACCGGGCGCTGATCCAGGCCCAACGCCTGGCCAATGACGCGGCGCTGCAGAAGCGTGACTTCTCGGACTGGTACTTCGGGACATACGGCAACACCCGCGGGATGAGCGAGGCCTGGGGTCGCTACGCGCAGGACAACCCGATCTTCGATCCCGCGAGCGAGGCGGAAGGGTCTCCGCGCCTGAACACCAAGCGCCAGCAGTGGAGGGAGTATTTCGGTTCGGTTCGGGCTGATGGTGATCGCCGGCCGACGCAGGCCGCCGAGGACGCTCGACGCGCCGATGAGCGGCGGAACCGCGGGTACGCGGTCAACACGGACGGCCGCCGGATCAAAAAGGAGGCGGGCTTCTCCTCGAAGCTCCCGCCGGCCCAACGCAACGCGGCAATGATGTTCCGCGGCTCGACGGCCAAGTCCGGGGAGAAGGGGAACCCCTACGTCCCCACGAACGCCGTGGAGTTCAAGAATATCCCCGTCGGCGCCTGGTTCGTCGACGACGACGGCAAGGTCTACCGGAAGCAGGAACAGCGCTGATGGGCTCGTACAACGACCTGCAGTCGAAGCCGGCGGCGAGCACCGGCGGCGGGACGTACCAGCGCATGAACCTTGCGGGTCGGGGCAAGCGCGGGGTGATGGACGACGTCGCTGGCGCCCTGAGCACGCTGGTTCGCACCGTGCCCGGGTTGGACGAGTTCAACGACCTGGTCGGCGCCCAGGTGAAGACCGGCACGGATCTTCTCCAAGGCAAGACATCGGCGAAACGGGGCGACAGTCCAGTCGACGTCGCCAAGGCGTCGATCCGCGACTTCAAGCGCAACTACGCGGAGAACCGAGAGCGCGGGAAGCTCTATGCCGACGACTTCAAGGCGCAACGCCCCCGCGTCGCGGCGACCACGGAAGGGACGGGGATCGCGCTTCAGGCGTTGCCGGCGTTGCTGACGGGCGGCTCCTCGCTCACGGCGCCCGCTGTGGTCAACGCGGCCGCGCCTGTCGTGCGCCGCGGGTTGGCTGGAGCGCTTCAGAAGGTTGGTGAGACTGCCGCCCGGACGCCGGTCTTGGGCCGCATCCCCGCTGGCGCAATGACGAAGGGTGGAACGACAGCTGGGCTGACCGGGGCCCTAACGGCCTTGGCCGACGAAGGCACGCTCCAGGAGCGCGTCGACGACATGGGCGAAGCGATCGGGCCGTCAGTGCTCTTGGGCGCGGCCACGCCGGCCGGTCTGATGGCCGCGGTCAAGTCGGTCGAGGCGACGAGGAATATGGTGAGGCCCGCTGCGGAAAAGGCGGCGGCGCAAGCTGGCCGGGTGCTCACCCGCCGCGCCCCAGAAGTTCTGAGCCTGGAGGCCGCGGCGTCCGATGACCTGCGCATGCCCTTCGAGCGAATGGGCAGCGGTGGTGAGACCGTGGCGCGGGCGGTGGCGTCCGTGCCGGGCCCTGGCCAGGACATCGCGCGGGCGGCTCTGGCCGAACGCCGGCAAGGCGCTCGGGGCCGCATCGTGGCGTCGCTTCGGCGGGACCTGGGTGACGACGGAACGAGCTTCCATGGCCTCAAGGACGCTCTGGATAAGCAGCGCCTTGAGGAGAGCCGGCCGCTCTATCAGGAAGCCTTCGATCACGCTCCGCCGGTCGACAACCGGTTGGAGCGCCTGAAGGCGCGACCGAGCATCCGCAAGGCGATGCGCCGTGGCGCCGACCTGGCGCACGAGGCGGGCGAGGACCCGAACGCGCTCGGCCTCTTTCACATGGAAGATCCAGCAGACTGGGCGAGTGCGACGCCGCCCGCGCGTGGCGCCGAGATCGAGCGCGCGATGGGACGCCGAGCGCCCTCCCGCGAGCCCAGCCGGGGGAAGTCGCTCAACAAGTTCATCGCCGACAACGGCGGCATCCGGGACCGCGGCGACGTCCAGGGGATGGGCGGCGGCGATTGGCACAAGGGCAAGGCCTACCAGCGAGGCCTGGTGGGCGACGGCGCCGATGCCGACGAATGGGCGCTGCGCGCCTGGGAGGCCGGCTACTTCCCGCAGCACCAGTCTCGGCCGACGGCGAACGAATTGCTGGACGCCATTGGCGAGGAGATCCGTGGACGCCCCCGTTACGCTCGCGAGGCCGATCCGCGCGTCATGGATCGCATGCGCCGGTTCGACGAAGCCGAGGAGATGAACTATCGCGGCGGCTCGGCCGACGACCTCCCGGACCCCGACAGCTACAGCGGGCGCCCGGAACCCCGAACGGGGCCTGTCGAGGGCGAGGCGCTGACCTGGAAGGCCTGGGACTACATCAAACGGGGCCTCGATGACGAGCTCGAGGCGCTGCGCGATCCCGTCACGCGCAAGCTGCCGCGGACCGACGAGGTCCGGCTGATCGAACAGACCCGGAAGGATCTGCGCCGGCATCTGACCGACATGAACCCGAAGTACCGCGAGGCCCTGGCGGCCTACACCGGCCCGTCGCGCCAGATGAACGCCATGGACATGGGGCGGCGCATGGTGACCGGGAGAGCCGACCCGGAACAGCTCGCCGAAGGGATGGAACTCATGGGTCGCGATGAGCTGGACGCGATGCGCATGGGCGTCTCGCGCGGGCTATCGGACGTCTTCCGCTCTCGCGACCCGCAAGTGGCCTTCCGCCGCTTCCTGGACGACGACATCATCCAGGAGCGGCTTCGGCTCGGCTTCAGCAATGACGAGGCCTATGGGCGCTTCATGCAGGACATCGCCGATGAGTTCGAGGCGCAGTCTTCCTACAACCGCGTCCTGACCGGCTCGCGCACGACGCCGCTTGCCGAAGACATCTCCGCGGTGAATGCGGCGGCCGGTGGTGACGACTTCATCTCGGCGGGGCTGAAGGCCGCCACGGATGGCCGCAACCTGCGCACGCGGGCGTTCGACTGGGCGGCAACGAAACTGCGCCAGGCGCGCGAGATGTCGACCGGTCTGAACAATCCCGAGGTGTCGCGCTTGCTCGGTCAGGCGCTCTTTCGGAACGGCGATCCGGAGGAGCTTCTGCGGGCCATGGTGCGCCAGCGCGTGATTTCGCCCGAGGAGATGCAAGCAATCCTCGGCGCCACGACGCAAGCGGAGGGACAGGCCATGGGTCTGAGTGACCGGGCGCCGGCGTACTAGAAGACCTCGCCGACCCAGCGGGAGAGCAGGAAGGCGCAGAACATGAAGGCCACGAGGACCACCACGCCGACCACTTCGGGGATGAGCTTGCGCCAGAGCGGCCAGTCGTCCTCGGGGAACATGCCCGGGTAGTGGCGCTTCCGCATCGCCTTCTCGATATGGCGATTCATCCAGGCGCGCTTTTCCCGCAGCCGGACGTCCTCGTTGTGGATCGGATTTCGCGGATCGTCGCGCAAGTCGCGTGGCCCTGCCGCCCGGGGCCCGGGCTCGAAGCGTGAACATAGCGCTTCGCCAACGACGGTGCTAGGTTGTGCGCCAGAGCTTCGCGCTCTCACGTCAGCTCCACGGACGGGGCGGGCCCACGTCGGGCCAAATCGACGAACCGTAGGCTCCACGGACGGAGCACAGCCGGCGGCAAGACCGCCTTCCTGTGCATTCCTGGAGCCAGCCCTTCATGCCCATGAGCGACACTTCGCCCTCGGTGAACCCGTTCGTCATCACGCCTGACGACGCCAACAATATCTCGACGCCGATCCGTTCCTTCTCGATCGCCACCGCCGGCAACGTGAAGGTCACGAATGCTGACGGCACCACGCCGACACTGCCTCTGCCGGCCGGCGTGATCCCGGCTAGCGTTCGGCGCATCTGGGCGACCGGCACGACCGCCAGCGGCTTCGTCGGCTATCCGTAATGCTCGCCGGTCACGTCGGACTTGCGCTAACGGCGCCCCGCAACGCTGCAGGCGGTGGCGGCGGCCCCGTGGCCGCGATCAGCCGTTTCGAGTTCCTGTCGCCCACGCCTATCGACGTGCGCACCACCACGACGCCGGCCGGTGGCGACTTCGGCGTGATCCCGCGCGGCAACATCGCCGAGCTGGAGACCGATACCCTGGGCGGCGCGAGCCTGTCGCTGTTCAACGGTTCGACCCCCCGCATCCGCGGCGTGATGGCCAACCCCGGCTTCGAGAACGGCTCCCCCGTCACCCGCTACACCGCGTTCTACGTGAAGGCGGTCATCCGGACGCAGCTCACCACCTCCACCTACGTCAACGACCCGAACGTCCGCACCTCCGGGGGCAAAACGATCTGGGCGGTGATGATCCAGTATGACTATGCCGCGACGAACCTGCTGGAACTGGCCGGCGAGAAGGTCTGCCGCTACCTCGGTGTCGCCCACGTCGGCTCGACCTTCACCCTGACCGCAGACGCCGGCTGGTACGGCGCGGCGGCGGAGGGGACGGTCGCTCCCGCCAACTGCATCAACTCGGCGACGCGGGCCTACCGCGATCCCGAGATCCACATGTTCAACTCCGAACGCGAGCATGTGGCCGGGGCGTCGACCGCCACGGCGCGGTTCGTCGTGCGCCACAAGTACGGCCAGAACGGGCGGATGTTCGACAAGGTCCGCGTGCGGGCCAGGGATGCGCAAGGAAGCCCGAACTACACGCCGTGGGTGGATGTGACCTCCACGACGCTGCGGGCGCTGCCGGGCGGCATCTACGAGGAATACTGCGCCGCCACGGTAGACCTGACGAACCTGACGCAAGGCGATCTCTGCCGTTGGGAGATCGAAGGCTATCCGCTGATTGGCACAGCCTCGTACGTCTCGACCGACTACGAGAGCGATCCGGCGGACCTTCGCTTCCCGCAGCTGTTCATGTGCGACAAGACCGCCGCGCTCAACGCTGTGGCTGTGGTCGACGCCGTGGACGCCGGCGCCAGTGCGGCGGCCTCTCGCGTGCTCGCGACGGCCACGACGACGCCCTACGCAAGCACGGGGCTGAACGCCGCCATCACGGCGGCGGCGGCGCTGAACAGCAACACGCTGAAGTGCGTGCACATCTACCTGCGCAACACCACGGGCGCGCATGTGGACTTCAGCTTCACGGCCAACGTCACCGACACCATCGGCAACACGGCCTGGTACATCCAGGCGCATCCGGACAACAACGCGACCGTCGGTATCGCCTTGGTCGCCGCGGTCACGCGCACCCTGCCGACGCGGCTGATCACTGAGGACGTTCACTGGACGCGGCCCGCGACCAACGCCTCCATCGGTATCGGCCAGTCGCAGGCGGGGAACGAGACGAGCTGCTTCACGGTCCGCAGGGCGACCATCAACCTGAACCAGAGCGGCGGCACGGCGCCGTGGTGCGGCAATTGGGGCCGGGGCTACTGGGAAGACATCACCTACGCCACCAACAGCGCCCCCGGCGGTGCGTCGGCGGCCTGCGGCGTCACCGGCACGAACGCCTACTTCCCGAAGGTCCTGCACGGGATCTACAACACCACGTCGGTGTACTTCGGCCTGACGCCCTACACGGCGGTCGGGGTGATCGGGCCGTTCAGCCCCGTGGAGCGCAACCCGTCCGGCCAGCAGAGCCAGGAAGGGTTCATCTTCTCGACGTTCTACATCCCGAACTGCACGGTCAACACGTTCATCTTCGGGTCCGCCTTCGACTACTACACGCGCGGCTTCTACATCGACAACGGCTGCGTCGAGTGGGGCAACACCACCAACAAGGGCTGGAGCATCGGCGGCGACAACCAGGTCAAGCGCGTCGAGAACGCCGTGCTCTCGTACGTCTTCCATCCCGGCAACCCGGCAGACCTCGCCAACTCGAACGACATTTCGCGGATCAACCGCGGCTATGACGACCTGATCGCCTCCCGCGGCATCGAGAAGGAAGTCATCTTTCACGGCGTCTGTTCGATGCAGAACGCCACCAAGACCGACATGTTCACCCACCCGGTCGAGGGCTGGACGGACGGGCGCGTCGCCGACTGGCAGACCTACCTGCGCACCGAGGACTTCGGCGCGATCATGGGGATCAACCGCGACCCTGAAGGTGCTGCCGGCCGGGGCGGCACGCCGGCGCCCGACAACGACACCTGGGGCGGCTACGTCCGGTCGGTGAACTCCAAGTACAACGCCGGCTGTCCGACCGTGGCTGACAACCATGTCGGGCCGCTCGGCGGGGGCGGGACGTACGACGACTACCAGCCGACCGGCGCGAGCAACCCGCTCTACGACATGATCCCCGTCGGCCACCAGAAGTTCACCTACGACATGAAGGGCGCGACCCGCCTGACGGACGGCACGGGAACCTGCGCGCATCTGGAGCGGCTGTAGTGACCGCCCAAGCCGTCCTCGTCATCGACCTGTGCGGCTTCTCGCGGCTCATGGAGGAGCAGGGCGTCTCGTACGCCCTCGGCGCCGTCGCGCAGCTTCAGGAGGCCGCCAGGAACGCAGCGGAGGCCGCTGGCGGGCGGGTGGTGAAGTGCTGGGCCGACAACGTCATGGCGGTGTTCCCGACGGTCCGGGCGGCGCAGCGCGCGGCTGACGCGACGCTGGAGATCGTCACCGCCGCCGCGGGGATCGGCTTCGGCGACGTGCTCGACATCGGGGACGACCTCTACGGGGTGGAGGTCAACAACGCCTGTCGGCTCGGAGAGGACGTCGCGGAGAGCGGTCAGGTGCTCCTGACCGAAGCGGCCAGGATCAGCGTGGAGAAGGGGGGTTTGGGGAATGGGTCGCCGTGAACCGGGAGCCGAGGAGTTTCAAGCCGAGGGGGCGGAACGTGGGTGAGGTGACGCCTATCGACCCCCGCGGGCTCACCATGGACCAGAAGATCGACGCCGTGTTGCTGCAGGGCGTGCAGCTGCATGGGTGTCTCGAGCAGCATATCGCAGAGACCCGTCTGGCGCACCTGACGGCCACCGAGGCGCGTCAGAAGCTGGAGGGCAAGGTCGACGACCTGGCCGATGCCGTGGGCGCGCTGGACACCCGCCAGGACATCACCGAGGGCAGCGTGTCGGCCCTGGCCAAATCGCTGGGCGCGCAACTCACCGGCCCGCGAGAGGTGAAGGTACGGGCGCCCGTGAGCTGGAAGGACATCGGCAAAATCGTGCTTTCGGTGCTGGGCGCGATCGGGGGGCTGATCTTCATCTATCAGGCGCTCGCGGCGACCTTCCCGGCCTTCCACCACTACGTCATGAGCCTGTCGCCGACATGAACAAGGTCAAAGCCACCGCCGCGGCCGGCGCCAGCATCGCTGGACTTTTCGCGGCCCTCTCCCTGGCGGCCCCCGGTCTCGTGGAAGACGAAGGGTGGATCCTGAACGCCTACGCCGATCCGGTTTCCATCACGACCGCCTGCGCCGGCGTCACCGGCAAGAACGTGAAGCCGGGGGTGACGTACACGCAGGAGGAATGCGTGGCGCTGTCCTCGCGGGCGATGCTGGACCACGCCATCGCGATCCGTCGCTGCATCCCGGCGGACAACCTGCCGACCCCGATCTACGCGTCCTTCATACGCTTCGCCTACAACGCGGGCTCTGACGGGTTCTGCAAGACGAACGCGGCTCGCAAGGCTTCGGCCGGCGACCTGGCGGGAGCGTGCCGGGCGATCCAGTTGGCAGACGACGGTCGGCCCGTCTGGGTGTGGGCGACCAAGCCAGACGGGACACGGGTTCAGCTTCCCGGACTGGTCCGCCGGCGAGGCGCTGAACGCAAGCTCTGCGACGAGGGCGTGGCATGATCCCGCTTCGCCTCATCGCCTACGGCGTCGCCGCAGCCGCGATTATCGCCGTCGCCCACTTCACGCCCTTCATCGGCTACAGCGCCCAGCTCCACCGGCTGGCTCATGAGCGGGACGCCTGGCGCGTGGCGGCCGACAACTGGAAGACCTCGTCCATCGCCTGGGAGAAGGCGTTCGATCGGTCGGAGGCCCTTCGCCGGGCGGAGCGGACCGACGCCATCGCCGCGGTGGATGCCGTCCAGCTTCAATGCGACGCCCGCGTGAAGCAGGCGAGGGCGTCCGCCAAGGTGATCCGGGAGATCGTGAATGAACCTGTCAAACTGGACGCGAACCGCTGTCCTCTGCGCGATGTCGTCCCTGCTTCTCGGCTGCGCGACGCACTCCAAGCCCGGCCCGGTTCGTGAGCCTGCGCCCAAGGCGGTAGATCCCCGCGTCTGCGCCCGCATCGAGCCGGAGCCGCCAGTGCAGGGCGGTATCGTGCAGCCGGCGACGGCCGCTGAGCGGGCGGAGACGGAGGCCTTCCTCAACGGGGAGGCGGAGGCGCGGGCCTGGGGCCGTCGAGGGTGGGAGCGGGTGGGTCTGGCGAAGGGGGCATGTGAGCGATAGAGATGGTGCAGAGGCCCCAGAGTATGGCCCTGACGACCCTTCCATCCGATTCCGCCCTCGTCCTCGAAAGCGACGGCCGGGATTGACCTTGCGGTTATGCATACGCTGCTACGTGGGGTTTGTTGCGCCGACGCGTGACTTCAGATACGTCTCCCATTGGGCTCGTCTAACCTTTGCCGTAGCGGCGCTACGAGTTTAGGTCGTGGGGAGCGTTGCGGCTCTCCCGATGCCGGAGGGGCCAAAACGTTACCAGGAGTTAAGCTGGCGTTCAGCGGTTCCAGGCCCATATTGGGCGCTGGAGCCCTCCGGCCCCCGCAGGAACGACAATCCTGCGTGACACGTTCGGGCGGAGGAAGGAAACGTTATGGACGACGCCAGCATCCTCGCCATTGTCGCCGCCTCGCTGGGGATGACCTACTCGGTAGCTCACGCTGCGGTCACTCTGCGGAACCGTTTCTTCCGTAAGTCCCATCAGGAGATGGTTCTTCGGGTTGACGGCGAAACGATCACTATCGACGCTGCCGAGATCGACAGAATCGACGCCAAGAAGCTCGACCGTGCAGTGCGTGCGGTGAAGGATCGCGAACGGGATCATCCCGTCGCCGCATAGCGAGGGGTTGGGTGGCGGGGGCCGAACCAACACATCAGCCGACTGCGACTATCTTCGGTGTCAGCCTTGGCACCGGAGTGGTGGGCATTGCGAGCGCCCTTCCGGTCCAGTGGGAACCACTGAAAGCGCTCCTCGTGTATGCAGCGCCAGCCCTGACGATTGGCGTTCGCTTTGCCTGGCTTTGGATCGCGGACTGGTCGCTCACCGAGGGACATAAGCGATATCTGGACCAAGCGATCCGAGAGGCGGAAGCGCACTGCGCTCGAATCCGTGCAAATCCTGCTGCTAGCCATGCCCACAAAGAGGAAATGCAGAGCACCCTCGAAAGCCTTGAGAAGGTGCGCATGATGGTGATCACCAATCGTTCGGAGCGTGTCGGTGTTCAGTTGCAGGAGGTCCGTGCAGCCGCCGAGAGAGTTGCTCGCGCTGGAAATGGGTCTAGCGGAAACGGCGATTCCTAGGCGGTTGCCTGCGCACGGAAGGCGGCGTGTTTACCTGATGACTTCAGCGGTCTCGATAGCGGCCACCTGGGCACCGCCTTGCCGCCTTCGCCTCGTTCGAGGCCCTATCTGGGGCAACTTCTCTACCATTCGGCGTGGCCCAGGGCAGTCGATCCGCCGCAGGTTGTAACGCCTTGTCTTTTTTGCGAATCACGTTCGCAGCAGCGCTTGTCTTGGCGGCCCGACGCCTAAATCGTGAATCTCATCAAGGGGTTCGCACATGGCATCGCGCCCGGCCTGGGAAGGCCACCTCAAGCTGTCGCTCGTCACCTGCCCAGTGGCGCTCTACCCGTCGACGGGGAAGGGCAAGAGCGTGCGGTTCAACATGCTGAACCCCGACACCGGCAACAGGATCAAGACCAACGTCGAAGATCCGACCACAGGCCAGCAGCTCCAGCGCACCGAGACCGTGAAGGGCTTCGAGATCGACAAGGGGCTCTACGTCACCCTGACCGACGACGAGATCCGTAGCGCCAAGCTGCCGGACACTGGCGCCATCCACATCGAGCGCTTCGTCCCGCTGGCGGAGATCGACCGGCTATATTGGGCCTCGCCCTATTACCTCGTGCCGGACGGCGATGTGGCATGCGAGCCGTTCGCGGTGATCCGCGAGGCCATGCGCGCTGAGGGCAAGGTGGCGCTGGCCCGCTACGTGAAGGGCGGCAAGGAACGTCAGCTGGCCCTGGAGCCCCGCGGCCGGGGCATCCTGGCGCACGAGTTGCGCACCTGGGATCAGGTGCACGCCGAGGCCGACTATTTCGGGCGCATCCCCGATCTGCCGGTCAACGCCGATATGGTGGCCATCGCCAAGCAGATCCTGCAGCAGCACGAAGGCGCGTTCGACCCGCGGACGTTCCGCGATCGGTACACGGACGGCCTGTTGGCGCTCATCGAGCAGAAGAAGGCCGAGCGCGGCGTCACCCGCTCGCGGGGCGGGGTGTCTCTGCCCGAAGAGGGACAGGTCACCGACCTCATGGAGGCGCTGAAGCGGAGCTTGGCGGGCAAGTCGCCGGTGTCGGGCAGCGGCGAGCGGCGGAAGCGGGGCGCAGCGCAGGCGCCGGCCGCGTCGCCGGCGAAGCGCCGCAAGGCTACCGCCGCCGCCCGGGCTTAGGCTTCAGCGCTCCCGAGGCGCATCAGGTTTCGCCGAAGCGCCGCACCGGCACCCGCGAAGCCCAAAATAAGCAGGCTCCATGCCAGCGGCTCCGGGGCTGCCGCAGGCTGATAACCACCAAGCGTGCCGTAAAAATCAAATCGAACGCGGACCATTAGGTCGGTTGGGCTGTAAATTTCATAAAGCAAGTCACCGTTACCAGGGATGGGCTCCCGAATTCGAAAAGAAAACGGATCGACGGTCATCTGGATGTAGCTGATATTCGATCCATCCCAGTACCCAGAGAGGTTAAACGACGTCCCGGAGCCTCCGTACGAGAAACCATCCAGAGGAATGCCGACGGTGCTTTGCGATTCAATTCGATGAGCATGAGAATAGTTGAATTCACCACCTGCCAAGGCGGTAGTTATTTGATCGAAGTTTGAAGCAGTTGTGGCGTCTAGCGTGAAAATCTGCGGTGCGGACGACGATTCTATCAGGCCGATGTCTTCGAATATGTAGGGCGGGTCGATACCATTTTGCGTATTACACTGCTCGTTGGTCCCGACCCCTCCAGGGCAGGCGGTGAAGCCAATCCGGACGCCAAGTGGCGTCTCGTTGGGAGCCGAATACCCAAATAGCGCGGTACTAATGGAGCCGACGAGCGCTGCGCGAGCGTTTGGCGCGCCCAGAAGAAAGATTGCGCACGACGTTAAAAGAGCTGGAAAGAACCTCATCTCGGCGCTCCGGCCTAATGGCGCAATCGGCAATGACCCGCCAAGGAAGGACAAGAGCTGCAACGTGCGGCTTACGTGTCAACCAAGCTCGCCTGTTGCGCGATTTCGGGAGGCACCGGGCGCCAGGCTTCGGTTCCCTCGGCGGGCGGGTTTAGTCTTTCCGGACGCCTCCAGTTGCGCCTCGTAGTGTCGGCGGTAGGGGTCGTCCCGCAGCGCCGCCAGGACCTCAGGCGAGAAGGCCTTTGGGTCCTTCTCCGCCGCCTCGAGCATGTCGAAGATGTCGGAAGTCGACAGGCGGACGTCGATGGGCCAGGGTTTCGTCATCGTCGTCACCTTTCACCAGGGTAGAACGAGCCGCGCTTGGCGGCCCAGGCCTTCACGACCTGCTCTGAAGGCTGCTGCTGCATAGACACCCACGAACCGCCGTTGATCGCTTGGGCGGAGTAGACGAGCTCGCCGGGGCAGGATCTTCCGTCGGTGACCCGCGGGCATGGCGCCTTGCGTCCCCACCAGCAGGCGTCGGGCCCGTGGACGCGGATCAGGAGCTTGAGGCTCACCCGGATCCGCAGCGAGCACCGGCGACAGGAGGCATGCACATTCCAGCGCGCCTGGTGCATCTCGCCGAGCGTTAGGCAGGTCATAGGGCTGGGAGGGCTGCATATGACGTCCGGCTTCTTCGTGCCCATAGTGTTGAGAACAAAAGCGGAACAAATTTGCTCCCGTCAAGAGCCGATCAGTGATCAGACGATGGGCCGCGTGAGCCCTTACGCCGCTTCCTTCACCGTCAGTTGGAGCCCGAGTGCGCCGATAATGCTGATCAGCGTCCCGAGGTTCGGATTGCCTTCCACGCTCAACGCCCGCTGGAGCGCATCGCGTGACAGCCCCGTCTTCTCGGCCAGGGCGCCTATGCCCTTGGATCGAGCGACGATACCAAGCGCGTGGCTGATGTACTCCGCGTCGAAATCCTCGAACGCCGCCTCGAGGAAGTACGCCACGTCTTCCGCGGTCTCGATCCCATCGGCCGCATCGAAGAGGGTGGTTTTCAGGGGCATCTCAAACCTCCTTGGCACGTCGAGGGCTTTTCGCAGCCTTCGCCTTCGCCTTCGAACGTGCTCGAACCTTCGCAATGGTCTTCTTCGCGGCGGCCAGTCGGGCTTCGCGACTTTGGCTTACGAACTCTCGATGGCGCTCCTCCCGGATGCGGAGGATTTCGTTCACCCCTTGCATCATCTCATGGTCGCCGGCCCGCTGCTGGGTCCGTTGTTCGAGAAGGTCAGAGGCGATGTGCTGGAGCGCGCCTCGCAAGATGGACTGTCGGGCGTAGGCCATGTCGCCATCGCGGCCTTCGCCATACTTCATGTCGTACAGGCCAGGCAGGCGGATGGCCTCCGCCATCTCGTTGTAGGGCCACACCTTCGCGACGTCCCAGTGGTCCTGCATCGCCGTAGCGCATGCGATCACCTGCCGTCCGATCTCGTACGGCTTCCCGGCGCCGCGCACTATCCGAAGCAGGTTCGCTGTCAGATCCAGCATGGCCAACTCGGCCCTTTCCCGTGCCCGCCGTACCTCCAGGTCGTGATCGGAGTTGCTGCTGACTAGCTCCATGCGGCGTCCCTCCACCCCGGCCGAAAGGCCGGTCCGCCGGCCATCTTGCGCAGCCGGTCACCCCTGTCACGCGCGATGAAACAAGGCAGCGCGTGCTGAGCGCAAGCTCACGAAGGCGGCGAAGGCGGAGCTGGGCCTCTGACGGCGGCCGAGGCCGCGCTGGCCTCCAGCAGATTGCGGAAGTCGTGGATGGCGACCGCGGCCGGCGAGCTGCGCTGGCGCCAGAGCAGGAGGCCGATGGCGCCCAGGGTCGCGGCCATGAACGACCAGGGTCCGAACAGCCAGGCCGCCGCGGCCAGGGCGAAGTAGTAGCCGCGGACGCCGGAGTTGAAGGCCCCCAGCGCCGGGTTCAGCAGCCGCGCCAGCACCGCGCCATAGGTCGGCCGGTCGGCCTCGGGCAGGGGGTCGGGCGTCGCGCCCATGGCGGCCAGGCAGTAGTTGAGCTGGCGGATCGACCAGATGAAGTCGAGCAGGCCGCGGGCGAGCGCGATCAGCACCAGGGCCAGCTGCATCTCGAACAGCAGGCGCGAGGAGGTCCGCACCACCTCCAGCGCCGAGACCGAGCGGAAGGTCGAATCGCCGCCGAACAGCGCGCCCGCAGAGGCGGCGATCAGCAGCAGGTTCGACGACGCGAAGAACGAGGCCGAGTTCAGCGCGTGGCCCAGCAGCTGGCCGTCCATCAGCCGTACCTCGCGCCCGGTCATCTGGGTCATCCAGGCGCTGCGGATCACGGTCATGTCGGTGTTCAGGACCCCGCCCCGGCGCTTGCCGAACGCGGTGATCAGCGGCTCGTAGAGGAGCCAGGCGACGGCGAAGACGCCCAGGGCGATGATATCCAGCGGGTGCACTCAGTCCTCGAGGATCAGGCTGGTCTTGTTGGTGTTGCGCAGGCGGGCGGCGACCAGGGCGGCCACGGCCATCACCACGGCTACGTAGACATAGAACGCGCTTTCGATCCCGCCCTTCTTGAGCCAACCGGCCAGGTACTCGGCGGTGCCGCCGAAGATGGCGTTGGCCAGCGCATAGGGCAGGGCGACGCCCAGGGCGCGGACGTGCGCCGGGAACAGCTCGGCCTTCACGGCGGCGTTCACCGCCGAATAGCCGGAGTGGCAGAGCACCAGGATCATCACCAGGCCGAAGGCGGCCAGCGGGGTCTGCGCGACCGCGATGGCGCTCATCACCGGATAGGTCGCCAGCGCGCCCAGCCCCAGGCCGACCGCCATGGTCGTCTTGCGCCCGACGTGGTCCGACAGCCAGCCGATCCCCGGCTGGATCAGCATGTAGAGGATCAGCACCGCGGCCATGACGCCGGTGGCGGTGTCCTTGGCGAAGCCCGTGGTGTTGACCAGGAACTTCTGCATGTAGGTCGTGTAGGCGTAGAAGGCCAAGGAGCCGGCGGCGGTGAGGGCCAGGATGGCGGCGCTCTCGCGCGGATGGTCGCGGAACAGGACCATGGTGCTGCCCCGCTCCTTCTCGCCTTCGGCGTTCAGGTAGGATTTGGTCTCGTCCAGGCCGCTGCGGATCCAGAACACGACGATGGCCAGCAGCCCGCCGATGGCGAACGGGATCCGCCAGCCCCAGGCGTCCAGGTCGGCAGGGCTCAGCGTGTGCTGCAGGATCACCAGCACCAGCAGGGCGGTGAGCTGGCCGGCGACGAGGGTGGTGTACTGGAACGACGACCAGAAGCCGCGCCGCTTGTGGCCGGCCATCTCGGACATGTAGGTGGCGCTGGCCCCGTACTCGCCGCCCAGGGACAGGCCCTGGACCAGGCGGGCCGCCAGCAGGCCGATCTGGGCCAGGACGCCGATCTGGGCGTGGACCGGCAGGATGGCGATGGCGAAGGAGCCGACGCTCATCAGCGCCACCGACAGGGTCAGGGCGGCGCGTCGGCCCACGCGGTCGGCGTACATCCCCATGAGCCAGGCGCCGAGCGGGCGGGCGATGAAGCCGGCGCCGAAGATGGCGGCGGTCTGCAGCTGCTGGCCGACCGGATCCTCGCCGGGGAAGAAATGCTTGGCGAAATAGAGGCTGGTCGAGGTGTAGGCGAACCAGTCGTACCATTCGACGAGGTTGCCGGCGGAGCCGCCCAGGATCGCCTTGATGCGGGCCCACGGCCTCATCGTGGCGCCCGCCACCGCTATCCCGCCCGCCATGCATCCTCCCCGAAACGCTCGGGGCGGATGCTAAGGGGGCCGACGCAGCTAAGCCAACCTTAGATGCGTCCCAACAGGACCAGGACGATCACGATGACCAGAACGAGGCCCAGGCCGCCGCTCGGGAAGTAGCCCCAGCTGCGCGAATAGCCCCAGCTCGGCAGCGCGCCCAGCAGGAGCAGGATCAGGATGATGATGAGAATGGTGCCCAGGGACATGCGGCGGTTCTCCAGGTCCCCCGACCTCGACCGCACCGAACGCCCATGGCCAAGGTTGGTTCCCGGGCGATCCGGCTAGTCGGATGCGTCGGCGGTGTGCAGGCGGTGGTCGCGGTCGGTGACCTGCAGGGCGTACATCAGGCCGATCCAGCCGCCCTTGACGCGGGGCAGGGCCAGCAGCGTCACTATGGTGAGCACGCCCAGGATGATCGGCAGCGAGATCTGCGGCGGGGTCTCCCACACGATCGGGAAGAACAGCGCCGGGCCGATGATGAGGTGGCCCATCAGCAGGATGGTCAGGTAGGCCGGACCATCGTCGGCCGGATAGCGGGCGAGGTCATGGCCACACGCCTCGCACTGCGGCCGGACCTTGAGGTAGCGCCGGTAGAGCCCGCCCTTGCCGCAGTTCGGGCAGCGCTGCGCCAGGCCCCGGCCGACGGAGCGGAATAACGGATGATGGAAGTCGGCCATGGCGCCCATATGCGCCTTCGCCGGGCGGGGCGGAAGGCCCGGAGGCCTTCCGTCGCAGTCGCCTAGCGCTCGGCGTCCTCGGCGGCGCCGGTCACGGCGCGGCCCGGCGTGCTTGGCGCGCCTACCTCTTGGCGTCTTCGGCCGCGCCGGTCACGGCGCGCCCGGCGGCGGCGGCGTCCTTGCCGATGCCGGAAACGGTGTTGCAGGCGGACACCAGCAGGGCGGCGGCGGCCGCGGTCAGGACGATCAGTTTGCGCATGGGCAACCCCTCTCGAAAATGAGCCTTAGGTTTCTTGCGCCGTCTATCTAGTCAAGCTTGCGGCGGGATTGCGGCATCCCGCGCCAGACCGTGCAACTTGGCTTCCATCCGCCGCACATGGCTGCCGGGCCAGTAGCCGCGCCCGCAGGCCGGGCACACCCGGAACGGCCCGCCCCGGGCCTGGGCCGCGCCGGGCATGGCGGCGATCTCGTCCTCGCTGGCCTCGCGCAGGTGGGCGTTGTCCATGACGCAGCGGGTGAAGGGGGCGTATTCCCAATCCAGCACGACCTCGCGGGAGAGGTGGTGCGCCTCGGCGTCGACGCCGAAGCCGCGGATCAGCACCGACTCCTCGAACGAGGCGGCCAGGCGCTTGTCGCGGGTCAGCAGGATGCGGCCCTCGCGGCGCGCCGTCTTGATGAGGTCGGAGTCGGGCTCGCCGTCGGCGGCGAGATAGGTGTCATAGCCTGCCGCGCGCAGCAGTCGCGCCAGGCGAACGAGCATCTCGTCGCAAAGAAAGCGCATGCAGAGGAAATTCGCGGCGGGCGGGGGCGTTCCGAGCGGTCCGTCATTGCGCTGCAACATGAATTGGTAGAATGCATTTTGCATTGCGAAGAGCGGCCGGCTCCCCCTGGCCCATCTTGGAGCAGAGTGATGATCGAACTGCGTACTTTCCCCGGCCTCTTCGTGGGCCGCCGCACGGTGCTCCAGGCCGACGAGGCCCCCCGTGACCAGGAGGGCTCCGCCTACGCCTGCGGCGCCTGCCGCCAGGAACTGATCCGCGCCGAGCGGTCGTTCTTCAACGACGTGGTGGTGAAGTGCCGCTGCGGGGAATTCAACCAGCTGTAGCGGCGGATCACGGCGACGCCGCGGGTTCGAGCGGCATGGCGATGCGGCAGATCAGGCCGGCCGGATCGTAGGCGATGTGGACGTCGCCGCCCAGGTCCTTGGCCAGCCCGCCCTCGATCAGTCGCGACCCGAAGCCCTTGTGAACAGGCTGGGCGACGCGCGCTCCGCCGGTCTCCTCCCACCGAAAGAACAGCCTGTCTCCGCCGGTCGTCCGTTCGACCCGCCAGGAAATCTCGACGCGGCCCTTGCCCGGGGCCAGCGCGCCGTACTTCGCCGCGTTGGTCGCCAGCTCGTGGAACACCATGGCCAGGGTCAGCGAGGCCTTCTGCGCCAGGGGGACCCGGTCGCCCTGCAGCGAGAAACGGCCCGTCGGCGTGGCGTTGAGGCCGAACGGCTCCAGGATCTGGTCCAGCACGTCGCGGAGGGTCACCGAGTTCCAGTTGTGGCGGCCGAGCAGTCCATGGGCCTTGGAGAGCGCCAGGAGGCGACCTTCGAAGGTCTCCACCGCGGCCTTGTCCTCCACGCCACGCAGGGTCTGGCGGGCGAGGGCCTGCACGGTGGCCAGCGTGTTCTGGGTGCGGTGGTTCAACTCGCCGAGCAGGAACCTCAGATGCTCGGCCTCGCGCTTGTGGTCCGTGAGGTCCACGAACGAGACGAAGTGCTCCACGATCTCGCCGGTGGCGTCGAGGACCGGATGGGTGAAGACGGCCGCCCAGAACAGGCTGGCGTCCTTGCGCCGGTCGCGCATCTCGAAATGGCCGCCGTTCTCGCCGGCGAAGGCGGCTTTCACATGCGCCAGGGCGACCGGGTTGTCACCCCTCGCCATCAGGAACGCGAACTTCTGGCCCAGCACCTCCTCGCGGCCGTAGCCGGTGAGGGCCAGGAAGGCGTCGTTGGCGAAGATGATCGGATGGTCGGGAGCGCCGCAGTCGGTGAAGATCATCGCCATCCGGCTCATGTCCGCGGCCACCACGAAGGGGCCGAGGTCTCGGCGAAATCCCTCGACGCCGGCCTCCGCGCGGTCCTGCTGGGAGGCTTTGAGGGCGATGGTGGCCATGGCGTGGCTCGATCCTGCAGACGGCGGCCAGGTCCGGCGGGCGGGTCGCGCCCGGAACGGAAGCGGAAGCCGGCGGGGAGAATCATTCCGCCCCGGACGCCTCTAACGTGAGGCGCACGACTTAGCTGCAATATCGGGAGATTATACCAGAGGTGGTTCGGCCGCGGCGAGGCGCTTGCGGGCCGCGTCGGCGCCGTAGCACTTGGTGGTCGACATCCTGAGTCGGGGGCCGAAACCGGACATGAAAGCCTTCCTCGTCGCGCTGGCGTTCGCATTCGCCGCTTCGCCCGCGACGCCGGCCGAGACGCTCTATGTGCATGCCGGACGGCTGGTCGATCCCGTGCGCGGCGAGGCCGTCAGGGAGCGGCTCATCAAGATCGTCGACGGGCGGATCGCGTCGGTCTCGCCTTGGACCGCGGCCCCCGCCGACGGGCCGGTGCTGGACTGGTCGCGCTACACGGTGCTGCCCGGCCTGATCGACCTGCACACCCATGTGGCGGACGGTTTCGGGCAGACCGACGACCCGGCCGAGGCGCTGAAGCATTCCGAGGCCGAGACGATCCTCAAGGGCGCCCAGGCCGCGCGGATCATGCTGCGGGCCGGCTTCACCACCGTGCGGGACGTGGGCGCCTATCGTGGGCTGACCGACGTGGCGCTGCGCGACGCCATCGCCGCCGGCTGGGTCGAGGGGCCGCGGATGGTGGTCGCCGGGGCCTACATCACCAGGCCGGGCGGCGGCGGGGCGGTGACCGGCGCCCCGGCGGGGACGGAGATCCCGATGGCCTTCCGCCTGGGCGAGGCGCGCGGGCCGGACGAGGCGCGGCGGCGGGTGCGGTACCTGATCGGCCACGGGGCGGACTTCATCAAGATCATCGCCACCGGCGCGGTCCTGGCGGTGGGCAGCGAGCCCGGAGCGCTGGAGCTCAGCGAGGCCGAGATCAAGGCCGCCTGCGACGAAGCCAAGGCCCTGGGCCGCTACTGCATCGCCCACGCCCATGGCGCCGAGGGGATCAAGGCGGCGATCCGCGCCGGCGCGCGGACCATCGAACACGCCAGCCTGATCGACGACGAGGGGATCGCGCTGGCCAAGGCGCGGGGCGTCTGGCTCGACATGGACATCTACAACGGCGACTGGATCGAGGAATTCGGCACGAAGCAGGGCTGGCCGGCCGAGTACCTGCGCAAGAACCGCGAGACCACCGACGCCCAGCGGGAGGGCTTCCGCAAGGCGGTGAAGGCGGGCGTGAAGCTGACCTTCGGCACCGACGCGGCGGTCTATCCCTACGGCCTGGGCGCGCGGCAGTTCGCCTACATGGTGCGGTTCGGGATGACCCCGGCGCAGGCGGTGCGCTCGGCGACGGTGGAGGCCGCAGCGGCGCTGGGCTTGGAACGGGAGCTCGGGCGGGTGGAGCCGGGGTTCGCGGCGGACCTGGTGGCGGTGGAGGGCGATCCGCTGGCCGACGCGCGGGTCCTGGAGACGGTGCGTGGGGTGGTGAAGGCGGGGAGGGTTGTGCTCGGCAATCCCTGACCGTCATCCCGGCCAGGGTCCGCTTGCGGACCGCCGCGCCGGGACCCAGGGCGGCGGAGCGCGGTGACGCCTGGGTCCCGGGTTTCCGCTTCGCTCCCCCGGATGTGGTGTGGAGCTAGTCCACCCCCGCCCGATCCTCCGGCGCCGCGTCGCCGGCCCTGGCCGCGATGGGCCGGACGTCCTGGACCAGGTGCAGGAGCACCTTTCCGGGCTGTTCGATGTGCATCATGTGGGCCGAGTGTTCGAACCAGACGATCTTCTTCTTCGGCGCCTTCACCGTCTCCAGCCACTTGGCGGCGATCTCAGACGGGGTCTGGTAGTCGCGGCGGCCGGCGAAGACGAAGACCGGGACCTTCAGCGTGGTGATCTTGCGCAGGTCCATGGCGGTTAGGTCGGGCAGCAGGCGCACCAAGGCCTCGCCGTCCTTGAAGCCTGGCGGGGAGAGGTCGCGGTCGACGTACTCCGGCGCGATCTTGCGGGCGTTCATGTCGTAGTCGAAGTCGCGGCGGCCCATGGTGAGGCCGCCGTAGTGGATCACCCAGATCCGCTCCTTGATCACCTCGTCCAGGGTGGCCGCCCGGTTCGGCGGCGGGTAGGGGGCGATGGACTCGAGGTCCTTGATGGCCTGGGCGTTGCCGTCGGCCTTGGCCTCGCGCAGGGCGAAAGCGTAGCTGACGCGCTCGTTCTCCTGCCAGGCCAGCAGCTGGCCCATGCCGACGTAGGCGTGCAGCCAGTCAGGGCGGCGGTGGGCCAGGTTCAGCCCGATGACCGTGCCCCAGGAATGGCCCAGGACGAAGATCTTCCGCTTGCCGTAGCGCTCGCGCAGGTGGGCGACCAGTTCCTCGCCGTCCAGCACCATCCGCTCGACGGTGACCGACGGCATGATGGCCGGATTGTCGGTGGTGGCGGCGGTCTTGCCGGCGCCGCGCTGGTCCCACTGGACCACGGTGAAGAAGTCCTCCCACGGGCTCTGGTAAAGCCAGCTGGCCGGCATCTCGGTGGCGGCGGGGCCGCCATGGACGAACAGCAGGAGCGGGTTGCGGTGGTCGCGGCCGCGAACCGAGATCCACTGGGGCACGCCGCCCAGCTCGACCTGGCGCAGCTCCTCGATCCCGTTCGGGTTCACGATCTTGCGCGCGTCGCGGACGATGGCGCGGGCGTCGTCGCGGGAGAAGGGCTTGGGCGCGGTCTGGGCGGCGGCCGAGGAGGCGGCGCCCGCCACCGGTGCGGCGGCCAGGAGCGCGGCGAGGCCACGACGGGAGGGGCGATACTGGGACATGCGGCGCAAGCTGCCGCGAGTCGGGGGCGAATTCCTGCTCGTCAACGCCTGGACAAGCCCGACCACGACGAGCTTGAGGGAGGGGAGCGCATGGAGAGAGCACCTTCAGGTGCTTTGCGTTCGGGCGGTGTCAGGCATCTCCTCTCCCTCTCCGCTGCGCGGGGGAGAGGAGGTCAGTTCTCGTCCATCTTCAGCGCGGCGATGAACGCTTCCTGCGGAATCTCGACCTTGCCGAACTGGCGCATGCGCTTCTTGCCCTCCTTCTGCTTGTCGAGGAGCTTGCGCTTGCGGCTGGCGTCGCCGCCGTAGCACTTGGCGGTCACGTCCTTGCGCAGGGCCCGCACGGTCTCGCGGGCGATGATCCGGCCGCCGATCGCCGCCTGGATCGGGATCTGGAACATGTGCGGCGGGATGAGTTCCTTCATCTTCTCCACCATGCCGCGGCCGCGGTTCTCGGCCCGGTCGCGGTGGACCAGCATGGATAGCGCGTCGACGGGCTCGGCGTTGACCAGGATCGACATCTTCACCAGGTCGCCGGTCCGGTACTCCTCGATGGAGTAGTCGAAGGAGGCGTAGCCCTTCGAGATCGACTTCAGCCGATCGTAGAAGTCGAACACCACCTCGTTCAGCGGCAGGTCGTAGACGACCATGGCGCGCGCGCCGACGTAGCTGAGCTCGCGCTGCTGGCCGCGGCGGTCCTGGCAGAGCTTGATGATCGCGCCCAGGTACTCGTCGGGCGTGAAGATGGTGGCCTTGATCCAGGGCTCGGCGATGGTGTCGATCTTCACCGGGTCGGGCAGGTCGGCCGGGTTGTGCAGCTCGATCTCCGAGCCGTCGGTCATGCCGATCTTGTAGACCACCGACGGCGCGGTCGCGATCAGGTCGAGGTCGAACTCGCGGCTGAGCCGCTCCTGGATGATCTCGAGATGCAGCAGGCCAAGGAAGCCACAGCGGAAGCCGAAGCCCAGGGCGGCGCTGGTCTCCATCTCGTAGGTGAAGCTGGCGTCGTTCAGGCGAAGACGGCCGATCGCGGCGCGCAGGTCCTCGAACTTGGCGGCGTCCACCGGAAAGAGCCCGCAGAACACCACGGGCTGCACCTCGCGGAAGCCGGGCAGGGCCGTGGCGGCGGGCTTGCGCTCGTCAGTGATGGTGTCGCCGACGGCGGCGTGGGCCACTTCCTTGATCTGGGCGGTGATGAAGCCGATCTCGCCGGGGCCCAGCTCGTCCACCTCGGTGCGCTTGGGCCGGAAGTAGCCGATGCGGTCGATCAGGTGGGTCGAGCCCTGCTGCATCATGCGGATGCGCTGGCCGGACTTCAGCACCCCGTCGATCACCCGCACCAGCACGACGACGCCCAGGTAGGGGTCGTACCAGGCGTCGACCAGCAGGGCCTTCAGCGGCGCGTCGCGGTCGCCCTTGGGCGGCGGCAGGCGCTTCACAACGGCTTCCAGCACGTCGTGGATGCCGAGGCCGGACTTGGCGGAGGCCAGCACCGCGTCGGAGGCGTCCAGGCCGATCACGTCCTCGATCTGCTGGCGCACCCGGTCGGGCTCGGCGGCCGGCAGGTCGATCTTGTTCAGGACCGGGACGATCTCGTGGTTGTTGTCGATGGCCTGGTAGACGTTGGCCAGGGTCTGGGCCTCGACGCCCTGGGAGGCGTCCACCACCAGGATCGAGCCCTCGCAGGCGGCCAGGGAGCGGGAGACTTCGTAGGCGAAGTCGACGTGCCCGGGGGTGTCCATCAGGTTGAGGATGTAGGTCTCGCCGTCGTCGGCCCTGTACTCCAGGCGGACGGTCTGGGCCTTGATGGTGATCCCGCGCTCGCGCTCGATGTCCATGTTGTCGAGCACCTGCTCGGTCATCTCGCGCTGGGTCAGCGCGCCGGTCTCCTGGATCAGCCGGTCGGAGAGCGTGGACTTGCCGTGGTCGATGTGCGCGACGATCGAGAAGTTGCGGATGTGGGACAGAGGCGTGGTCATCTTGGCGCCCCTCTAGCACATTCGCAGGCGCAACAAAGGTCGCCCCTTTGTCGCCGCCCAAACGTGGTTAATCGCCCGTTAAGATGGGAACGCGCATCCAGAGGCCGGGCGGGCGCCCTGATTCACGTTCTGGAGGCGACGAAACGCCATGGATCGACGCAAACTGCTGGTTTCCGGACTGGTCACGCTCGGCGTCCCCTCGCTGATCATCCCCTCGGCGGCCCGCGCGCAGCAGCCGACGCAACTGCCGCCGGCCGAGGCCCCGCCGCCGCCGAACTCGCAGCCCGCATATCCGTCGGCCGGACCGACCGGCGCCGCCGAGGGCCCGGCCAAGACCTACAGCCAGGATGAGATCGTCAACAACGTCTCGGATTTCCTGGGCGTGACGGCCGAGGCGGCCGGGGCGGCGGTCGAGCGGCTGTTCGCCAACAACGGCCGGCCCACCGCCTACATCGCCGGCGAGGAGGGCTCGGGCGCGTTCGTCGTGGGCCTGCGCTACGGCCGCGGCCTGCTCTACATGAAGGACCGCCAGCCGATGGAGGTGTTCTGGCAGGGCCCGTCGGCCGGCTGGGACTTCGGCGGCAACGCGAGCCGCGTCTTCACCCTCTGCTACAACCTGCAGGTCCCGGAAGTGATCTTCCAGCGCTACCCCGGCGTCGAGGGTTCGGCCTATCTGGTGGGCGGCCTGGGCGTGAACTACCAGCGCGCCGAGGACGTGACGCTCGCTCCCATCCGCGCCGGCGTCGGCCTGCGCCTGGGCGCCAACATCGGCTACCTCGCCTACACCCGGAAGCGCAGCCTGATTCCGTTCTAGGCGCGTCAGCGCCGTTCCTCTCCCGCTGCGCGGGAAAGGAAGGGGTCACCGCTCGTCCAGGGATGCCCCCACCCGCTGCGTCGGGGTGTCGAAGAGGCCGCGGCCGGGGACGTGGTTGAGCTCCAGGCGGATACCGTCGGGATCCTCGAACAGCACGGCGTAGTAGCCAGGCGCCCAGGGTTCGTCCTGCGGCGGGTGGACGACCTTCGCCCCGATCTCCTCGAGGAAGGCGTGCAGGGCGTCCACGTCGGCGCGCTCGCGGGCGCGCCAGCAGTGATGGTGCAGGCCGACGCGGTACTGGGCGAACCGCGCGCCGGCGTGCTCCGGGTCCGGCCGGCGGACGCCGAAGCCGGTGCGGCCGCCGACGCAGTAGTAGGTGTCCGGGCTGTCGGCGACCTCCTGCATGCCGAGGAACGGCAGCAGCTGGCGGTAGAAGGCCACCGAGCGCTCGAAGTCGCCCGCGGTGATGAAGGTGTGCGCGACGCCGTTCACTTCCATGGACGGTATCCAGCCAGCGTGACCTTGGCGGAAGTCAACGGCGCCGAGGACCTAGCTCCGCAGCTTCGCGCCCACCGCCTTCTCGGCGGCGGCCACGATGCGCCCGGACAGCCCTTCGATCTCGCCGTCGGTCAGGGTCTTCTCGCGCGGCTGGACCACCACCTCGACGGCGACCGACTTCATGCCCTCGGGCACGCCCTGGCCGGCGTAGACGTCGAAGACGCGGGCGTCGGCGATCAGGGCCTTGTCGGCGCCCAGGATCGGGCGGACCAGGTCGCCGGCCGGCGTGTCCGCGCCCACCAGGAAGGCGAAGTCGCGGGTCAGCGGCATCAGGGGCGAGAGCTCCAGCGCCGGCTTGGTCTTCACGCCCTTCTTCTTCGGTTCCGGGATGGCGTCCAGGTTGACCTCGAAGGCCAGCATGGGGCCGTCGGCGTCGATGGCCTTGAGGATGCGCGGGTGCAGTTCGCCGAACTCGGCGACCACCACCTTGGGGCCGAGCTGGAGGCGGGCCGAGCGGCCGGGGTGCCACCAGGGCGCGTTCTGGCCCTGGACCACCTGCAGGGTTGGCGCGCCCATCTCGTCCAGCAGGGCGAGCAGGTCGGCCTTCAGGTCGAACAGCGGGTCGCCACCGGCCTTCGCCCAGTGCTTGGGCGGGTGCGGGGCCAGGAGGGCGGTGACCGCCGTCCACTGGTCGGCCGGTTGGTCGCCCTTGAAGTTCGGGCCCACCTCGAACACGGCGACGTCGGCGAAGCCCTTGCGGGCGTTGCGGGCGGCCGCGTCGATCAGGTTGGCCAGGGCCGACGGGCGCATGGTCGACAGGTCGGCCGCGATCGGGTTGGTCAGCACCAGCCTGGCGTCGCCGCCGCCGAACAGCTCAGCCCAGTCGCGGCGCATGAAGCTCCAGGTGACGGCCTCGGCATAGCCGCGCGCGGCCAGGCTCCGGCGGGCGTCGCGCATGCGGCGCTGGCGCACGGTGAGCGCGCCGCCGGGCGGGCGGGCGACCTCGGGCAGGGGCTCCACCGGCAGGCTGTCGAAGCCTTCGATACGCGCCACTTCCTCGACCAAGTCGGCCTTGCCTTCCACGTCGCGGCGCCAGGACGGCGGGGTGACGGCGTCGCCGTCCACCGCGAAGCCCAGCTTCACGAGGATGTCGTCGATCCGCGCATGGCCGACGTCGAGGCCGGAGAGCTTCTTCACATAGGACCGGTCGAACGCGATCGTGGCCGGCGGCGCCGGCGCATGGCCGGCGACGCGGACCTCGGACGGCTCGCCGCCGCAGATCTCGAGGATCAGCTTCGTGGCCAGTTCGATGCCGGGGACCAGCGACTCGGGGTCGACGCCGCGGGCGAACCGGTACTGGGCGTCGGAAGTGATGCCCGTCGTCCGGCCGGTCTGGGCCGTGCGGATCGGATCGAACCAGGCGCTCTCCAGGAACACCTCGGTGGTGGCCTCCGAGCAGCCGGTGGACTCGCCGCCCATCACGCCGCCCAGGCCGATGGGGCGCTCGCCGTCGGCGTCGGCGATGACGCTCATCTCGGAGGTGAGGTCGTAGGTCTTGCCGTCCAGGGCGATGAGCTGCTCGTCGTGGTGCCGCGCGGGCGAGGGCTTGTCCGAGCTGGGCTCGGTCGAGCCACGGCCCAGGCGGGCCTCGATCACGTTCCCCACCAGCTTGGCGCGATCGTAGACGTGCAGCGGCCGGGCGCGGTCGTAGGTGATCAGGTTGGTGATATCGACCAGGGCGTTGATCGGCCGAAGGCCCACGCTCGCCAGCCGCTGCTGCAGCCAGGCGGGGGACGGGCCGTTCTTCACGCCGCGGATCAGCCGGCCGGCGAACACCGGGCAGGCGTCGCCGTCGACGCGGATCTCGATCTCGCACGGGAACTTGCCCGGGACCGGCTGGGTCGGGTCGGGCTTCAGCGTTCCCAGGCCGGCGGCGGCCAGGTCGCGGGCGATGCCGCGTACGCCCAGCCAGTCGGGGCGGTTCGGGGTCACCTCGAAATCGATGGCGGCTTCCAGGCCGAAAGCTTCCACGGCGCTGGTCCCGACGGCCAGGTCGTCGGAGAGTTCGAGGATGCCGTCGGACTCCTCGGCCACCTCCAGCTCGCGGGCCGAGCAGAGCATGCCATTGGAGACCACGCCGCGCACGGGCCGCGCCTCCAGGGTGATCCCGCTGCCGGGGACGTAGGCGCCCAGCGGGGCGTAGATGGTCGTCAGGCCGGCGCGCGCGTTCGGGGCGCCGCAGACGATCTCCAGGCGGCCGTCCTTGGTGTCGACCTGGCAGACGCGGAGCTTGTCCGCGTTGGGGTGCTGCACGGCCTCGACGATCTTCGCCACCGTGAAGGCGGCCAGCTTCTTGCCGGGATCCTCGACGTCCTCGACCTCGAGGCCCGCCATGGTCATGGCGTCCACGACCTGGTCGACGCTCGCGCCGGTGTCCAGGTGCTCCTTGAGCCAGGAAAGGGTGAACTTCATCAGCGGGCTCCTTCGCCCAGAATCTCGACCAGGCGGAACCGCTCGCACCAGAGCATCATGTCCGGTGAGTAGCCGCCGTTGCGGGTGAAATAGGCGCGGTGGCCGTCGCGCCAGTCTTCCAGGCACTCGTCGCCCTCGCCCTCGGCGAGCGCGAAGGTCCAGCCGACCTCGTTGAAGCGCATCTGCTCCAGCGACACGGTCTCGAGGACCGCGCGCGGCCGGCCGGCGCCGTCGTTGACGACCATGCGCTTGCCGACCTCGGTCTGCTGGCCGTCGCGGACCGACCAGCAGGTCGCCGTCTTCGCCCCCGAGAGTACGAAGGCCAGCAGCCGGTCCGCCATCTCGGGGCCGTCGCCGAAGGCGAAGCTCTCCAGCGACCGCCAGTCCTGCACCGGGGCGTTCATCAGCTGAGGCCCGTGGCGGTGTTCGGCGCCTGGAAGGCCGAGAAGCCATAGTGCTCCAGCCAGCGGACGTCCGAGGCGAACATGTCGCGCAGGTCGGGCATGCCGTACTTCAGCGTCCCCAGCCGGTCGATACCGAAGCCGAAGGCGAAGCCCTGCCACTGGTCGGGATCCAGGCCGCAGTTCTTCAGCACGTTCGGGTGCACCATCCCGCAGCCCACGACCTCCATCCAGTCGGAGCCCTGGCCGATCTTCACGTCGGCGCCCGAGCGGTCGCAGCGCACGTCGAGTTCGGCCGATGGCTCGGTGAACGGGAAGTGGTGCGGCCGGAAGCGGGTCTCCACCATCGGCGTCTCGAAGTAGCGGCTGATGAAGGTGTCCAGCGTCCACTTCAGGTGGCCCATGTGGATGTTCCGGTCGATGACCAGGCCTTCCATCTGGTGGAACATGGGGGTGTGGGTGGCGTCCGAGTCCGAGCGATAGGTGCGGCCGGGCACGATGACGCGGATCGGCGGTTCTTGCCCGTTGGCGATCCAGGCCGGCAGCTTCTCGTTCAGCCGCTGCATGACGCGCACCTGCACGGGGCTGGTGTGGGTGCGCAGCACCTTGCGCTCGCCGCGCTCGTCCTCGGGCAGCCAGAAGGTGTCGTGCATCTCCCGCGCCGGGTGCTTGGGCGGGAAGTTGAGCGCCGTGAAGTTGTGGAAGTCGTCCTCGATGTCCGGCCCCTCGGCCAGCGAGAAGCCCATGTCGGCGAAGACGGCGATCATCTCGTCCAGCACCTGCATGGTGGGATGGACGCGGCCCTTGCGCTCGGGCGGCGGGGGCAGGGAGAGGTCGACGCGCTCGGACGCCAGCTTGGCGTCCAGCTCGGCGGTCTCCAGCTGGGCCTTCTTGGCGGCGATGGCGGCGGCCACGGCGTCGCGGACGCCGTTGATCTTCGGGCCCTGCTCGCGGCGCTCGTCCGGGCTCATCCGGCCCAGGGTCTTCAGGAGCTCGGAGATCGAGCCGGACTTGCCCAGGGCCTCGACGCGGATGGCCTCCACCGTGGCCAGGTCGGGGGCCGTGGCGATCCGGCCCGAGAGGTCGGCTTCAAGTTGCGAAAGGTCGGTCATGGAACCGGTGTCCTAGATGACGTTCGTTTCAAGTGGAACCCGCTCCTCCCCTGAACCGAAGAGTTCGGGGGAGGGAGACCACGAAGTGGTGGAGGGGGCGCTCAGCGATCGGCTCTGAGCTTGCGGCTTTGCGCCCCCTCCGTCGGCTTCGCCGCCACCTCCCCCGCCGTCTTCGCGGCGGGGGAGGAGCGAGGCAGCAAAAAGCCCTCCGGCGGTTCGGCCGGAGGGCTCTTGAAAGCTTCAGGGTCCCGAAGAGACCTAAGGCTTAAGCCAGCGCGGCGCGAACCTTGTCGGCGATGGCCTTGAACGCGACCGGATCGGCGCCGGCGATGTCGGCGAGGACCTTGCGGTCCATTTCGATCCCGGCCTGGTCAAGGCCGTGGATAAACTGCGAGTAGGTGAAGCCTTCCAGGCGCGCCGCGGCGTTGATCCGTTGGATCCACAGCGAGCGGAACATGCGCTTGCGGACCTTGCGGTCGCGGTAAGCGTACTGGCCGGCCTTGTCCACCGCCGCCTTGGCGGTGCGGATGGTGTTCTTGCGGCGCCCGTAGAAGCCCTTGGCTTGCTCGAGAACCTTCTTGTGCTTGGCGTGGGCGGTGACGCCCCGTTTCACGCGTGCCATCGGTCAGATTCTCCTAGAGGCCGTAAGGGAGCCAAAGCTTGATGATCTTGGTATCAGCTTCGCTCATCACCTTGGTGCCGCGGTTCTGACGGATGTACTTGGCGTTGTGGCTGATCAGGCGGTGGCGCTTGCCGGCGACGCCGGCCTTCAGCTTGCCAGACGCCGTCAGCTTGAAGCGCTTCTTCACGCCTGACTTGGTCTTCAGTTTGGGCATTTCACGTCGGGGTCCGAAGATCCCGTCCTCTGGTCGTGTTGATGAACCGCCCTGGCATGCCTTGGGGCCAGGCGGTTCCGAAGGGGCGGGCTAATACGGGAAAGGCGGGGGGAAAGCAAGGTGGATGGGACGGGGCGCCGGCGCGGTTCGCGCGCCTTCACTCCCCCTTCCTCTCGCTCGTCATAGCCGGGCCTGTCCCGGCTATCCAGACGCGCGGGGCTCTGCAGGCGCGCACCAGGCGTCCGGCCTGGATTCCCGCGATCGGTGTTTCTGGGTCCCCGGCACAAGGCCGGGGACGACGAGCTTGTGGGGGAGGTCTCCTACTTCCCCCGCTTCACCGCGATCCCCATCACCTCGAACCGCGCGCCACCCAGCAGGTGGTCGGCGCCGAGGTAGGCGCGGGCCGGCAGCGGGCCTTTGAAGTAGGTCCGGTAGACCTCGTTGAAGGCCTGGTAGTCGTCGAGGTTGCTGGAGAAGACCTGCACCCAGACCAGGTCGTCCATGGTGACGCCCGCGGCCTCGGCCGTGCGCTTGAGGTTGTCCAGCACGCGCTTGGCGGCGTCGGCCGGCGCGCCGCCCAGCGCTGCGCCGCCGTCGGTGGTGCCGGAAAGGTAGATCGTATCGCCCGCCTTCACGGCCGCGCTGAAGGGCGGCGCGGCGGGCATGCCCGGCCGCGGGGGAGCGGGGACGTGGGTCACCGTGGTCTCGGCCGCCGTGGCGGCGAGCGGCGTGAACGCGAGGCACATGGCCAGAAGGAGGGGTCTCGGCGTCAATTTGGTCTCCTGCGGATCGAGCCTGGCGGCGTGCGGGCAGTCAGCGCCCTTTTTCTTCAAAGCTTAAGCGTAGGTTATCCGTGACCGGCTAAAACGGGGGCTCAGCCGCGAAATGCGGCGCCGGAGACGAGAATGTCGAGCCTAGCTCCCGCCGCGTCCATCGCGTCGCAACCGCCCGTCGCCTACACCCCGCCCGCCGACCGCGCCCAGGCAGCCAAGGCTCCCGCCAAGGATGACGCCGCCGCCGAGAAGGCCGCCGGCAAGGTCGCGGACCTGACCGCCACCGCCGTGAAGGCCCAGGCCATCAAGGAATCCGGCAAGGGCAGCCTGCTGAACATCCAGGTCTAAGCCAGCCTGGGCATCCTCTGGATCACCGCCCAGGCGAACCACAGCGCCGGCAGGATCAGCAGCGCCGACAGCGCGAAGGGCGAGCCCGGCGAGACCAGCGAGAACAGCTGGCCCGCCAGCACCGGGCCGCCGATCCGCGCCAGCGCCATGCCGCTCATGTTTAGCCCCAGCATCTCGCCCTGCCGGTCGGGCGGTGCGGCCTGTGAGATCAGGGCGCTGATGTTGGGGAAGCAGATCGACTGGCCGATGCAGACGAAGGCGAAGCCCAGCACGGCGATGTGCCAGGTGGGCGACAGCCATTGGGTGGTCAGGCCCAGCCCCATGAAGACCAGTCCGGCGGCCAGCGTCCGCGCCTCGCCGTAGCGGCGGGCCAGGCGGCCCGAGAGCAGGCCCTGGCAGACGGCCCCCAACAGGCCGATCACCATGAAGGCCAGGCCGATCTGGCGGGGGCCCCAGCCGAACTCGTGCTCGGTCCAGAGGCCGTAGATCGCCTCGATCCCCGCGAAGCCCACGACCACGATGAAGCTGATCAGGACGACGCGGCCGATGATCGGATGGGCGAAGGCCTCGCGCACCCGCGCCGACCTCACCCGCTTGGTCGGCGCGGCCTCGGGCCGCTTCTCGCGCACCAGCAGGATCACCGCCAGGGCCGAGGCCAGGGCGAAGCCGGCCGCCACCAGCAGCGGGAGCTGGAAGCCCAGGGCCCCGCGGCTGGGCTGGGCCAGGAAGCCGCCGATGGCCGGGCCGGTCATGAAGCCGGCGCTGAAGGCCGCGCCCATGATCCCCATGCGGCTGGCGCGCTTGTCGGGCGGGGTGATGTCGGCCAGGGCGCCCTGCAGGGTCGAGATGTTGCCGGCGAAGAAGCCGTTGGCGAAGCGGATGGCGAAGGCCGCCAGCATGTTCGGCGCGAAGGCCAGGGCCGCGTAGCTCAGCCCCACCATGGCGATGGTGACGATCAGCACCGGCCGCCGCCCGATGCGGTCGGACAGCCGGCCCCAGAAGCTCTCGCCCAGGAACTGGCCCACCGAGAAGGCCGAGAACAGCAGAGTGACCTGCCAGGCCGGCGCGTCGAACGCCTGGGCGAAGAACGGCAGCAGCGGGATCACCAGCCCGAAGCCCGCGATCATCAGGAAGATGACCGTGAGCAGGACGACCAGGGCGCGACGTTCCTCCTGGGGGTGCATGGGCGCGGACGCTGTCATGGGACGCTCCGCTGGGCCAGCCGCCAGGCGTGCGCCCGCCGCGCCGCGATCAGGGCCAGCCAGATGGACGGGGCGACGATCATCGCCCCCAGCCAGAACGGCCCGTTCAGGCTGATGTGGGCGAAGCTCAGGCCGGCGCAGAACGGCCCCGCCACCCGCGCGGCGGCGCCCATGGCGTTGTTGAGGCCCAGGATCTGGCCCTGGCGGTCAGGCGGCGCGGTCTCGGAGATAAGGGCGCTGACGTTCGGCCAGGCCACCGACTGGCCGGCCGCGGTCAGGCACATCAGGGCGATCACCATGGCCGGGTGGAACGAGAACGGCTGTCCCAGTTGGCCGACGAGGGTGAGGGTCATGCCCACGGCCAGCATCGGGCCCGGCCCGAACCGCTCGGCCAGCGGGCCGGTGACGAAGGTCTGGATGAAGGCCGCCGTGATGCCCACGAAGGCGAAGCAGAGGCCGATCTCCTTCGGCCCCCAGTCGAAGCGGGCCTGGGTCCAGAGGCCGAAGGTGCTCTCGATGCCGGTGAAGGCGAAGCCCACCAGGAAGGTCAGCAGCATCAGCCGGCCGATCACCGGGTGGCGCACGGCCTCGCCGGTGGCCGCCCAGCGGTTGGGCCGCTCGGTGATGTGCGGCTGGCGGTTCCGGCTCTCGCGGATGAACAGCACGATGGACAGGGCCGACAGCCCCGACAGGCCCGCGCAGATGAAGAGCGGGATCTGGAAACCGATGGGGCCAGCCTCGGGGTGGGCGAACAGGCCGCCCACCGAGGGCCCGACGATCAGGCCGACGTTCCAGGCGGCGCCCATGTAGCCCATGGTCCGCGGCCGCTTCTCGGGCGGGGTGACGTCGGCGATGTAGCCCTGGATCACCGCCCCGTTGCCGCTGGCCAGGCCCCCCACGAAGCGGATGGCCAGCGCCGCCCAGACGCTGGGCGCGAAGGCCAGCGCCAGATAGCAGAGGAAGTTGCCGCAGAGCGTCGAGATCAGCAGCGGCTTGCGGCCGTACTTGTCGCTCAGCCGGCCCCAGAACGGCTCGCCGAAGAACCCGCCCGCCGCATAGGCCGAGAACACCAGGGCGATCTGCCAGGGCTCGGCGTCGAACGACTTCGCATAGAAGGGCAGCAACGGGACGATGATCCCGAAGCCCAGCATGTTGATGAAGATCACGGCGATCAGCGACGGCGCCGCCATGGCAGGCGGTGTCGCCTCCCGCGGCGGGGTGTCGGACATGTTAACGGTGTTAAGGCGTGGTGTGCCGGGGAGCAAGGTCGCGCCGTACCGCAACGTCGATCCCGCGCCGATCGTTGGCGCGGGGCCACACATCCCACCCGCCAACAAGCAGAGGGGTGAGAAACCCTACGGGTTCTGCCGCTTGAGTTCCGCGCGGAAGGCGGCTTCCTGCCTGGCGTAGAAGGCCTTGCAGCCCTCCGGGTCGACGAAGGCGTCGAGCTTGCCGGCGTCGAGGGCCTTCTTCTTGGCGGCGAGGCCGTAGAAGGAGGCGTGCGAAGCCAGGAAGACGTCGCAGGGCAGGCGCTTCCAGGTGGCGAAGCTGCGCTCGTAGTCGGCGGTCTGGCCCGGGTAGGTCTCGACCTTGCCGATCCGGTAGCCCTGCAGCACCGACGAGGAGCAGTGCACCTGCGCCTGGCGGACCTTGCCCGCCACGGTCACCGGGAAGGTCCAGGTGGTGCAGCCCTTGGTGTGGCCGCCGGTGACGTGGGCCGTCAGCGCCCAGCCGCCCAGGGCGACCGTCTGGCCGTCCTTCAGGGTCACGTCGGGCTTTACCGGCTCGTATTCCCAGCGTGCGCCCTTGAGGAAGGGATCGCCCCGCCCGCCGGCGGCGATGATCGGCCCGTCGGCGGCGCTGGCGTAGAGCTTGGCCCCCGGCGCGGCCTTCTTCAGCGCGGCCAGGCCTGCGGCATGGTCGAAATGCTGGTGGGTGTTGAGCAGCACCTTCACGTTCGCCGGGTCGAAGCCCAGGGTCCGGATGTTGCCGAGGATCTGCTTGCCGGTCTCGGCGTCGCCGCCATCCAGCACGATCAGCCCCGCCCGGGTGGCGATCAGGTAGGACGCATAGTCCACCGAGCCCACGTAATAGAGCCCCTCGCCGATCTTGAACGGCGCGGTGGGCGCATCGGGTTCTTCGGCCCCGGCGGCGGGCGAAACGAAAGCGGCCGCCCCAAGGACGGCCGCGCTCAGAATTCCGTAAACGTTGGACTTCACTCGGGTCTCGCTACCGCGGAGCCAGGATCATGATCATCTGACGGCCTTCCATCCGGGGCTCGTACTCGACCTTGGCCACCGGTTCGAAGTCGGCCTTCACCTTCTGGAGCAGCTTCATCCCCAGTTCCGGGTGGGCCAGTTCGCGGCCGCGGAAGCGCAGGGTGATCTTCACCTTGTCGCCTTCTTCGAAGAAGCGATGCATCGACTTGGCCTTGACCTCGTAGTCATGGATGTCGATGTTCGGCCGCAGCTTGATCTCCTTGATCTCTACGACCTTCTGCCGCTTGCGCGCCTCGTTCTTCTTCTTCTGTTCCTGGAACTTGAACTTGCCGTAGTCCAGGATCTTGCAGACGGGCGGATCCGCGTTCGGCACGATCTCCACGAGGTCGAGGCCTGCTTCCTCAGCGGCCTCGATGGCGGCGGAGGTGGGCATGACACCCTGCTTCTCACCGTGCTGGTCGATGAGCAGGACGCGGGGAACGCGGATATCTTCGTTCATGCGCGGCCCTTCCTTGACGGGCGGCGCTTGCATGGGGCGGCGAATAGGCAGTGCTCCGGACTGTTGAAACGAAAAGATCGCCGGAGCGC
>Ga0209257_1000890_pt1 | contig 41952 bp, 38 predicted proteins | sample AraplaCvi_mCL_r2_FD_184277 | JGI IMG/M metagenome (GOLD analysis project Ga0209257, IMG submission 184277) | Arabidopsis root microbial communities from North Carolina, USA - plate scrape MF_Cvi_mCL_r2 (SPAdes) (version 2) | ecosystem: Host-associated > Plants > Roots > Endosphere | place: USA...
TGACGCTGGGCATCGCGCTGGGTTCGTGGTGGGCGTATTACGAACTGGGCTGGGGCGGCTGGTGGTTCTGGGATCCGGTCGAGAACGCGAGCTTCATGCCGTGGCTCGCCGGCGCCGCGCTCCTGCATTCGCAGGCGGTGACCGAGAAGCGCGGCAGTTTCCGCGGCTGGACGCTGCTGCTGGCGATCGCCACGTTCTCGCTGTCGTTGCTCGGCACGTTCCTGGTGCGTTCGGGCGTGCTGACCAGCGTGCATGCATTCGCGGCCGATCCCGCGCGCGGACTGTTCATCCTCATCTTCCTCGGCATCGTCGTCGGTGGTTCGCTGCTGCTGTACGCGTTGAAGGCGCCGTCGTCGGACGATGCTGGCAAACCGTTCGACCTGTTCTCGCGCGAAACGCTGCTGCTGGCGAACAACCTGCTGCTGTCGACCGCCTGCGCGATGGTGCTGCTGGGCACGCTCTATCCGCTGCTCGCCGATGCGCTGGAGCTGGGCAAGATTTCCGTCGGCCCGCCGTACTTCGCGCTGATGTTCGTGCTGCTGATGGCGCCGCTGGTGCTGCTGCTACCGTTCGGCCCGATCACCCGCTGGCAGCGTGAGCAGGTGTCCAAGCCGTTGGCGATGCTGCTGCCGTGGGCGGGTCTCGCCATCGCGCTGGCCATCGTCGCGTACTTCATGGCGCCGCAGGGACCGGTGAAGGTCGCCGCGGGCGTGCTCGGCGCGGCATGGGTCCTGTTCGGCACCGCGCGCTTCGTGTGGACGCGCGTGCGCAGCCAGAGCAATGGCCAGCGCTTCACCGCCGAGATGCTCGGCATGACGCTCGCGCACTTCGGCGTCGCCGTGTTCCTGGTCGGCGCGCTGCTGACCGAAGGCCTGACGACGCAGCGCGAACTCGCCGTCGCGAAGGGCCAGACGGTCGAACTGGGCGGCTATTCGTTCCGCTTCGACGGGGCCGCGCATTCGCAGGGCCCGAACTACGAGGCCGACCGCGGCACTGTCACCGTGTTCAAGGACGGCAAGCCGTTCACCGTGATGCATCCGGAAAAGCGCGCGTACGTCAGTGGCGGCCAGGTGATGACCGAAGCGGCGATCGCCCGTGGCGTCACGCGAGACCTGTACGTCGCGCTGGGCGAACCGCTTGGCGAGGGCTCGTGGGCGCTGCGCGTGCACATCAAGCCGTTCGTGCGATGGATCTGGGCCGGCGCGCTGCTGATGATGCTGGGCGGTTTCGTGACGGCGACGGACAGGCGTTTCCGCCGCGTGGCCGAAGCACGCAATCCGATGCCCGTGAACGAGCCGACGCCGGAGCCCGCACGATGAGCGATTCGACTTCCAGCAACACGCCAGCGGCACGCAAGTCGACGATGCGCTGGATCCCGCTGGCGATCGTCGCCGCGCTCGGCGTGCTGCTCTTCGCCGGCGTGCTGCTCAGCCGGAATCCGAATCGCGACGCCCTGCCCTCGCCCTTGATCGGCAAGCCGGCGCCTGCGTTCCGCCTGCCGGTGCTGCACGAAGCCGGCCGTCTGGTCACCGACAAGGACCTGCGCGGCGCGCCGTACCTGCTCAATGTCTGGGGCAGCTGGTGCCCGGCGTGCCGCGATGAACATCCGGTGCTGACGCGATTCGCGGAAACCAAGCGCGTGCGCGTCATCGGTTTCAACTGGAAGGACGAACACGCCGACGCATTGCGCTGGCTGGAGCAGTTCGGCAATCCGTACCTGATGGTGCTCACCGACTACGACGGCAAGGCGGCGATCGACTGGGGCATCTACGGTGCGCCGGAAACCTTCCTCGTCGATGCCGGCGGCACGATCCGCTGGAAGTACGTGGGCCCGCTCACCGACGAGGTGATCCAGAACGAACTGCTGCCGAAACTGGCGCAGATCGACGCCAAGAGCGCGTCGCTGTGATGCGCGCACTGTTGCTCGCACTCGCGCTGATGCTGTCGGGCGCCCCGGCCTTCGCGCAGGTCGCCACGGACGCCACGCCGCTGCGTTTCACCGACACCACCGAGGAAAAGCGCTTCCACACGCTGGTGAGCGAGCTTCGCTGCGTGATGTGCCAGAACCAGTCGCTGGCCGATTCCAACGCGCAAATCGCGGTGGATCTTCGCCGCGAAGTTCTGGAACTCATGCGCCAGGGGAAGAGCGACGGGGAGATCAAGGATTTCCTCGTCGCGCGTTACGGCGAATTCGTGCTGTATCGCCCGCAGGTCGAAAGCAAGACGTGGCTGCTATGGTTCGGCCCCGCGCTGGTACTGCTCGCTGGCGGCATCGTCGTGGCGGGCGCGGTGCGTCGCCGCTCGCGTCCGACCGGGCAGGACGCAAACGAGCGCAACGAAGAACAGGAATGGTGATGGGCGGAACGACGTGGGGCTTCGTGATCGCCGGCCTCGTGCTGGCCGTGCTGACGCTGGCATACGTGCTGCGTCCGCTGTGGCGTACGCGACGCATCGCGGGCATTGCGGTGATCGCGGGGCTGACGCTCGCCACCGCGATGACCTACCTCGCCATCGGCACGCCGGCCGCGCTGGACAGCGCGCAGCGCGAAATGCCCAGGACGCTTGAAGACGCCATCGCCAAGCTCGAAGGCGAACTGCAGCGCGACCCCAACCAGGTCGAAGGCTGGCGCCTGCTCGGCCGCGCCTACACCGCGCAGGGCAACAGTGCGAAGGCCGCCGATGCGCTGGCCCACGCGATCAAGCTCGTGCCGGACGATCCGGACCTGCTGGCCGAAGCCGCGGAAACGCGCGCCCTGGCCACGCCGGAGCGCCGCTTCGATGCCGAAGGCGTCGCGATGCTGCGCCGCGCGATCGAACTGCAGCCCATGCACCAGCGTTCGCGCTGGTTCCTCGGCATCGCGCAACGCCAGGCGTCGCAGCCCGCCGAAGCCGCGCGTACGTGGGAGCCACTGCTTGCGGTCGTCGACGCTGCAGCCGCCGCGCCGCTGCGCGCGCAGATCGACGCCGCACGAGCCGAAGCCGGACTTCCGCCGTTGCCCGCCGCCGCTGCACCAGCCGCCGCGCCTGCGCAGGGCGGGCTGAAGGTGAAGGTCACGGTCGCGCCGGAACTGGCCGCGAAGATCCCGCCGAACGCGAGCCTGTTCGTCATCGCGCGCCAGTCGGGCGGCCCGCCGATGCCGGTCGCGGTCGAGAAGCTGGCGGCGACGGACTTCCCGCGTGAGGTCGTGCTCGACGACGGCGACAGCCCGATGCCGACGATGAAGCTCTCGCAGCTCGACACCGTCGACGTGCTCGCCCGCATTTCCGCCAGCGGCAATGCGATGCCGCAGTCGGGCGATCTGGAAGCGAAGGCGAAGCCGTCGGACAAGTCGGGCGTGGTCGAACTGGTGATCGATTCGGTTCGCCCCTGACGTACACGACGGTCGCGGGAAAGCGGATTTTCCGACATGCCGGCAAGCAGAACGGTGATGCCCTCGCCCCGCCGGGCCGTTTAAGCTTGCGCCATGACTGAATTCATTCCGCCCGGCACCCGCTGGTTCGATCTGCCCTCCCCTTTCCCCATGAAGCGCGGCGGCGAGCTCCACGACGCCCGCGTCGCGTACGAAACCTGGGGCGCGCTGAATGCCGCGCGCGACAACGCCGTGCTGATCGTGACCGGGCTCTCGCCGGACGCGCACGCCGCCAGCAACGAAGGCAATCCGGAACCGGGCTGGTGGGAACCGATGCTCGGCCCCGACAAGCCCATCGACACGAACCGCTGGTTCGTGATCTGCGTGAACTCGCTGGGCAGCTGCAAGGGTTCGACTGGTCCGGCGTCGATCAATCCGCAGACCGGCGCCCTGTACCGTCTGGATTTTCCGGACCTGTCGGTCGAAGACGGCGCCGACGCCGCGGCGCATCTGGTACGTGGTCTCGGCATCGATCGCATCGCGTGCCTCATCGGCAATTCGATGGGCGGCATGACGGCGCTGGCATTCCTGCTGCGTCACCCGGGCCTGGCGCGCAACCACATCAATATTTCCGGCGCGGCGAAAGCGTTGCCGTTCTCGATCGCCATCCGCTCGCTGCAGCGCGAGGCGATCCGGCTCGATCCGAACTGGAACCACGGCCAGTACGACGACGCGCACTACCCCGAATCCGGCATGCGCATGGCGCGCAAGCTGGGCGTGATCACGTATCGCTCGGCGCTGGAATGGGACGGCCGCTTCGGTCGCGTGCGGCTGGATTCCGATCGCGCCGAAGAAGATCCGTTCGGCCTGGAATTCGAGGTCGAAAGTTACCTGGAAGGCCACGCGCGACGTTTCGTGCGACGTTTCGATCCCAACTGCTATCTCTATCTGAGCCGGTCGATGGACTGGTTCGACATCGGCGAATACTGCACATCGCGGTCGAACGGCGAAGCCGACACGCGCTCGGGGCTTGCGAGCATCCGCGTCGAGAAGGCGCTTGCGATCGGCGTGCACACCGACATCCTCTTTCCGCTCCAGCAGCAGGAGGAAATCGCCGAGGGGCTCCGGGCCGGCGGTGCCGACGCAACCTTCATACCGCTGCCTTCGCCGCAGGGACACGATGCGTTCCTGGTGGACATCGCGCGCTTCGGTCCGGCGGTCGCGGGGTTCCTGAACACCCTCTAGGCGCGGTCACGTCGGCGTACCGCCACGAATTGACGCAACGCAAGAAGGCCGGCGCGGGCTGCGCGGTAGAATCGGCGGCATGAACACCAATGACACGCTGCCCGACCTGCACTTTCCCGGCCACGACAAGCTGGTCGCCGCCATCGACGCCGCGGTTGCCACCGGCGACGAACATGCGGTCACCGCGGCGCTTCGCACCACCCTGTGCGGCATGATCCGCGACCGAGACGTGCAGCTGCCTGCCTGCGTCCATGAGCCCATCGCCGATCACTACGCGCGCCGCGAGCTCTACCGCAGCCCGGACCACGGCTACAGCGTGGTCGCGATGACGTGGGGCCCCGGCCAGGGCACCCCGGTGCACGACCATTGCGGCCTGTGGTGCGTGGAAGGCGTGTGGGACGGCGAACTGGAGATCACCCAGTACGAACTGCTCGAGCGCGAAGGCGACCGCTTCCGCTTCCGCGCGGCCGGCGGCATGCATGCCGGCCCCGGCAGCGCCGGCAGTCTGATTCCGCCGCACGAGTACCACACGATCCGGAACATGAGCTCCGAAGCAGTGGCGGTTTCGCTGCATATCTACAAGGCGGCGATGGAGTCGTGCGCGACCTTCGTGCCGGACCAGGGCGAGTGGTTCTCGCGCGTCGCCAAGACGCTCAGCACCGACGAAGCCGCCTGACGACGACGGGCAAACGCCCGTCCAACATCACATTCCTGACCTTCGGCACCTAGTCGGTGCCGTGCGATGGCATTAGCGTAGGGCGCATTCATCGTCATGAGCGCCCCACGTGCTGACCGACTTCATCCTCGCCTCGCTTCACCACCTGCTCGTCTTCGGCCTGATCGCGATGCTCGTCGCCGAATCGGTGCTGCTGCGCGGCACGATCGACCGCTCCACGCTGCAGCGCCTGGCCGGCATCGACATGGGCTACGGCCTCTGCGCATTGGCACTGATTGCGGCGGGAGTCTGTCGCGTGATCTTCGGCATCAAGGGTTCCGACTTCTACCTGCACAACCCCTGGTTCCACGCCAAGATGGGCGCGTTCGTGCTGGTGGGCCTGCTCTCGATCCTGCCCACGGTGCGTTTCCTGCGCTGGCGCAAGGCCCTGGCCGGCAATCCGATCTTCCTGCCCGACGCGGCCGAAACTGCCCGCATGCGTGCCATCGTCCGTTTCGAACTGATCCTGCTGGCGGCGATCCTCGTCTTGGCCGCCGCCATGGCCCGCTACGGCGGATTGAGTCTGTAAGCGCCACTACAGGCCGGGCTGTCGCAAGCGCGCCCCTCGGCTATACTGCACGGCCGCGCCGGAATGGCGGAATCGGTAGACGCAGCGGACTCAAAATCCGCCGCCCTTAAAAGCGTGTGGGTTCGAGTCCCACTTCCGGCATGCCGCGACCTTTCAGAGGTCGCAACCCCTTGAAGACCATGAAATCAAGGGTTTCGGTGGGCACGATGGCCTGGCTGATGTCCCAGCAAGTGGCCTGACGTGCCCCCTTCGTATCTCAAGAAATGCGGTTCCACCTGGTACGTTCAAGTGCCAGTGCCTAAGGATGCTCAATCCGTCATCGGCGCCAAGACACTTCAACGCTCACTGCGAACCGGGTGCGAGAAGACCGCGCATCGCGGGCGCCACAGCGTGATTGCAGAGTTCCACGGACAGATCGCGAACGCTGGTAAGCCCGAGCCTCGATGGGAAGCCGGTGACCTTGAGGCCTACGCTCGCCGCTGGCAGCAGGCATCAGTGCGGGAACGGTCGATCGCGAACAGGCAGAGGTCGACTTCGATCCCACCTTCGAGGGCTTCCTGAGCCGGCTCGCGAAACGAACGGCGTAGGAGTGCTCAGCGCTCGCAGCGGCGAGCATCTGTCTCGTTGGGGAGGCCCTTCGGTTGCTGACGGGTCACGACGCCCTCGCTTGACACCCCATTCGCCATCTTCAACACTGTAATCACCTGTCCGCCCATCGGCGGCAGGTTGCTTGCGTCCTGCGCAGCGGTACTGCCCGATCGGCTTCTGGCTGTCGGGTTCCCATCGGATCTTCTTTCGAAGTCCGGGGGTTCCCTACAACCACCAGAGAGCCATCCATGGCAAACCTCAAGACTTCTCGTCGACGCTCGTTCGAAGACCAGTGCGCTCGCTGCACCTACTGTGCCGCCCTGATGTGGCTTGACCACCCTGAGGAGTTCGCAGCGCGATTCGGCGTAAGGCCTCGGGCTGTGCGCAACTTCATGGCTACGGCAGAGCATCTGACCGCCAGGTCGGATGGAGGCGGCAACGACCCACGAAACATTGAGGCCGCCTGCTGGACCTGCAATCACCGTCGCCACGCACGGAAGGGCCACTCGCCCACGTTGCATCAGTACAGGTCGCGGGTGCGGAAGCTCAACGCTCGCGGGACTTGGCATCCGTCATGGGCATACGACGTTGGCATTGCATCTAGGCATCAGCCATCACCTATGCACGCACTCATGCCGCACGCATCCGCTGTCGGCGAGGTGACCTAACATCCCGCCCCACAGGTGACCTAACAACCCCTGAGGCGAACCACCTAACCCATTGATTCATCGATACCTACTGCGATAGATGAAGCTGGCGGTTCGAGTCCCACTTCCGCACCACACAGAAACCCGCGAGCGATCGCGGGTTTTTTGTGCCCGATGCATTCGCATCGGTACGAAGCCACAGCACATTCATCTCGCGCGGCGACCAACGCCCAATCTCACCCCACGAGACCGCCGCAGCGGATCGTATCCGTCGCACTGCACCGGGGAAGTGGGACATGCCGAACGACACCTTCAGCGCCTATGACGACGCGGGCAATCGCTACACGATCCATGTGCGGCGAACGCTGATCGAAGCGCGCGGCGCGGGCGAACGACGCGTCGTGGAAGGACTGCGTTCGTATCACCTGAGCGATGGTGCGGCCGTGGATCGCATCGATGCCGAATCGTTCGCCATTGCCGCCAACGGAATCGCACTCAGGTTGCGCCCAGTAGGCTCCTGACGGGCGTGCATCGCGTGGCTGCTACAGCCCCGCGTTGACCACGCGCCGATACCGTACTTCCACTGCCCTCGCCGCCTCACCCTGGGGCGAGATGTTGGTCATCGTGATGATGAGTTCGTCCGGACCGGGCTGTTCGATTTCGGTGCGCCAGTCCCAGCGCGGGCCACCCTTGCCATCGCCGTAGCTGCCGAGCACGTTGAAGTGCTCCGACGTGGCGGGCCCGGCGGAGAACATGATGCTGGTGCCGGTGCCGAAGCTTTCGACCCACGCCGATTCGTACGCGTTGTCGTCCAGGTGCAGGCCGTAGATGGCGACGCCTTCGATCGGGTCGTCGCCGAAACGGCTGCGGTATTCGTGCAGCAGGAAACGGCCGTCGAGGATGCCGCGGATGGTGCCGCGCTGCGGCGCTTCGCAGGCGATGTGATCGGGCTGGAACCAGAGCCGGAACGTGCCTTCCCACTCGCCGATCATCTGCGCCAGGCGGTGATGCCCGCCGTCGGCGATGGAAGCTTCGAATTCCTTTCTGCCCATGACGTCCTCCGATGGAGACGGTGGGCGACGCAAGACAGGGCGCCGCCGCTCAGGGCAGGAGCGTACCGAACACCACGCGCGAGCGCTCGTCGTAGATGCGCAGCCACAGCGCCTGCCGGCTGCGCTCGGCGCAGCGCTTGGCCTTCGGCAACACCGCGGCGAGCGCGGCTTCCGCGCTGGCGTAATCTGCGCTGGCTTCGGCGATGTGCTGGTGCAGCGCGCCGCCGTCATGGCGCGATAGTTCGACGCGGTACATCGAAGGGTTCCTCCCGGCCGGTGACGTGCGGCGTGGACGTGCGGGGACACGTTCATAGGCTGCCAAGGTTTCCGCGAGTCCACAGTCAGCGGGGGCTGCGCCGCTTTGTAGGACTATCCCTACACTGCCCTTGCCGGCTCAGCTGAACGCAACTTCCATTCCTCCTGCCAATACATACGCATGTGCCTGATTGCCCTTTCGTGGAAGCAGCATTCCCGCTACCGGCTGGCGCTCATCGCCAACCGCGATGAAGCACACGATCGCCCGGCCGCGCCGGCCGGCGTGGACCCCGCCCAGCCGGTCCTCTACGGCGGGCGCGACCTGCTCGCCGGGGGAAGCTGGCTGATGGCAAGCACCCACGGGCGGCTGGCCGCCGTGACGAACGTGCGCGCGGGCGCCGCCGAAGGCCCGATGCCGCGGTCGCGTGGCGCGCTGGTCCGGGAATTTGCGGCCGATGACCGCAGTGTCGACGTTCTCGCCGACCTGGCGCCGCAGGCGGCCGGCTTCGGCCGGTTCAACCTGCTGGCGTTCGACGGAACCCGGCTGGCATTCGCCAGCAATTACCCGGGGTTCCGGACCTACGAGGTGCAGCCGGGCCTGCATGCCATGTCGAACGGCGATTTCGACGCCCCCTGGCCCAAGAGCGGCCATGCGACGCGGGCGCTCGAAGGCTGGCTCGCAAGCGCCGCCGCGCGGGATGGCCGGACTGACGACGATGCCCTCGCTCCGCTGCTGGACGCCCTCGCCGACACCACGCCCGCCCCCGACGACACCCTGCCCGACACGGGCGTCGGCCTTCCGCTGGAACGCCTGCTCTCGCCCCCGTTCGTGCGCGGCGAGCGCTACGGCACGCGCTGCAGCTCCATCGTCCTGATCGAGGACAGCCGCGTGACCTTCGTCGAGCAGAGTTTCGGCCCGAACGGCCTGCGCCTTGGCCGCACCCGGGCAAGCTTCGCCATCGGCTGACCGCGCACAAGGTCGCACCTGCGACACGCAGCGGTGCACGCCACGCGCTACCCGGCGCCCGGCGGCGCGCCTACCATGGCGCATCTCCCCCCGCTCGCCAGGGCCGTCGCGGCCTCATGGACACCCTCCTCCACCTCATCACCGTCTACGGCCTGCTCGTCGTCTTCGTCAGCGTGCTGCTGGACCAGGGCGGCATCCCGGTGCCGGCGTATCCGCCGATCATCCTGACCGCCGCGCTCGCGACCGACCGGGGCGAGAGCGTGTGGCCGATCATCGTCGTCGCTGCGCTCGCGGCAGTTGTCGCCGACTGGCTCTGGTACATCGGCGGGCGGCGGCTCGGCGCGAAACTCCTGCGGTTGATGTGCCGGCTTTCACTGTCGCCGGATTCGTGCGTGCTGATGACCCGCGGCATCTACGGCCGATGGGGTCCGCCGTCGCTGATCGTCGCCAAGTTCATTCCCGGCTTCGCAGCGGTCGCCACGACGCTCGCTGGCGAAACCGGAACGCGGCCGGGACGCTTCCTGCTGTACGACGGAATCGGCGCCGTGCTGTGGGCCGGCGTCGCGGTGGCGCTCGGCGCGGTGTTCCACAAGGCGGTGAACAGCGTGCTCGATCGCCTGGAAACACTGGGCCGCATGACCATCCCCGTCGTGCTGGTGCTGATCGCGGTCTTCGTGCTGTGGAAGCTTTGGCGTCGCCGGATGTTCCAGCGCCAGCTGCGCATGGCGCGGATCACGCCCGCCGAGTTGAGCCAGCTCATGGACGGCGAATCGCCACCGCTCATCCTGGACGTGCGTTCGGAACTGCAGCGCGCGGCCACCGGCTGGATTCCCGGCTCGATCTTCGTGCAGACCGTCGCCGAAGCGCCACTGATGCCGCGCGAGGAAGTGATCGTCTACTGCGATTGCCCGAACGAAGCCTCGGCCGCGGTGCTCGCACGCGCGCTCAACAAGCGCGGCTTCAAGCGCGTGCGGCCGCTCGCCGGCGGCTTCGCTGCGTGGAAGAGCGACGGGCACCTGGTTTCGTTCGAGTGATACGCATCGTCACGACGACGTCGACCACGGCCACCATCCGCGTCCCGTGCTCGCATATCGATCGGCTGCGCGTTCGAAGCGGTTACGCACACTGATGCCGCCCGACAACAAGTACAGCGGCAGGAAGAGCGGCCCGAGCGCGAGGTACTGGTAGACATGCGCGCGCTCGTGGTCGGCCAGCACGATGGGCGCTTCGTGCGCGTGACCGGCGCGATGCGCATACGTGACGCAGGGCGAATCCAGGTCGTCGCCGGTGTGCAGGATCACGTTTCCGAACGTGATTGCGCCGCCCGGGCCCCACGGCCAGCGATGGAAGACCAGCGCCATCTCGCGCCTGCGCCAGTGCGCGTGCGCACCGAACGCGAGGCCGACCGCGCCCAGCAGCAGACCCAGAAGCGTGTTCGGCAGCGTCCAGAGCGCACCGATCCAGATCAGGATTCGTCGAAGCATCGGCATGCGCGAAAGCCTAGCGCATCGCCGCGCGCGTCAATCGCATTCCGGGATGAGCAGCCACAGGATCAGGTAGACGAGGAAGCCCGGGAACGCGGCCGAGGCGATCGACCCCAACACGTACAGCACGCGCACCAGGGTCGAATTCCACCCGAAGCGCCGGGCGATGCCACCGAGGACACCGGCGACCATGCGGTCGTGGCGGGAACGGTACAGCGTGCGGGTGACGTTCATGGCGCGTGCTCGCGTCCTGCGGGTGGGGCGAGTCTAGCGCCGGCGGTCAGGGCGTTACGTGACGGAGTCCGGAGAGCCGCGCGCCGAGCCATTGCGCCGACGGCACCGCCCTCTGGCCCGGGCAGCGCACGGCGTACGCCTTGCCGCTCATGCTGCTCTGCGTGCCGGCGCGTTCGATGAACTGCTCGGCGTTGGCGACGAGGTCGCGCTTGCGCAGGTAGTCGTACTTGCGGCGAAGATGCGCCTGCGCCTCGCCGGGCGGATACCACTTGCCGTTGCGCTGGAACTCGCAGCCGGAACGGCCAAGCGCGTCGATCAGCTGTTCGATCTCGCGCTGCGCCTGCGGCGGTGGTTCGGCGGACGCCGGCGCGGCGAGCAGGGCCAGCATCGCGCCGACCAGCAACGACTGCAGCGCGCGCGACGCGGCCATCGCCCTATTCCGCCTTCGCCAGCCACGGACGCACGACGCCGGCCCAGATCGCGTAGCCGCTTGCGTTCATGTGCAGTCGATCGGCCACGAACAACTCTTCGCGAGGCTGTCCCTGCGCGTCGAGCATCGGCAGGAAGACATCGAGGTAATCCACGTTCGGCGCGTTCTTCGCGAAATCGCGCACCAGCGCGTTCGCCTCGCGAATCTGCGGCAGCAGCTCGGCGCGCGACGGGCTCGGCTTGATCGAGACGAAGCCGATGCGCGCGTCCGGCAGCCCATCGCGAACCTTGTCGACGAACGCGACGAAGTCGTCGCGCACCTGCTGCGGCGTGCGGCCTTCGAACAGGTCGTTGTCGCCCGCATAGAAGACGATCGCGCTGGGCTGGTACGGCGTGACGATGCGGTCGGCGTAGTACGTCGAGTCGCGCACGCGCGAGCCGCCGAAGCCGCGATTGATCGTCGCCACGCCCGGGAAGTCGTCCGGCATCGAATCCCACAGGCGGATCGACGAACTGCCCACGAACACCACGCCGCCCGGCCGGCGCCGCACGACGCTGTCGGCCTGTTCGAAGGTGGCGATGTCCGGTTCCCACTGGACCGAATCGTTGACGGCCGCGGCGGGAGCGTCCGGTGCAGGGGAATGCGAAACGCAGGCGCCGAGCAGGGCCAGGCAGGCGATGAGGAGGATTCGGATCACGGTGCTTCCTTCTGGATCGCGCGATTTTGACACGCGCAGCGTTCACGCCGCGCGGATACGTGCGCGGAAATGGACGTCCGTCACGCGATGTGTACGCGTCGGTTTACTTCGCCCGCTGCGCCAGCCAGTCGTGAATCGCCTGCGGCACTTCGCGTTGCGCACGGCTGGACACATAGATGCCGATATGCCCGCCGCGGAACGACAGTTCGCTGTAGTCGTCGGTTCCGGTCAGGCCGTCGAGCGCACGGGACGACGCCGGCGGCACGAGGTGATCCTGTTCGGCGTAGATGTTGAGGATCGGCACCTCGATGTTGCGCAGGTCCACCGCGCGGCCACCGATGTCGATGCCGCCCTTGAGGAACCCGTTGCCCTGGTAGAACTGCTTCACGAACTGGCGGAACGCCTCGCCGGCCTGGTCGGGCGAATCGAAGATCCACTTTTCCATTCGCAGGAAATCCTCCAGCGCCTTCGGATCGTCCAGCACGTCGACCATGCCGACGTATTTCTGCACGAACAGCCGCCACGGCTTGAGCGTGAGGTAGCACCAGTTCATTACGTCGGCCGGCACGTTGCCCAGCGTGTCGACGAACAGGTCCACGTCCAGCCCGCGCGTCCAGTTGCCCAGCATGTTGTCGCTGGTGTGGAAATCCACCGGCGTCACCATGGTGATCAGGTTGCGCACCTTGTGCGGGTTCAACGCGGTGAAGCACAGCGAGAACGCGCCGCCCTGGCAGATGCCGAGCACGTTGACGCCATCCATGCGGTATTCGTGGCGCAGGTGATCCACCGCGCCGCCGATGTAGCGCTGGATGTAATCGTCCAGTTCAAGGTAGCGGTCGGAGCGGTCGGGATAGCCCCAGTCGAGCACGTACACGTCTTCGCCGCGTTCCAGCAAACCGCGCACGATCGACTTGTCGTCCTGCAGGTCGACCATGTACGGCCGGTTGACCAGCGCGTAGACGATCAGCAGCGGCACGCGTGCGGTCGGTGCACGTCCGTTGGGGAGCGTGTTGCCGCGGAAGCGGTACAGCACGACCTTTCCGTCGCGCCAGACTTCCTCGCGCGCGGTTGCGCCGTAGTCGATGTCGTGCACCTGGTGCAGCGTGTCCAGGCCCGCGCGCAGCTTGGCCTGGAAACGCAGCGATTCCTGCGCCAACGAATCGGGCGTGAAACCCAGCGGACCGAAACCGTCCATCAGCGCGTCCTCGTGGGCTTGGCCTTCGATGCGGCCTTCGTGACTTTCGTCGCCGGCTTCTTCCCGGGCTTCTTCGCGGGCTTCTTCGTCGGCGCCGGCCTTGTCGCAGCGTGCCTCGGAGCCGCAGGCGGCGGCGCATCAGGCGCACTACGCGCTTCCGGCCGCGACGCCTGTCGCGTCAACGCCTCGATCGCATCGCGCAGGCGCCGCTGTTCGCGCTCCAGTTCGACGATCTTGCGATGCGCCGAATCGACTTCCGTCCGCGTCGGCATGCCGAACTGCGAACCCAATTGCTCGACTTCCTTCTGCATGCGGCCACGCAGCGTCATCTGCGCGTTGACGAGTGCCGCATAGGCGTCGCGGAAACGTGGCGACAGGGCGATGTCGGCATACGCCTCCTCGGCCGCGTCGATCCACAGATCGAACAGCGCGCGCACCGATTCGAGCTGCTTTCCCGGCTCGCTGCGCGCCTCCAGCTTTCGTTCGAACCGCGCGAACGCGTCCTTCCCGGCTTCGCCCAGCAGCGCCTGGTAAGCCTGGCTCTGCTGCTGCAGGTCGACCTGCGCCTGCGCGAGCTGCTGCCAGCGCTCCTGGTGTTCGCGCGCGAAGCCGAACGCCGGAAGCGCAAGCCAGGATCGGCCGTCCCAGGCATGTCCATCGCGCGGATGCCCTTCGCGCTGCATCGACTGCAGCCACGGTGCGAACGACTCGAAGAATTTCGACGGATCGGTCTGCGCGCTGCCCGGCATGTTCGCGAACACCTGCGCGAACGGATTCGCGCCGTCGCCGCCCAGCGCCTGCTTCCACGCCGATGCGATGTCGCCCGCGTGGGCGGGCCGTCCCGCGAACTGCGCGGCGAGCTGCTGCATCTGCCCGAACCAGCCCTGCGCCTGCGCGTTGAAGCGCGACACCGCCTCGTTGGCCTGCGGGATCCCGCCGCGCGCGAACTGCGACCACCAGTCCATCGCGTCGTTCCAGCCCGGCATGCCCGCGCTGCCGGCCGGCTGCGTCGCACGCAGCGCGTCGCCCCAGGCGTTCCAGTACCGCCGGTTCCACGCTTCGAAATCGTCAACGCCCTGCATCGCCATCACCGCCGTCGGGGGAAGGCGGTCATGGTACCAACGCCGTGTTTCGCCGCCGCGACGGCGTAGGCTGGCTCAGGGTTTGGGGATGCGCAGCGTCTTGCTGATCATCAGCGAGCCGGAGAGCGCGAACATCAGCACCAGCGGATGGAACTGCCACGGCCCCACCTTCACCATGCCCAGCCACAGGTTCGGCCCGATGGCGCCCTGCGAGGCGGCGATGGCGAGCACGATCACCAGCACCAGGCTGGTCGGGATGGGCGTGCCTTCGAAGTACTTCACCTTGTCGTCTTCGCCCGACAAGGCTTCGGCCGTGACGTTGTAACGCGCCAAGCGGCTCACGCCGCAGACGACGAAGTAGCTCAGCACGATCCAGTCCCAGCCGCCCTGCAGGCCGCAGGCGTAGGCCAGCGCGGCAGGCGCGACGCCGAAGGAGATCACGTCGGCCAGCGAATCCAGTTCGCGCCCCAGCGTGGACGCGGACTTGCGCCAGCGCGCCACACGGCCGTCGAGCGCGTCGAAGATGAAGGCCAGCGGGATCAGCGCCATGCCGATGAGCAGGTCGTTCACCACGCCGTCCTGGAGGAAGCGCATCGCCGCGAAGATCGCGCCGGTCCCGCAGAAGGCGTTGCCCAGCGTGAACCAGTCGGCGAGGTGAAACTCGCGCAACATCGAGAAATGGCGACGCGGCATGCGGCGCTCCGTGGCCGGGAAGACCCCCAGCGTGCCAAATCCGGCGTGAAGCCGGCAAGAGGCGCGTTTGGAAGACTGGCGCACGTAAGCCCCTCTCCCACCGGCGACCGAAGGGAGTGCAGAGCTGAGAGGGGTTGGGGTGAGGGGCACCGAAGGGAAAGCGCCGGACAGCCGTTGCGGTGCTGCGCCGCGCTGCTGGTTGGTTTCGCCGCGAACGAAGCAGAATGGATTCCAGCTTTCGCTGGAATGACGAGTGTCGGGGTTGAAACGCTGTCAGCCTGGATCCCGGCCTTTGCCGGGATGACGGTGATTTATTGGTTCGCTGGAACGACGCGCTTCAGCCTATGCGTGATTGCTTCGTCGCCTACCCATCCAAGCGCCAGATGGATTCCAGCTATCGCTGGAATGACGAGTGTCGGTGTTGAAACGCTGCCATCCTGGATCCCGGCCTTCGCCGGGATGACGGCTCCTTCGTAGCGCACAAGGATTCAACTCATCGCGGCATCGCCAGGTCCGACGCCTGCAACGCCTTCCCCGCCCCGCGCGGCGTCGTTTCGATCACCGCATCGGCCGGCAACGCGGTGCCGCCATCCAGATGCGCGCTCACACGGTCCAGCGCTTCGTACACGTACGGCAGCAGCGGCAGGTAGCGCGCACCGTAATCCGGCAGGCCGAGGAACGCGTCGAAGTGCTGCGCGTTGCGCACCTGCCAGTAGCGGACGTCGCGACCGGCGGCCTGCGCCTGCTGCACGTACGGCGCGCTGCTGAAGGCCGGCGGGATCAGGCCGTCGTCAGTGCCGTGGATCACCACCACCGGAAGGCCCTTGCGTGGCAGGCCGGCTCGCGTTTCCGCGACGCCCTTTTTCACGCGCTGCGCGTTCTGGTCGTCACCAGTCCACAAGGAGCGCAGGCAACGCAGCGTCGTCAGCGGCGAGGTGGGGTTCGGCTCGACGATGTTCACGCCCGCGCCCGGCGGAATGCCGCTGGCGTCCGACCACCACGCCGCGCGCTCGGCCGAGGTCGCGGCACGCGGCGCGAAATCCGCTCCCAGCGCGGAATAGCGGTTCCCGCACGGCATCTCACCGAAACCGTAGCGCCCGTAGGCCGATGCGTAGGTCACCGCCACCGCGCGCCACAGGTCGAAGCCGACCGACAGCGCGCCCGAGCGCAATGCCGCATCGGTCCAGCCGGAGGCCTTCATCGCCTCGTACGCGAAGCGCGCCTGTGCCGCCGTGTCGGCGCCTTCGACGAGCCCCGCGTCCTTCAGCGCCGCGCAGCGCTGCGTCCACAGCGGCGTCGATTGCGCGGCCAGCGGCGGCTGCGGCAGGTTCTGCAGGTGCAGCAGCGCGCATGGCATCAGCAGCGCCGCTTCGGTCGTGTAGTCGTAGAGCGGGCGCGCACCTTCGACGAGCACGTTCGGCTCGCCCGCGACGACCGCATCGAGCCAGTCGCCGTCCAGCTCCGCCGCGCGCAGCACCGCGCCGCCGCCGTTGGAAATGCCGACCGCGATCACCCGCGTGTTGTCGAAGGTGAAAGGCGCCGCGCCGGGGAACGTCGCATCCAGCGATTGCAGCGCGAACTGCGCCGCCTGCTTCACGTGCCGGCCCCAGTCGGCTTCGGGGTTGTCCTTGGAATGTGCGTGCTTGAACGCTACGCCGGACGACGTCGTGGTCGTCGGCTCGAACGCAAGCCCGTCGCCGCGCGCGCCGACCGTGCCATCGGCGCGCACGCCCTGCCCCGCGTCGAGGTCGAAATAATCCGTGCCCGCGCCCTTGTCGGTGTAGGCGACGGCGCACCCTTTCGTCAGTCCCCACGCACCGGCGACGGCGATCGCGCCGTAGATCCCACGCGAGCCCGACGACGCGGTGACGACGACGCAACGCTTCGTCACGTCGAACGCATCGGGCACCTGCACCAGCACGCGATGCGGCTGGCTCGCGCCGGCCACCGTGGCGAAGGCGCTGAACTCGCGCCCGGGCACCGGAACGATGCGGCCATACAGCTCGCCGTAGCCGCCGCCGGGCGCGAGATCGGCGATGCCGCGCCAGTTGCTCCACAGCGCACGGCGGCGCAGTTCGACGGGCGTGGGATGTTCGGCATCGGCGAAGGCCGGCGGCGTCATCGCCCGCAGGCCGGCCAGGCCCAGCCCGCCGCTGAGCAGGTCGTCGTTCCCACGATGTTCGGTCGTGCGCGATTGCGAGAACACCGGCGCGGCCTCCTTCGCGGTGCGCGGACTGTGGGCGCAGGCGGCCAGCGCGAGCGCGGCCCCGGCGACGGCGATGCGGACGGGTGTCAGGTTCATGCAGCGAGCCTAGCAACCCCATCCGCCGCGCCCATCGTACTTTCGTACCACCACCGCGCCGGAACGCCCGACCGCTTGCTAGGCTTGGCCGATGCCGAGCCTGTTGATCGCCGACGACCACCCGCTGTTCCGCGCCGCGCTGCGACAGGCCGCGATGGAAGCCGTGTCGGACGCGGACATCCGCGAAGCCGGCAGCCTGGACGCCGTGCTTGCCGCGCTGGAAGCCGACGCCGGCATCGACCTGGTCCTGCTCGACCTGCACATGCCCGGCAACCACGGACTGGCGGGGCTGGCGGCGATCCGCGCGCAATACCCGGGCGTGGCGGTCGTGGTGGTGTCGGCCAACGACGACCCGCGCGTGGTGCGCCGCGCGCTCGATCATGGCGCTGCGGGCTATCTGCCCAAGAGCGCCGGGCTGGACGAATTGCGCGATGCGATCCGCGCCGTGCTCGCGTGCGAGCAATGGCTGCCCGGTTCGTTGCGCGCGGCCGTGTCGCGCACGCAGAGCGAAAGCGGCGATGCGGATCTCGCCGCGCGGCTTGCGAGCCTGTCGCCGCAACAGTTCCGCGTGCTGACGCTGGTGGCCCAGGGATTGCTCAACAAGCAGATCGCCGATCGCCTCGACGTGCAGGAACGCACGGTCAAGGCGCATCTGTCGGCGATCTTCGAACGCCTTCGCGTGCGCAACCGCACGCAGGCCAGCGTCGTGCTGCGCGAACTGGAGCTGGCCGACCCGGCCCGGCAGCTCGCGTCGTAAGGCGCAGAAAAGCGCCACTGCACGACGCGTTCGTCAGCGGCGCCTCGTCGCGGATCAGCCCTTGCCTTCGCTGCTGCCGTTTCCGTCGAGTCCATCGCGCGCCGCGCGATTGCTGCCGCTGGCTTCGCCGCCCTTGCGGCCAATCGCGGACATGTGTTCGCGATCCCGACTTACCGCCTCGCCGCCCTTTCGACCGGCGACACGGGCTTCGTCGGAACTGAATTCATGCGCGCGGCCGCTTTCGTGCGCGGCCTTGCCGCCCTTGCTGGCGATCTCGCGCTGCCTGCCTGCATCCATGGAGGCGAAACCGCGCTCGCTTTTGCCTTCTCGACGCTCCTGTGGGAATTCGATGGCCATCGTTGCGTCCTCTCAAGTGGGTGGGCGCAGGCCCCGGAAACCCGCCTGCACTCAGAAAAGGCGCAATTTCCATGCCATGCCGGGCACCCGATCGATGGCAGCCCTCGGCCCGGATGAAATTGCTTCAGGGCCGCGCGAGCCCGCATGCAGCGTGCGCCGGCACCGGATCGCGCGGGCCGCGGCCTATGAGGCGAGTGACTAGGCCGGCGCCATCACTTCCGCCGTGCAGAACCGGGCTCAGGCGTGCAGATCTTTCACGACAACGCCACCTCGCGCGCCGCCAGCGCCCGGTCGAGCATCGACTTCAGGGCCAGCGGTTTGACCGGTTTTGCCAGCAGCGACAGACCGGCCTCGTGCACGGCGCGACGGACCTCTTCACCGCGATCGGCGCTGAGGATCAGCGTCGGCCGCGTACCGAACGCAGCGGCGAGGCGAGCGGCGAGCCGCACGCCGGTGTCGCCGTCGTCGAGGTGGTAGTCGAACAGCCACAGCGCCGCAGGCGCGTTGCGCAACGCCGCTTCGGCCTCGATGCCGTCCAGCGCGGACACCACGTCGTAGCCCCAGCGCTGCAGCACGGCGGCGAGCGCGTCCATCGCAAGCGGATCGTTGTCGACCAGCAGCACGCGCAGCCGCTGGCCGTCGTGCGCGATCGCGTGCGGCGACGACGCCAGCCGCGCCGTCTGCGACACGCGCACCGAGAACACCGTCCCAGTGCCGAGTTCGCTTCGCAGCGTCAACGGCGCGTCGAGCAGCTGCGCGATGCGCTCCGCAATCGACAGGCCCAGTCCCAACCCCTGCCCTGGCGCGTCTTCGCCGCGGCGGAATTCCTCGAAGATCGCCGCCTGCTGCGCCTGTGCGATGCCCGGGCCGGTGTCGTGCACCTCGATGCGAAGCCCGTCGCCATCGCGACGTACGCCGAGCAGCACGCTGCCGTGCGGCGTGTAGCGCACCGCGTTGGCGAGGAAGTTCTGCAACACGCGACGCAGCAACTGCGGATCGCTGTGCGTCCATGCGCGCGTTCCGACGAAGCGGAAACGCAGCCCACGCGCGGAGGCGATGGCGCGGAACTCCGATGCAAGCGGCTCGAGCACGTCGGCCAGCGGGAACGCACGCGGTTGCGGCTCAAGCCCGCCGGCTTCCAGCCGCGACATGTCGAGCAGGCCGGTGAGCAGATCGTTGGTCGAATCCAGCGCGCCGCCGATCTGCGCCACGGTTTCGCGCTGGCGCCCGTCCAGCGGCTGCTGTGCGAGCGAATCCGCGAACAGCTGCGCCGCGTGCAGCGGCTGCATCAGATCGTGTCCGATCGCGGCAAGGAAGCGGCTCTTGGCTTCGTTCGCGCGCTCGGCCTCGCGCTTGGCGACTTCCAGGTCCGCCGTGCGCTCGGCCACGCGCAGCTCCAGCGTTTCGTTCGCCATGATCAGCCCGGCCTCGGCGCGACGGAACGCGGTGACGTCGGTGAACGTGGCAACGAAACCGCCGCCCGGCATTGGATTGCCGCGGATCTCGACGATGCTGCCGTCCGGCAGCACGCGTTCGGACAGGTGCGGCGTGCCGGCGCGCATGAACGCCAGGCGCCGGTCGAGCGCGCGTTCGAGATCGCGCCCGCTCCATCCGCGCGAAGGCAGTCGTTGCAGCGCCCAGCGCGAAAGTTCGGCGATGGGACGTCCCACCGTCAGCAGTTCCGCAGGGAAACCGAACAGCTCGGCGTAGCGGCGATTCCACGCGACCAGGCGCAGTTCGGCATCGACCACGCTGATGCCCTGGCTCATGTTGTGCAGCGCCGCCTCCAGCACGCGCTGGTTGAAACGCAGGTCGGCCGACGCTTCGCCGACGATCGCCGCGACGGTGTCGAGGTCATGGCTGCTCGCGCGACGCGCCGCATCGAGCAGTACGCGCGCCGAAGCCGAACCCAGCACCGCCGCGAGTTCGCGTTCGATGCCCGCTTCCACCGCCGCCGGTACCGCGCCTTCGCCGGGGACCCCGTGCAGCAGCTGCACGACGCGTTCGCGCGGAAGGAAACGCAGGCCGGCATCGCGCAACGTGCGCAGGTCCAGGCCGCGTTGCGCGCGACGCGGGGCTTCGCGACGCCACAGCGCGGAGATCACCATTGCCACCGTACCGACGAAAAGACTCGCGCCGACCGCGCGGCCGAGGCGGCTCCAGCCGGTGAGTCCGAACAAGCCATCCGGCGCGAGCCAGCGCAGCTCGAACGGGCCGGCGTCGACCCACGTGGGCACAGAGCCGCGCGCTTCGAACATCATCGGCAGCAACAGCACCCACGCCCACGCCGCGAAGCCGGCGACGATGCCGACCACCGCCGCGCGCGGCGGCGTCTGCGGGCGCCAAACCGCGAAGAACAGCGCCGGCGCCAGCGTCGCCAGGGCCGAGAACGACACCGCGCCGACGTCGGCCAGCGCGTCGCTGCCGGCGAGCAGGCGGCTGTACGCCCAGGCCAGCAGCATGATCGCGACGATGCCGCAGCGACGCAGCGCGATCACGCTGCCGCGCAGGTCGCTGCCGTCGTTGCGCGACCACGCGCCACGCAGCAGGCCGGGCGCGAACCAGTGGTTGCCGATCATCAGGCTCAGCGTGAGCGTGCTCACCACGACCATGCCGGTGGCCGCGCTCAGGCCGCCGAGGAAGGCGAACAGCGCCAGGCCCGCCTGCCCGTGCGACAACGGCAGCGCGAGCACGTACAGGTCCGACGGCACGCCGGTTCCCCCCAGCAGCGCCTGTCCCGCCGTCGCAAGCGGCAGCACGGGCAGCGCGATCAGCACCAGGTACAGCGGGAACTGCCAGCGTGCGGTGCGCACGTCGCGTTCGTCGCGGCACTCGACCACGCCGACGTGGAACTGGTGCGGAAGGATGAACATCGCCAGCGCGCCGAGGAGCACCAGCGGCGCGAAGCCATCGGCCGCTCGCGGGTGCGGCGCGGGCGTGGCGGCCTGCGGGAGATCGCCCAGCCCGAACCATACGAACGCGCCCAGCGCGAGCATCGCGGCGAGCTTGAACACCGACTCGAACGCCATCGCCAGCACGAGGCCACGGTTGTGTTCGGCGGCGCTCGCACGGCGTGTGCCGAACAGCATCGCGAACAGCGCCATCGCCAGCGCGACGTACAGCGCGCTGTCCTGCCACGCCGGCCCGGCGGCGCCGTGCGCGCTGCGCGTGGTGAGCATCGCGAAACTCATCGCGACGGCCTTCAACTGCAAGGCGATGTACGGGATGAGGCCCAGCGCTGCGATGAGCGTGACAGTCGCCGCGAGCCACGCGTCCTTGCCCAGTCGCGTTGCGATGAGGTCGGCGAGCGAGGTCGCGTTGGTCTCGCGCGAGAGCCGCACGAGTTTCACCATGAACGCGATGGCGAGGCCGTAGAGCACGATCGCGCCGAGGAACGTCGGCGGCAGCGGCCAGCCGTAGCGCGCGGCCTGCGTGACGGTGCCGTAGAACGTCCACGACGTGCAGTGCACCGCGAGCGAGAGCGCGTACACATGCCGCCATTGCCGCGCCAGCACCGTCGGCCGTCGTTCGGCATACAGCGCCGTGCCGAACATCAGCGCAAGCCAGGCGAGGCTCGCGAGGGCGACGGTGGTGAAGCTCAGCATGGGCATGCGGCGGGGCTCATGAAAGCAGGATAGCCAAAGCCGCGCAGTCTCTGGAATCCCGGATCAGAGCCCCTTCCGCCGGCTCTTGAGCCCCTCTCCCGACGGGAGAGGGGTTGGGGTGAGGGGAAGCGAAGGGCCAAGGGCCAACGCGCAATGCGGCGAGGCACACGTGGTTCGAACCGTGACGCTCCATTACCCCTCATCCGCCATCGGGCACCTTCTCCCGATGGGCGAAGGAAAAACTGCGTCGGTCAGAAGTCGTACCGCACCGCCAGGCTGTACGAGCGCGGCGCGCCGTAGAACCCGGTCAGCACGCCGAGGGCGGCGTTGAGGTTGTAGCCCGTCGTGCGGTACTCCTTGTCGGCCAGGTTCGTGCCCTGCAGCGAGAACGACCAGTTGTCGTCGAGGCGCCAGATCACGCCGGCGTTGACCAGACCGTAGCCGTCCTGCGTGATCGGCAGCGCACCGGTGCGCACGATTTCCGTCGTCGCCACGACCTCGCTCTGGTAGCTGTAGCCCAGGCGCGCGGAGATATCGCCACCGCCCGACAACGGCGTGCGCCATTCGACGTTCAGCGCACCTGAGAACTCCGGCGCATTGGTGAACTCCTGCTCGTCGGCGATGTTGACGCCGGCGTAGATGAACTCGTCGTACTTCGCGTCCAGCCAGGCGAAGTTGCCGCTGATGAGCCAATGCTTCGTCGGCAGCCACTGGTACTCGACTTCCACGCCTTCCACCGTGCCGGAACCGGCGTTGGTGAAGTCGCCGAAGAAGGCGTCGTTCACGCCGTCGCCGTTGCTGTCGTAGGAGGTGAACACCGACAGCTGGATGTCTTCGTACTTGTTGTGGAACGCGGCGAGGTTCAGGAACAGCGTCTGCTCCAGGAATGCCATCTTCGTGCCGATTTCATAGCTGTCGACCGATTCGTCGTCGAACGGCTCGGCCGAACGCGGCACCGCCGTGGCCTGCGCACGGATGTTGTAGCCGCCCGACTTGAAGCCGCGCGAGGCCAGGCCGTAGACCATGATGTCCGGCGTGATCTGGTAGTCCAGCGAAACCTTCGGCGAGGTGTTCTGGAAACCGATGCGCTTGTCGAAGTTCGCCGCGATGGGCGTTGGATTGTTCGCCGCGCAGCGCACGGCCAGCGTGCTGAACGTCGCATCGGTATAGCAGCGGTTGAGCACGACGGCGTGCTTGCGCTCATCGGTGTAGCGCGCGCCGACGTCGAGCTTGAGCTTCTCCGTCAGGTCGAACGTCCAGTCGGCGTACAGCGCCCACTGGTCGGTGTAGATCGTGCCCTGCGTGTCGCCGAAGGAAAGGTTGAAGAAGTTGTTGAGGACCTGCCCGCCGGCCTCGCCATCGAAGAAGTACAAGCCGACCACGCCACGGCTTCGACCGCCACCGTCGTAGTTGACCTGCAGTTCGTTGCTGACCTGCTCGTCGCTGTAGAACGCCTTCACGTCGGCGACCTTGTTGGGCAGCGTGTCGAAGTCGATGTTGGTTTCGGTGTCGGACTCGCGCTTGGCGAGGATGTACTTCACCGCCCAGTCGTCGTTGACGCGCCAGTTCACGGTCGTCGAGATGCCCTTCATTTCGGTGTCGTTGACGTTGGGCATGCCGCTGCGGATGTCGTAGCGCGAATCCAGCGGCGCGAAGCCCGGCGCGAAGCGGTTGGGCGCCAGCATCTTTGCGCCGCGCACGCCGGACTGGTCGTCCATCCAGTCGAATGCGAACTGGATATCCAGGTTGTCGTTGACGTACGCACCCAGCTGGCCGCGTGCGGCGAGGATCTCCTTGTCGCTGACCTCCTGCCCGCTGAAAAGGTTGTCGCCGTAGCCGTCGCGATTGAGGCTCGCCACCGCAAGGCGCCCGCGCAGCGCGCCATCGCCCACCGAACCGCTGGCGGCGGCGCGCACGTCGAGCTGGTTGTAGTTGCCGACGGTGACCGACACCTGGCCATCCGGATCGACGGTCAGGCCGCGCGAGATGTACTTGATCGCGCCACCGATGGTGTTCTTGCCGTACAGCGTGCCCTGCGGGCCGCGCAGCACTTCCACGCGCTCCACGTCGAACACGTCGAGCAGCGCGCCCTGGGGACGGGCGATGTAGACATCGTCCATGTAGATGCCGACGCCCGGATCCACGCCCCACAGCGGATCGGACTGGCCGACGCCGCGGATGTAGGCGGTGATCGTGCTGGACGAACCACGCGCGGCGTAGATGGTCAGGTTCGGCACCTGCCCGTCGAGGTCGCTCAGGTCTTCCACGTTGAGCTGGTCGAGCGCGTCGGCGGTGAACGCCGTGACCGCGACCGGCACTTCCTGCAGCGTCTCCTCGCGCTTTCGTGCAGTGACGGTGACGCTGCTGAGCGTGGTGGCTTCCTCGCCCTTTGCGGCGGCGCCGGTTTCCTGCGCGTTCGCGAGCGGCGCGACGAGTGCCATCGCAATCGCCAGGCTCAAACCGTTACGTGTGCTGCGATGCTTCATCTCGACGCTCCTCCCCCAACTCGTTCAAGGACGTCCGACGTATGTTGCCGGCGGACGAAATGGACGACGGCCCTCCCCGTCATGGAGGCAAGCCTAGAGCGCAAGGTCCAAAGACCGCTCCTGTACCTTCGGACAATGCCGGCCGCGCGGCCGGCTCTGGAGACTGCGTGCATCGGCCTCATGCCGTCATTCCTGCGCAGGCGGGAATCCAGGGGTCCGACGACACGCCTCCGATGGGCGCGCTGGCGTCGGAAAGACGGATCCCCGCTTCGCGGGGATGACAGCAGGAAGAACCGGTGCTGCACCTTCTTTGCTCCGGGGACGTCAATGGCATTTCTGATCGTGCTGGCCGCGCTGTGTTTCCTGATGTTCGTCGCCTACCGCGGCTACAGCGTGATCCTGTTCGCGCCGGTGGCCGCGCTGGGCGCGGTGCTCCTGACCGATCCATCGCTGGTCGCGCCGATGTTCACCGGCCTGTTCATGGACAAGATGGTCGGCTTCCTGAAGCTGTACTTCCCCGTGTTCCTGCTCGGCGCGATCTTCGGCAAATTGATCGAGCTCTCGGGTTTTTCCAAGTCGATAGTCACTGCCACCATCGGGCTGTTCGGCGCGCAGCGCGCGATGCTGTCGATCGTCGTCGTGTGCGCATTGCTCACCTACGGCGGCGTGTCACTTTTCGTGGTGGTGTTCGCGGTGTATCCGTTCGCGGCCGAACTGTTCCGCCAGAGCGACATCCCCAAACGCCTGATTCCCGGCACGATCGCGCTGGGCGCGTTCACCTTCACGATGGACGCGCTGCCGGGCACGCCGCAGATCCAGAACATCATCCCGACGACGTTCTTCGGCACCAACACGTGGGCCGCGCCGGTGCTGGGGACGATCGGCGGCGTCTTCATCCTCGTCGTCGGCCTGGCCTACCTCGACTGGCGCCGCCGCACTGCACGCGCGAACGGCGAAGGCTATGGCACGTCGCTGGTCAACGAACCGGCGCCGTTCGCCGGGCAGACGCTCTCGCATCCGTTGATCGCCATCGCGCCGCTGGTGCTGGTTGGCGTCGCGAACAAGCTGCTCACGTCGGCCATTCCGCGCTTCTACGGCGACAGCCACAGCTTCGATCCGGCCGTGATCGGCAGCGCAGCGCCGGTGGTGCAGGAAGTGTCCAAGGTCGCCGCCATCTGGGCCGTGCAGGGCGCGCTGCTGATCGGCATCGCCACGGTGCTCGCCTTCGCATGGAAGCCGGTGATGGCGGGGTTCGCCGAAGGGACGAAATCGGCCGTCGGCGGCGCCTTGCTTGCTGCGATGAACACCGCGTCCGAGTACGGCTTCGGCGCGGTGATCGCGGCGCTGCCCGGCTTCCTGGTCGTCGCCAATGCGCTGGGCGCGATTCCGAACCCGCTGGTCAACCAGGCCGTGACCGTGACCGCGCTGGCGGGCATCACGGGCTCGGCGTCGGGCGGCATGAGCATCGCACTGGCTGCGATGGCCGAGACGTTCATCGCGAACGCGAACGCGGCGGGCATTCCGATGGAAGTGCTGCACCGCGTCGCGGCCATGGCGTCGGGCGGCATGGACACCCTGCCCCACAACGGCGCGGTGATCACGCTGCTGGCGGTGACGGGCCTGACGCATCGGCAGGCCTACAAGGACATCTTCGCGATCACGTTGATCAAGACGATCGCGGTGTTCGTGGTGATCGGGGTGTTCTATGCGACGGGGTGGGTGTGAGGGCCAGCGCCTAGCCCGCCTGCTCCACCAGCAACGACACCGTCACCAGGCTCGCATCCTCCGGGTTGGTCACCACCGAGAACCCGAGCGCGCGGCACATCTCGATCATCGTGCGGTTTTCCTGCAGTACCTCGCCTTCGATCGAGCGCAGGCCGAGCCAGCGCGCGTAATCGATCATGATCTGCATGAGACGCCACCCCAGCCCGTGGCCCTTGAGGTCCGAACGCACCAGGATCCCGTACTCGCCGCGGTCGTAGTTCGCATCGGCAAGCAGGCGCACCGCGCCGAGCATCTCGCCGCTGCCCGGATCGATGGCGACCAGCGCGATGGAACGCGCGTAGTCCAGCTGCGTCAGCTGCGCGATGAACTCGTGGCTGAAGTGCTTCACCGTCTGGAAGAACCGCATGCGCAGGTCTTCGTCGGACACGCGCCCGAAGAACTCGCGGAACATCGCGTCGTCCTCCGGACGCACCGGCCGCACGAACGCCGTCGCGCCATCCGACAGCACGATCTCGCGTTCCCACTCCTTCGGATACGGACGGATCGCCAGCCGCGGATGTCCGGGCCCCTTGTGCAGCGGGCGCGATGGCGACACGCCGATGCGTGCATCCACGGCGATCAGGCCATCCTTGTCGGCCAGCAGCGGATTGATGTCGACCTCGCGGATGTCCGGCACGTCGACGACCAGCTGCGCCAGCTTCACCAGCACCAGCGCGACCGCGCGCTCGTCAGCGGCGGGCACGTCGCGATACGCCTTGAGGATGCGCGACACGCGCGTGCGGGCAATCATCTCGTGCGCGAGACGCAGGTCCAGAGGCGGCAGCGCCAGCACCTTGTCGTCAATCACTTCCACCGCGGTGCCGCCGCGGCCGAACACGATCACGGGCCCGAACGTTTCATCGTCCGCAACGCCGGCGATCAGCTCGCGCGCCTTTGAACGCACGATCATCGGATGCACGCTCACGCCCTCGATGCGAGCATCCGGTCTTGCGGCCTGCGTGCGTTGCAGGATCGATTCGGTCGCATCGCGCACGGCCTGTTCGCTGAAGAGGTTCAGGCGCACGCCATCGACGTCGGACTTGTGTTCGATATCCGGCGAAAGCACCTTCAACGCGACCTGCAACCCTTCAGCGAACCATCGTGCGGCTGCGCGTGCTGCCTCGTCCGCATCGCGTGCGTGCGCGACCGGTGTAATCGGAATGCCGTATGCGCCCAGCACGCGCGTGACTTCGACCGGATCGAGCCAGCGTCGTCCGGCCTTCATCGCCGCATCGACGATGCCGCGCGCCGTGTCGGTGTCGACGACGAGGTCGTCCGGCAGGCTCGGCGGCGTTTCCATCAGCGTCATCTGCGCTTCGCGGTGCCGCACCAGGTACATGAAACCGCGTACCGCATCGGCTTCCGTTGGATAGTTCGGAATGCGCGCGGCGTTGAGGCGATCGACCGCCGCTTCGTCCGCACCCAGCCACACGGCGAACACCGGCTTCTTCTTCGTGTGCCACGGCAGCGATTCGCGCGCCTGCGCCAGCGCATCGGCGCGGCCGTGCGCATCCATCAGCGCGGTGGGCGTGTTGAGCACCAGCAGCGCGTCGTTCGCATCGTCCGATACGAGTGCGCGGAATGCCTCGGCGTACGAGGCATGGTCGACGTCGCCGTAGAAATCGACGGGATTGGTGCCCGGCCAGTAGGACGATGCGATCGGCTGGATCTGCGCGCGCGTCTCGTCGGAAATCGACGCCAGCGTGCCGCCCATGTCGAGCAGGCGATCGGCCGCGAGTGAGCCCGTGCCGCGTCCGTTCGCGAAGATCGCCAGTCGCCGGCCTGGCAGCGATTCCACGCGGCTGAGCGCTTCGGCTGCGGAAAACAGCTCGTTCAACGCGCGCACGCGGAGCATGCCGGCGCGATGGAAGGCCGCCGCGTATACCGCGTCGGGCGATGCGAGCGCCGCCGCATGCGTATGCGGCGCGACCATGCGCGGCGCGTGGCGGCCGGACTTGACGACCACGACCGGCTTCAATCGCGCCGCGGCACGTGCGGCCGACATGAACTTGCGCGCGTCGCGGATCGATTCGACATACAGCAGGATCGCCCGGGTATGGCGATCGCGGGCGAAGTAATCGAGCAGGTCGGCGAAGTCGACATCCAGCGCATCGCCCAGCGCCGCAACCGCGGAAAAGCCGATCTCCCGGCTCGCGCCCCATTCCACCAGCGCAGCGGCAATCGCGGCCGATTGCGACACCAGCGCGATGTCGCCCGGCAACGGCGTGTGTGCCGCGAAACTGGCGTTGAGCCGCGCGTGCGGCGCGATCACACCCAGGCTGTTGGGGCCGGCCAGGCGCATGCCGTGCGTGCGCGCGATGTCCTGCAGTTCCGCGGCGAACGAGCCCTCGCCCTGCCCCAGCCCCGTGCTGAGCACGACGGCCGCGGAGGCGCCGTGCTCGGCGGCGGCCTTCGCATACTTGGGCACCATCGCGGCAGGCGTGGCGATCAGTACCAGTTCCGGCACGAACGAAAGGTCCGCCACGCGCGCCACGGCAGGAATGCCTTCGATTTCGCGATGGCGCGGATTCACCAGCCCGATGCTGCCGGCGAAGCCGCCCGACTGCAGGTTGCGCAGCAATGCGCGCCCGATCGAACGCTCGCGAGGACTGCCCCCGATCACGGCGACCGAGGCGGGCGAGAACAGCGATGGAAGGGAATAGGTGCTCATCGGTTGCGCAGCCGGTCCGACATCATGCGCCACCACGATGCGCACGGCCACGCGGAAGTTTCAAGCTGATTTCGCATCGGGATGGGCTGCATATGGACGCGTGTCCACCGTAACGGAGCCCCCATGCAGCACGACGTCACAATCCGCTTCGAAGGCCTGCCCGTTTCAGAAGCGCTGCGCGAGGACATCCTCCGCCATGCGCACAAGCTGTGGCAGCTCGCGCCGCAGCTGCAGTCGTGCGATGTCGCGGTCCGCAAGGCCGAACATCGCCACCAGCACGGAAACCGTTACGTCGCGCACGTGCATGCGGTCATGCGCGGCGCCACGTTCGAAGCCGGCCGCACGCCGACGAAGGACCATTCGCACGAGGACGCCTATGTTGCCGTCCGCGATGCGTTCGATGCGATGCAGCGGCAGGTTTCCGAGCACGTGCGCGGTGTGCGGGACGGGGCGAAACGCGCGTCGGCTCTGCGGCAGGAGGGTGCGGCGTAGGGGGTCTTCCTCCCCCCCTTGCCGCCTTCCTTTCAAGCCGTCATCCCGGCGAAGGCCCGGATCCCGGCCCGCAGCGGAGCAGCGCCCACTGCGTCATTCCAGCGAAAGCTGGAATCCATCTCGATCTTCCACCACAGGCCGAAGCCCGTAGATTCCAGCTTCCGCTGGAAAGACGTGCGGATGCTGAAGCAGTGACCGCCTGGATCCCGGCCCCCGCCGGGATGACGGCTTCATGGCACGTGTGCACCGGGCCACGCCGCCCCGGCACATGACCGCGCCGCCCGCGCTTGTTAGTATTTTGACTAACGAAACGCAGCGCCGCGCCCCACCGCCCGTGTCCGAGCCGCCCCGCAAGATCCTCCACGTCGACATGGACGCGTTCTACGCGTCCGTCGAGCAACGCGACGACCCGTCCCTTCGCGGGCGGCCCGTGGTCGTCGCCTGGCGCGGGGCGCGTTCGGTGGTCTGCGCGGCGAGTTACGAGGCGCGCACATTCGGCGTGCGCTCGGCAATGCCTGCCATCCGTGCCGAGCGCCTGTGCCCGCAGGCGGTGTTCGTGCCGCCCGATTTCATCCGCTACAAGGCGGTCTCGCGGCAGGTGCGCGAGATCTTCGCGCGGCACACAGACCTCATCGAACCCCTGTCGCTCGACGAGGCCTACCTCGACGTCAGCGTCACCAAGACCGGCCTTCCCACCGCGACCGCCACCGCGCAGGCCATTCGCGAGGCGATCCGCGAGGAAACCCAGCTCACCGCGTCCGCTGGCGTTGCGCCGAACAAGTTCGTGGCGAAGATCGCCTCCGACTGGCGCAAGCCCGACGGCCTGTTCGTGGTCCGCCCGCATCAGGTCGAGGCCTTCCTCGCGCCCCTCCCGGTCGGTCGACTGCCCGGCGTGGGGAAGGTGATGGAGGCCAGACTGCAGGAGCTGGGCATCGCCACTGTCGTGCAACTGCGCGAACTCGGCGCGGCGGAGCTGGAACTGCGCTTCGGCCGATGGGGCCGGCGGCTGTACGAACTCTCGTTCGGCATCGACGACAACCCGGTGGAACCCGAGCGCCCCACGCTGCAGATTTCCTCCGAAGACACCTTCGAACGCGACCTGCCGCTCGGCGAACTGGACCCGCACATCCTCCGGCTCGCCGAGAAGACGTGGGAAGGCTATGGACGCGAGCTCGAGCGCGATCCGGAACGCGTCGCGCGCACGATCGTGCTGAAGCTCAAGACTTCGGACTTCCGCATCCTCACGCGCAGCCTCACGCCGACGGAGAGGCCGACCCGCCTGGAACAACTGACGCGCATCGCCTGCGACCTGCGCACGCGCGTGCTGCTGCCGGACGACACGCTCTATCGGCTGGTGGGGGTCGGGTTGTCCGGCTTCATCGATCGCGACGGGACGCCGGTGGCGCAGAGCGATCTGTTCGGGCAGGACGCAGCCGGCTGATAGCGCTGCATCTTGCTGTCATCCCCGCGAAGGCGGGGATCCATCCGGACCCTCATGCTCTTCGGAAAGCGGAACGGGCACGGACACATGGATTCCCGCCTTCGCGGGAATGACAGCAAAGGATGGTGGGCCGAGGAGGAACTGCAGCTCTCAGCGCCGCTCGTTCAACCCCGCTTTCCGCAGCGTCGCAGCCGATGCCTCCAGTGCGCTCGCCTGCGACACACCCAGCCCGCTGCGTCGCACGAAATCCGCGACGTCGGCAAACGCACCGTTCTCGCGCCGGCTGCGCAGTGCGCGTTCGGCGATGGCGGCATCGATGCCGGGCAACGTGCGCAACTGTTCGAGCTCGGCGGTATTGAGGTTCACCGCGACCTCGGTCGACGGCAGGCCCGGCGGCTTGACCGGCGTATGGCCAAGCAGCCACAGATCCGGCCCCAGCATCGCGCGCAGGCGCCTGGGATCCTGCGCCACGGCGGCCTGCAACTGCGTCATATGCGCGCGCGCCTGCTTCAGACCGGCAACGAAACCGGCCATGTCGCCGATGCGGCCGCGCTCGGCCATCGCCTCGGTCGTGCGCGGCAGCGTGGCGTCGGCGGTGGCGCCATAGGTGGTATCGAGCACGAGATTGCGAATACGCGTGCAATCGGCCGGCACGTCGGTGCAGGCGTGGTCGACCAGGTCGAGGAACATCGGCGTATCGGCCTTCATCGACCAGCCGCGTGCGCTCGCCGCCGCCATCGTACGGAACAACTGCGAGTAACGCGCCACGATCGCCTCGCGCGTGCCTTCGCCCGGCACCAGCCAGCGATGGAACAGCGTGGCGATCACGCCTTCGGACGACAACATCTGCTGGCCGTTCTTCAGCTGCGCCATGTCGAAGGCGGTGCTTTCGTTCGCACGCGACCACGCTTCGGCGCCGCTGCCGGCGGGGACGATCTGCCGCTGCACGAAGAGGTTGCGACGCACGCCGTCGATGCGTCCGGCACGATCCAGGTTGCTCAACCACAACGGCACGAACGGCTTCGCATTCAGGCCGAGCGTGAGCTCCTCCAGCCGAGGATTGCGCGAATAACGCCGCACCAGGCTCTGGAAATGCGTGGCGAATCCTTCGTCGAACGCGGTCGGGTAATCGGTCACGCTCATGCTGCTGTGCGGCGTGCGCGACCAGCCGTACGGCAGGCCGGGCATGAGGCGGCGCAGGAAAACGTGCCCCATCTCGTGGGTGAAGATCTCCTCGAATCCGCCGTCGTCGATGATGTCCGCATCGACGACCAGGTCGACGAAGAGTTGATCGACGAAACGTCGCCGGCCGTTTTCTTCGAGCCAGAATCCCCGCCGCGCGAAACCGCCGTCTTCGGCCGACAGGTACAGCCAGGTCGGCGTCGGCTTGGTGGCGCCGGCAATGCGTTGCGCGCTTTCGTCGAGTGCGAGCACGGTGCCGAGGAAGCCGTCGCGCGCTTCGTGCTGGATCTGTTCGAACAGCTCGCCCGAAGTGACCCGCGCCACCACGGGCGCAGGCTTGCCCGCGGGATCGGCCTGCGTCTGCGGCTGGCCGTCCGCGAGCACCGGCGCGAGTACGCCCAATTCAGCTGCTGTGGCCGGCGCTGTCGATGCGACGAACGCCAGCATTCCCGTCAACCAGATTGATCTCGCCATGGCGGCCTCCGCAATCCTCACTGCACCGGCCGGCAGCATCGCGCGCGGCGGACCGCTGCACGCCTGCCATGCGACTGCCCACTGCCGACACTTGCCAGCGGGGCGGTTCGCGCTTAGCGCGCCGTTCGCATTGCCCCCGTCCTGCGCATCCAACGCAGGCCGGCGCGGCGCCCGGCCTCAGCCCGGCGCGATGCAGCGGTCGAACAGGTCCAGCTTGCGGTCGTACTCCGGCGTCTGCACCTGCATCAGGCCCAGGACCGAGTGGAACAGGTTGTCCTGGCTCGCCGGCGCGTGGCTTTCGCGCTTCATGCAGTCGACGTCGAGATTGCGATCGGCGGCGAAGCCCGGCGAGAACCACATCACCATCGGCACACGGGTCTGCGTGTCGGGTGCGATCGCATACGGCACGCCGTGCAGGTACAGGCCGTTCTCGCCCAGCGATTCGCCGTGGTCGGACAGGTAGATCATCGCCGTCTCGCGCGACGACTGCTCGGCGAGGAAACGGATCGTTCGCGCGAGGAAATCGTCGGTGGCCAGCACCGAGTTGTCGTACGCGTTGACGATCTGCTCGCGCGTGCAGTCGCCGAGATCCGCGGTCTCGCACGTCGGCGTGAAGCGACGCAGGCGTTCGGGATAGCGCTTCGAGTAGCTGGGGCCGTGGCTGCCGAGCTGGTGCATCACGACGACCTGATCACCCGGCCGTCGTGCGATCTCATCGGCCAGGCCGTGCAACATCACTTCATCCAGACAGCCTTCCGCCGTACAGGCCTGCGGGTCGCGCGCGTGTTCGAACGACTGGAACGGCAGTCCTTCACACACACCCTTGCAACCGGTCTGGTTGTCGCGCCACTGGACGCCGATGCCGGCGTGGTCGAGCACGTTCAGCAGCGACTGCGTGTGCGAGATGCGGTCCTCGTCGTAATGCGCGCGGCCGAACGGCGAGAACATGCACGGCACGGACACCTCGGTCGCCGAACCGCACGAGGTGACGTCGGTAAAGTTGATCGGCCCGATGTCGCGCAGCTGCGGCGTCGTCTGCCGACCGTATCCGTTGAGGCCCCAGTTCTGCGCACGCACGGTTTCGCCGACGACGATCACCAGCAGGCGCGGCTTCGCATTCGGATCGCGGCCGACGACATGCGCGTTCACGCCAATGGGCGTCTTTGGCTGATGGCGCGCGCCGTCGTGCCGGGCGACGCGCACCAGCGAGACGATGTAGTTGCCCGGCGTGATCAGGTGCCGAAGTTCCTTGTGGTTGCGCATCAGCGCGGACAGGTCCTGGAACGACGCCATCATCGCCCCGCCCGCCACCAGCAGCGACAGCACGATGCAGCCCAGCCGCACGAGCATCGCGCGCCCGATCGGCCGGACCTTCAGTCGCACGCGCCACACCGCCAGCGTCGGCAGGACGCCCAGCCACAGCAGGCTGGGCAGCATGCCGACGGAAAGCAGTTCGCCGGATTCCTTGCCGTCGGTGTGCAGGATGTTGCGCAGCATGTCCGGGTCGAGATAGACCGTGTAGCGGCTCATGAAATGCGCGGCCATCGCCGTGACCGGAATCAGCAGCGTCAGCACCGGGCGCACGGTCCAGCGGTTGAGCAGCAGGCAGAGCAGCAGCATGTTGAGCGCGCCGATCATCAGCGCCAGGCTGAGCGCGACCGCCCAGCCCGAAGCGCCATGCAGCGCGCCGGTGGCCGCCACGGCGCGGAAGAACGCGCCGTTGCAGAACGCGGTGAAGAAGGCCGCAACGTAGAACGCGAGCCGCTCGACGGTCACTTCCGGACGGATCGCGAGGAACTGGAGGAGCCGGCGCAGACCGTCGTCGAACGGGCGGCGGGAGACGACCGAACTCATGCGTTCGTCTCCGTCGGACCGATGCCCGCAGCGAGCCAGCGCGCGCGCACCAGGCTCGGTCGGAACAGTTGCCACGTGGCCACGGCGACTATCCAGCAGATCGCCGCGGACGCGATGTCATGCGATGCGAAGTGCGCGCCGCGAAGCTGTTGCGCGATGCCGAACACCAGCCCCAGGCCCATGCCCGCCGCGAGTCCGGCCCAACGCCAGCGCGGCCGGATCGCACCGAGGAAGAAGTAGAGCGACAGCCACGCGTAACCGCCGCTTGCGTGTCCGGCCGGGAAGCACGCACCGCGCTGCAGGCCGACAGGCCGCACATCCCAGAGCCCCACGTACGGCCGCAGTCCGCCGTAGCGCGTGAGGTCCCACGGGCAGTCCATGTTCGACCACGACTTCACCCACGCCACGCACAGCACCGACAGCGCGATGGCGACGATGAGGTAGCCAAGTGGCGCGCGCAGCGAGGCCCAGCTCGCGCGACGTCGCGCGACGAGCCAGGCGCATACCACGCCGAGCCACAGCCCGATTCCCAGTTCGCGACCGAAGCGGTGCACGAGCGTCTGGGTCAGGAAGGAATCGCGCAGCGCCCAGCGCCCGCCCTGCAGCGCGTAGAGCCGGTCCGCGAGCCATTGGTCGCCGTTGAGCCAGCGCATCGCGAACAGCAGCAATGCGAAGCCCAGCAACGGGGCGATGACGTGCGTGAACACGAAACGCATGCCGTCGCGCGGCATGACGTCCATCGGAATGTTCTGGTATGGGGAGCGTGCGTGCATTGGGGCGACGGACAGCGGGGAGATCGCACTGCGCATGACGAAACTGGAGACGGCGATGACGGATGACGCCGCGCATGCTCGGGCGCCGGGTGTCGGAAAGCGGTCGGATCCGGCGCATCCGGGACATCGCGTTCACCGGGCATTTCACCGACGCGATTCCGCACGGAATTCCGACGTCATTCCGATGTCCGCGGGTGCAGAATGGGCGCGGGCGCATGCGCGTCGAACGGAAGAGGCATGGACCGCGATGCGCGTGCTCGTCGTCGAGGACAACCACAACCTGGTCGCCAACCTGTTCGAATACTTCGACGCGCGCGGCTATACGCTCGACGCCGCACCGGACGGGCCCACGGGCCTGCACCTGGCGGTGACGAAGGAATTCGATGCGATCGTCCTGGACTGGATGCTGCCGCGCATGGACGGCCGTGAAGTACTCAGCCGCCTGCGCGAGGCCGGCAGCGACACCCCGGTGCTGATGCTCACCGCGCGCGACGAACTGCCCGACAAGATCGCCGGCTTCCGCGCCGGTGCAGACGACTACCTCACCAAGCCCTTCCATCTGCCCGAACTTGAAGTGCGTCTGGAAGCGCTGGTCGCCCGCGCGCGAGGGCGTGGTCGCAGCAAGCTGCTGCAGGTGGGCGATCTCAAGCTGGACATGAGCACGCTGGAAGCCACCCGCGCCGGCCGTACCCTGCACCTCTACCCGGCCTGCCGCAAGCTGCTGGAAGTGCTGATGCAGGCCAGCCCCGCGGCCGTCACGCGCGATCGCCTCGAACATGCGCTGTGGGGCGACGACCCGCCCGACGGCGACATGCTTCGTTCGCACATCTACGAACTGCGCCGCAGCGTGGACGGTCCGTTCGACATGAAGCTGATCCAGACGCTGCCGCGCGTGGGCTACCGCATCGTCGCCGGCGAACCCGCCACCGCCGCGAGCGAGGCCGTCGAGTGACCAAGCGCACGGGACTTCGCCGACGGATCCTGCTGGGACTGCTCGGCTACGTGGTGGTGCTGAGCGTGGCGGTTGTCGTGAACGGCTTCATCGTGAACGAGCACGCCGAACGCCTGGTGTGGCAGACGTTGCTCGACTCGGAGATGGATCACCTGCTCGAACTGCGCGAGCGCGAGCCTGGCTATCGCTGGACCAACACGCAGAGCCTGGCGTTCTACGACGGACGCGATCCCGCCGGCATGCCGCCACCGTTGCGCGGCGTCGGGCCCGGCGTGTACGACGAAATCATGATCGACGGCGTCGAGCGGGTCGCGCTGGTGCGCGAAGTCGACGGCCGCCCGCTCGCGCTGTCGCTGGACATCACGGACCTGGAAGAGCGCGAGCTCGACATGGGCCTGACGATGGTCGGCTCGGCGGTGACGCTGGTCGTACTGCTGTGCATCGCGATCGCGTGGAGCGTGAACCGCCTGCTCAAACCGTTGCGCGACATGGCGCAGTCCATCGCGGGACTCCGGCCCGACCAGTCCGGGCAGCGCATCGACACGCCGGATTCGGCCAGCGCCGAACTGGTGGTGATTGCAGACGCACTCAACGACTACCTGCAGCGCAACGACCGCTTCGTCGAACGCGAACGCGTGTTCATCGACAGCGCGAGCCATGAACTCCGCACGCCCGTGGCGGTGATCGCCGGTGCGAGCGAGATCGCACTGCAGCAGCCGCAACTGCCGGAACCCGCCCGCGGCCAGCTTCTGCGCATCCAGCGGACCGCGCGCGAGGTGGAACAGCTGATCTCGCTGCTGCTCGTGCTCGCGAAGGATCCCGCACGGCTGGCGCGTTCAAGCGACCGCGTCGCGCTGGACGAGCTGATTCCCGGCATCGTCGAAGACCATCGCCATCTCACGCGCGACAAGGACCTGCGGCTGGACATCCTCGCGCTGCCGGCCTGCGAGATCGTCGCACCGCTGCCCATCGTGCAGGCCGCCATCGGGAACCTGCTGCGCAACGCGATCGAGCACAGCGACCGCGGCCGCATCACGATCCGTCTCGAGGCACCGGCGACGGTCGTGATTGACGACCCGGGACATGGCATGACGCCGGAGGAAATCGCGCGCATCTACGCGAGCGTCGCCCGTGGCGGCGGGCGCGATGGAGGCGGCATCGGGCTGGACCTGATCTCGCGCCTGTGCGAACACCTGGGCTGGCGACTGGACTTCGCTTCCGACGAAGGGCGCGGCACGACGACGACGCTGCGCATGGCGACGTGATGGGCCATTGGATCTACGTGCTTCATTGACGGCGAAAGCGGGCAGCGCGACGATCTGGCCTGGTCCGGGGGAAATTCGATGGCGACTGCATCGCGTATCGCGTGGGGCTCGGCTTCGGCCGGGTGCGCATTCGCGTCCTTGTATTGCTTCTTCTGGATCTTCTCGGCGGCGAGTCTCGCGTCCGGCGCCTGCCCCGAGTTTTCCCTGTTCGCCGAAGCATGGCGTTGCCGGCAAGTGCATGTGGCGATGATCCTGACCGCCATCTTCGGCCTGGGATGCATCCACCTTGGCTGGCGCGCCATTCCGCGCACGGCACCGTGAACATGCGCAGCATTCTCCAGTTCGTTGCGCTGCTCGCGCTCGCCGTTTTCGCGCTGGGCTCGCTGATCACGGGCGCACCTTATGTCGAAACGCCCCTGCCCGGCGGCCTGCCGCTGGGCAACGCCCTCGCCGCCCTCGGCCTGTGTGCCGTCGCCGCGATGGCACGGCAAGTCGCGCGCCAAGGCGTGCTTCGCCACGTGGCGAACGCAGCGCTGCTCATGGCCGTAGCCTGGCTTCCGGTGTCGATCGCATTGGCCGGCAACCTGGCGCTGGTGTTCTCAGGCGCTCGCGGCGATGCGTGGATCGCGTGGAGCGCAGCCGCGCTCATCGCCGCCTTCGCTTCGCTGGCGTTGGCGGTGTTGCAGCGGACGATCGTCGCGCTGCATCACCGCTTCGCGCGCACCGCAGACGGGATGCGCTGACCACAAGACGTCGCCGCCGCCTCGACGCGACGGCGACGCGCTGGTTCACGCGTCCGGCAGCGCCTTGCGCAGGCCGACGTTGAGCACGTTCCAGGCCCGGATCATGGCGACGGCGAAGGTCAATTCCGCCAGTTCGATATCGTTGAAGTGCGCTCGCACCTGCTCCAGCGCATGCTCCGGAACCTGGGCGGCGCCGATGGCGTTGAGCGTCTCGGCCCATTCCAGCGCGGCGCGCTCGCGCGCATCGAACAGCGGGCTCTCGCGCCACGCGGCAAGCGTGTCGAGCTTGCGCTGGCTCTCGCCCATCTTGCGCAGCAGCGTGCAGTGCATGTCGAGGCAGTACACGCAGCCGTTGATCTGCGACACGCGCAGCGAAATCCATTCCACCAGCTTGCCGCCCAGCGGGCCCTTGTGCAGGCCGGTGCTGAGCTTGAGCAGGTGCTGGAACGCCTCGGGCGCGAGCGTGGTGTAGTCGAGGGAGGTGGTGTCGAGCGGGGTCACAGCGTTCATGTTCGTCTTCCCATAAGTACGGCCATTGGTGGCCGCTTCATGGACTAGGACGGGCGTGGGCACCGGGTTGTGACAGCGACGCGACGTTATTTCAGACCAGGCCGCGCAGCTTGTCGGGATTGAGCACCGACAGCACCTGCGTGATGCGGCCGTCCTCGTCGACGGTGATTGTGCTGATCGAATGCAGTTGCCCTTCGTGGAAGCGCAGCAGCGCCGGCTCGCCGTTGACATGGCCCAGCTTCAATTCGCTCACGTCGCCTGCGCGGCGCGCCACGGCCCAGTAGAGATCCGCGATGCGTTGGGCGCCTTCCAGAGGCCGGATCACGGCAGTGACCTTGCCGCCGCCATCGGACACCAGGCGCGCGTCCGCATGCAGCAGCGCCATGATCGATTCGCGATCGCCGCGTTGCATCGCGTGCATGAAACGTTCGAGCAGGTGTCGATGCGTGTCGGCCGCGACGGTGAAACGCGGGCGCTCGGCCTGCACGCGGGTGCGGGCGCGGCTGACCATCTGGCGGCAGTTCGCCTCGGTGTGGCCGAGCAGCTCCGCGATCTGCGGATAGTCGTAATCGAACACGTCCTTCAGCAGGAAGGCCGCGCGTTCTTCCGGGCCGAGTTTTTCCAGCAACGCCAGGAACGCCAGCGACACCTGCCCGGCCACGTCGGCCTGCTGCTCCGGGCCGGGCGAATCGTCGGCGGTGAGCGGCTCGGGCAGCCACGGGCCGGGATAGACCTCCCGTTCCGTGCGGGCCAGGCGCAGGCGGTCGATGCCCAGGCGGGTCGTCGTGGTCACCAGCCAGCCTTCGAGGTCGCGGATCGCCGCGCGATCGGCCTGGTGCCAGCGCAGCCAGGCGTCCTGCACGACTTCCTCGGCGTCGCTACGGCTGCCGAGCAGCCGATAGGCCAGCGCCATCAAGCGCGGTCGGTGGGTTTCGAAGGCGGTGTCCAGGGTCGCGGACATGGGGGCTCGGCAGGAGGGCTATGCAACCAGGACGGCCGGCGGGACCGGTTTGTGACAGGGGACGATCCGGTGCCGCCGACACGGCCAGGCGACGGCGAGCCGCGGCTCCGCTGCGATCAGGAGTCGACTTTCCCAGGCTCCGGCAGTTTCAGGCCGAAGCAGTGCCGTCCGCGCGGGTGCCTCCAGTCGCGACCAGATCCGCCATTACGCTCCACGTCCGCCGAGTCGGTATCGAAAGCAGCGCAGAGGCGATAGTCGCGTTCGCCCAGCACCTTGTACTCGTAGGGCTGCGACGTGAACGGGTCGCTTGCCCGCGGCCGCACGCCCGGGCGGGCCAGCGCGGCCAGGCTTGCCGGCAGCGCCTCGTTCCGCTTCGCCCAACCCTCGATCTCCTCCTTCAGATCGATGAGATCGCGCTCACGACGCTCATCCTGCCGCACGAGGCGCTGCTGCCCCGGCGTGCCCATCGTCACGATGGCGGCCGCGATCGTGACGGCGACCGCCACGCCGGCGCCGATCAACAACCAGCGTCCCGCGGCGCCACTCATGCGTCCACCTCTTCGCGTCGCAGGTCGTGCAGGTACCAACCGAACGCACTGCCGGCGATAGCCGCGACCACCAGCACCTTCAGCACGAAGCGGATGCTCAACTCGCCGCCCAGCACGTTGAACACCAGCGTCGTCATGTCGCAGATCAGCACCGTGGCCGCCACGAAGAGCGTCAGGTAAGTCAGCCAGCGCCGTACCGGCGAAAGTCGCCGGATGGGGTGCCTGGCGACATCGCGCGACACGTAGTGCGACACGTAGGCGAACACCGGGAAGGTGATGATGAGTGCCGCCGTGGACCAGCGGATCGAGCGCTCGATCGATTGCCACGCGTACCCGGTGTCGGCCGGATCGGGCCAGGCGCGGTTGATGAGGTCGAACAGCAGGCTGCCCAGGTGCCAGGCCGCGAAGTAGAGCGCGGCGAACATCACCAGGTACAGGAAGGCCTCGCGCGCGGACACCGAAGCGCGCGGCTTCGGAATGGGCACGACGTAAGGCGTGTCTGCGTAGGCGTCGAGCACGCCGCGCGTCTGCTCGTCGCGCCAGCCTGCCCCGGCCAGCGCGGCGGCGATCGATGCCTTGGACTCTCCGCGCGACAGCGCGTCGTACACGAACCGTTCCAGCTCCTGCGATCCCGATGCCATCCGCCTGCTCCGTATTGGATGGAGCAAGCCTAGCAAGGCGTGGAGGATTGAGGCTGCGGGCGTGCCCACGCGCTACTGGCCCAGGTCCCGGCCTTCGCCGGGAGGACGGCTTTCCGGCGCACAAAGAAAAAGCGGGCCGAAGCCCGCTTTCTCGTGTTTCCGGCGATGTCGCCGAAGGGATGCGCGCGGCTTACTCGGCCGGCACGCCCTCGCCTTCCTCGACGGCCTTGATCGACAGGCGGATGCGGCCCTGCTTGTCGACTTCCAGCACCTTCACCTTGACCACGTCGCCTTCCTTGAGCTTGTCGGAGACCTTCTCCACGCGCTCGCTGGAAATCTGCGAGACGTGCACCAGGCCGTCCTTGCCCGGGAGGATCGTCACGAACGCACCGAAGTCCATGATCTTGGCGACCTTGCCTTCGTAGATCCGGCCCGGCTCGACGTCGGAGGTGATCTGCTCGATGCGCGCCTTCGCGGCCTGGGCGGCGGCGGCGTTGACCGAAGCGATGACGATCGTGCCGTCGTCCTGGATGTCGATCTGCGTGCCGGTTTCCTTGGTGATGGCCTGGATGGTCGAACCACCCTTGCCGATCACTTCGCGGATCTTGTCCGGATGGATCTTCATGGTCAGCAGGCGCGGGGCGTATTCGCTCAGCTCGCTGCGCGGCGCGGTGATGGCCTTGGCCATCTCGCCGAGGATGTGCAGACGGCCTTCCTTCGCCTGGGCGAGGGCGACCTTCATGATCTCCTCGGTGATGCCCTGGATCTTGATGTCCATCTGCAGGGCGCTGATGCCCTCCTTCGAACCGGCCACCTTGAAGTCCATGTCACCCAGGTGATCTTCGTCACCCAGGATGTCGGACAGCACGACGAAGCGATCGTCTTCCTTCACCAGGCCCATCGCGATACCCGCGACCGGCGACTTCACCGGCACGCCGGCGTCCATCAGCGCGAGCGAGGAACCGCAGACCGAGGCCATCGACGAGGAACCGTTCGACTCGGTGATTTCCG
>Ga0209257_1000892_pt1 | contig 41891 bp, 70 predicted proteins | sample AraplaCvi_mCL_r2_FD_184277 | JGI IMG/M metagenome (GOLD analysis project Ga0209257, IMG submission 184277) | Arabidopsis root microbial communities from North Carolina, USA - plate scrape MF_Cvi_mCL_r2 (SPAdes) (version 2) | ecosystem: Host-associated > Plants > Roots > Endosphere | place: USA...
TTTTTCCGTACGCGTTCCGTACGGCATTTTTCGTTACGTGCTACGCCAATCGCTGAAACCCTTGCTGCGCTTGGCTTTGAAGGTGGTACTCCCAACGGGATTCGAACCCGTGTGTCCGCCTTGAGAGCGCGGTTTTCGGCGAAAACCAAGGTACCATCCTGTCCCATGCGATCCCTAAGTCGCTGATTTAACAGGGATGGCGTACCAGCCGATTCCATCCGATTCCATGCGCTTTTCCGTACGGATTCCGTACGCGTTACGAGTAACGTTTCGCGCTACGCTCCGCAGCGGCTTCCCACCCGGAGGTTCCCATGTCCCGCCAGTCCATCGAGAAGGCCACCGTCCGCGCCAAGCTCGACCCGTCTCCCGAGCCGTATTGGGTGCCCCTGGAAAAGTCGAAGGAGCGGTCGGTGTCGCTCGGGTTCCGGTGTCTGGAGGTGGGCGGTCGTGGCACATGGATCGCCCGCTACCGTCCGGCGGGGGGCAAGTACGTCCACGAGTCGCTGGGCGCGGTGACCGCCGCGAACGACTACGACGCCGCGTGCAAGGCAGCCCGGGTCTGGGCGGGGCGGCTCGATCAGGGCGTCACCGCTCCGGCCAGCACCACCGTCCGCGATGCCTGCGACGCGTACCTGAAGGATCTGCTGCTGGAGGGTCGGACCGACACCGAGGCGGACCAGCGCTCGCGGCTGGAGGCGTACCTGTTCGAGACCACGCTCGCGTCGCTGCCGCTGGATCGCATCCGGGAGAAGCCGCTCAAGGAATGGCGGCTCGCGCTCAAGGGCAAGAAGGGGAAGAAGCTCGCGCCGGCCACAGTCGACCGAATCCTGTGCGCGGTCATCGCGTCGCTCAACTTCGCGGTCGACCAGCGCATGGTCTCTCCGGACCTGCAGATCGAGTGGAACAAGGGTTTGAAGAAGTCCGGCCAAGGTGGTGTGCGCGACCTGTACCTCGACTCGAAGCAGCGCGCCCGCCTGATCGCGAAGTGCCCGGACGAGGAGATGAAGGATCTGGTCGCTGCCATCGCGATGACCGGCATGCGGTTCGGCGAGGCGCAGGGGCTGACCGTGATCAACTACCACGCCAAGACCGGCACGCTCGTGATCCCGGACGGCAAGACCGGTGGCCGTTCGATCCCGCTGTCGGACGAGGCGCGCGCGCTGTTCGGCAAGCTGGTGAAGAACAAGCTCCCGGCCGCGTCGCTGCTGACCGATGGCGGCGAGGCGTGGAAGACGTCCGCGTACCACCGTCGCCTCAAGGCCGCATGCGCCGAGGCGAAGCTGCCGGCGAACGCGTCGCTCTACACGCTCCGCCATTCGTACATCACCGACCTGCTGCGCGCGGCCGTGCCGGTCGCGGTGGTCGCGGATCTGGCCGGCACCTCGATCGCGATGATCCAGAAGAACTACTGGCGCTTCATCCCGTCGCACGCCGCCACCCTGATCGCCGGACTGCAGATGGTCCGGTAGCGCTACCAGCCGACGCGGACGCGACGAGCTGCCCCGGTTTCCGGGGCAGCTTTTTTTTGTCCATCCGCACGCATGAGGCTCCATGTGATTCGCGCGTGAAGACGCTTTCACGGCGTTCGTGCTGAGGCGCTATCCGGGCGTGCGGCCCGTAATGGACGACATGGGACGCCGTCAACCCCGTTTTCCTACCGCCCGTCGGGGAGTAGACGGTCGATGTTGACGCGGTTCTCACGCAGGAGGAGAACGAGCGCCCCACACCGTAGCGCTCGCTTCCCCCGCCAGCGCTGCGTTCCACCGCCGCACGGAATGAGGTTCGCGTGAACACTTCGCCGTCTGCCGCCGCTCCCGCCGCTGCCATCCGCCCGCTGTTCTGGCGCGTCCGGGAAGCCGCCGATCAACTGTCCATCTCCCGCTCGCAGCTCTACCGGCTGATCGATGCCGGCGAGATCCGCACGAGCAACGTCGGGCCTGGTGCTGTCCGCATCGCCGACGACGAACTGCAGGCGTACGCCAAGCGGCAGCGCCAGCTCCAGCAGGGGGGCTGATGCGCCATGTCCCCTGCCAGCTCGAACACGTACGCGGAGGCGCGTAGTCGCCGCGAGGTCGGCATCGTGCGCTCGACGCTCGGTGCCGAACGCAAGCACGAAGGCTGGGCCGACGAAGCGTTCGCCGCCCTGTGCGTCTACGCCGCGCGTCGACGCCGCCCCTTCACCATCGAGGAGTTCCGCCTGGACGCCGAGCGCGATGGGCTGACTCCGCCCCCGGACGGCCGCGCGTATGGCGGTGTCGTGGTCCGCGCGCTGCGGCATCAGGTCGTGAAGCACGCCGGCTGGGCGCTCGCCTCATCGAGCAACCTGTCGCCGAAGTCGACGTACGCGAGCGTGTCGGTGAAGCAGCGCTCGCTGGTCCTGCGTCGACCGACCACGAAGAAGAAGCGCGCGGGGAAGCCGTCATGAACGACGCCGCGCCGCAATCCATGCGCTTGGCGCTCTGGGCGATGACGCTCCGGGGCAAGCCGTCGCCGGCCGAGGTCGCGGTCGCGTTCCGCGACGAGCCGGTGGGCGAGTTCACGGTCTGGGCGATGACGCTCGACCACATGCCCACCACCAACGAGATCCTCGCGCGCTGGCCGGTCAGCAAGGTCGCCGCGCGCCACTGGCGGATCTCTCTCGCGCGTCTGCTGTCGGAGCGCGAGCTGCCGAGGATGGCTTCATGAGCGCCGAATCCGAATACCGCATCCCGGGCGAACCGTCCCGTCCGCGCGACGTCTGGCGTGACGAGGTCTGGTCGCTGCCGCTGCCGGCGAGCGAGAAGCTGCTGCTGCTCGCGCTGGCCGACCACGTCGACGAGAAGGGTTCCTGTTCGATCTCGGTGGAGGATCTGTCGCAGTCGACGGGACTGCACGAGCGCACGGTCCGCCGGATGCTCAAGGAATTCACCTTGCGCGGACTGATCTCGCGCAGCAACCGTCACGTCGGTCGGAACGCGTACCGGTATCGGCTCGCGCGCGCGGAGTAGCGCCATGTCGACCGTGATCATGTCGAAGTGCTGGCCCCTGGTGATGTCGCCTTCGGCGAAGTCGGTGCTGATCTCGCTCGCGGACAACGCCAACGACCACGGGCACTGCTGGCCGTCCATCGCGACGATCTGCCGGCGGACCTGCCTCGGAAAGACGGCGGTCTGCGCGTCGCTCAACTGGCTGGAGACGACCGGGCTGATCGCTCGGGTCGCCGCGCCGGGGATGCACAACGCGTACTGGATTACCCCCGAGGCAGGGGTCGTGGATGCCCGTGGAACCCCTAAGACACACCCTGGTACTCACCCGTTCGCCTCGCGAACTAGTTCGCCACGCGAACAGGTCGCCACGCGAACAGCCCCTGTTCGGCAGGCGAACGACCACCTGTCCGCCTCGCGAACTTCACCTGTTCGGGAGGCGAACACTAACCGTAAGGAACCGTCAGAAGAACCGTCATTGAACCGTCAGTCTGGTGCATCGCGCTCGCGCGCGCTGCCGACAGACGGGCCGAACGTGGAGCTGGTCGAGACGCAGAAGGGCACCCGCCTGCCGTCGGGCTGGGAGCCGGAAGCGAAGGACGCCGCGTTCGCCGAGCTGCAGCTCGGCTCGGAATGGCGGGAGCATCTCGACGCGTTCCGCGATTACTGGGAGGCCATCCCGGGCGCGCGCGGTCGCAAGGTGAAGTGGGGCGCGACGTTCCGGAACTGGATTCGCAACGAGAAGCGCGCCCGCCGCCGGAGCAGCGCAGGCGACGAGCAGCCGTCCAAGACGATGCGCGCGATCACTGCGCTGTTGAAAGGCACGCCGTCATGAGCGATTGGTTCGAGGCCGAATTGCGGACCGGGCTGGCGTCGCTGATGACGCTCTGCCTCGATCGCTCGCCGCCGCACGACTCGGTGGTGATGACCGCGCGCGAATGGTGGGCGTCGCTCACGTTCGAGCGTTCGTGGTCGCCGGAACGCGACACCGACCGCATCCGCGAAGCGTTCCTCCGGCTGGGGCGCGATTCGATCCGCTGGCCGACGCCGCGTGATTTCCTAGTCGCGCTGCCACCCACGAAGCAGCAGCGCCTGCCGCGCCCGCAAGGCCCGCGCGAGCCGACGCCGCATGCGCTCAAGTGCATTGCCGAGATCAAGTCGATGTTCGAGGACGTCGACGGATGGGCAATCCGCTCGCAGCCGTTCTACGCGGCCATGAGTCATTCGTTCCCGCGTCGCCCGGGACCGACCCACTACCACGATGCGCGCGCTGCGGCGGCCGGTGCGCACTTGGACGAAGTAGAACGCGACCCGCTGGACCCGGCGAACTGGCCGGAAAACCAACCCGAGGAGGTGGCCCGTGAGGACGTTGACCGACCGTGAAATCGAAGAGGCGTTGAGCCGTGCCGTGTGCGACTCGATCGAGCGCACCACGCCGCATTTCCGATGGTGGAAGTCTGGGCTGCTGATCATCGCCACGCTCGCGTGGGCGCTGGTGATCCTGTTTGTGTTCGGCCTGATCCTCGGAGCGCGCGCATGAGCGGGGACACGTTGCAGACGGTGGCCGAGCGCGTGCGCGTGCCGGTGATCATCGACTGGGATCACGAGCGCGTGGTCGGGTTTCTCGAAGTCGACGTCAGCGCGTTGCCGAAGAACCCGGACTTCTGTTTCGCGCTCGGCTTTCGCACGCGCAACTACAGCACGGTGATGACCGACGTCGACGCGTGGGATCTGATCTCGATCTGCCCGGTGTCGGACGAGGAGTATGCCGAGTACCTCGGCGAGCAGGAGCTGGCGCGCCTCGCGCTCGCTGGCGAGGAGGCCGACCATGTTCGTTAAGCCGGTTGGCACGTTCCGCATTCGCGATTGGGGCAGCTCGCCGCTCGAAGCCGACGTTCTGGCGTGGTGTGAGGACTTGCTGCGAGAGTCCGTGGAGGACGACGTCATGCTGATGATGTTTCTTCACGGCAAGCATGTCGTTTTCAGCGCATCGCTGCCGCTCACGGCGACTGATACGGATGATCTGAACTATCGGGTGCCGCTGACGCGCCTGGTGCGCGAGATGATCGAGGACAACACCGGCGAGTACACCGATGCGCGAAACGCGAGGTCGATGGCGATCCTGCGCAGCGATCTGCAGAGCTGCCTGACGATGGTCGACCGCGCGCTTCGTCCGCCTCGCGTCAAGCACCCGAAGATGGAGGCGACGCCGTGAAGCAGTTCACCGGCATGTGCCCCGATAGCGAGCGCCTGATCTCGCGCACGGCGGCGAAGCTCGATGCGCAGCGTGCCGAGGATGTCGCCGCTCGCCCGGGCATGCGCGCGAATGACCGCCTGTACCTGATCGATGGGCAGAAGTACCGCTGGGCGGAGGTGCGCGACCGTGTGCCACCGGAGATCACCAACTCCTGCCTGGTCGCGCGCCTGAACCACTACGAGTCGCATTGGGCGGATCTGGTCGCGCCTCGCATGTCGGCGAAGAAGTCGACTTCCAAGGCAAGGCTTGCTCACCACAAGCGCGTGCGCCGCACCGCAGACCGAAGCGTGGCGCGCGCGCTGGAAGAGAAGGCACGCCAAGCCACACTGCGCGCCGGTCACAAGGATCTGGAATGACCACCCGCGAACAGGCGCTCGCCCGCGCGCTGCTGCGATTGAGCGGCGACGACCTGCTGCGCTTCGTGCGTTCCATCGCCCCGAACGCTGCTGCGGACGGTCGCTGGTATCTCGCTGTTCGCCTGATCGAGTACGCGAAGCAACTACAATCCCCCGAGGAGGCCCAATGAACACCGGAAACGAATCCCAGCCGCCGGTCATCGGCGTGCCGATGCACGAGCTGCCGCCACCCACCTGCGTCAATGGTCACTCGATCCTGCTGATGGGTCGCGTGGTCACGGATGCCGAGGATCTGCGCGATGCCGTCGACCCCGACGCGGTCACGCGCCACGTCTGCGATGAGCTGATGCGCTCGGGCGTCACGAAGATCCTCGAACGCCACATGCAGCAGTACATCAACAAGGACGGGCTGATCGAGCATCGCCTGGCGGTCTACGTGATCGGCATCGACGAGGTGCAGCCGGCCATCGCCGCGCTCGATCGCGACTGGCGCTCGCGGCCGTGACTGTCGACCTGTCCAAGCTCCCGCCCGGAGCGCACGGCTTCACCATCGACTACCGGCGCTACGGCACCGATTGGCCGCTGCCGTTCCGCGCGCGGGTTGTCTACACGAAGAACGAGCGCGACGACTCCCGCCTGTTCGCATACGGCGCGACGGCGCAGGAGGCGGTCGACGCGCTGGTCGCCGAGCTTGACCGGATTCGCGACGAGCAGCGGGAGGCCACCTCCGAGCTGACGATGTGCGGGTGCTGCGGCGAAGTCGTGCCGCCCGCGCAGGCGTACTACGACGCGCTCGCGAACGCATGGGTCTGCGACAACTGCGTGGAGCGCTACGGCGATGAGTGATTCCCCGAACTACCGCCGCGAGCGGATCGAGCGCCTGCTGGAAGAACTGCGCTACGAAGTGACGCGCGGCATGATGGAGCGCGAGATCGACGAGACCATCGGCTTCGAGTTCATCGTGCCGGTCAGCCACTCGATCCCGAAGGGCGTGGTGCATTGCATGTTCCACACGCGGCCGACGCTGGGATACAACATCCCGCCGCACCTGCTCTGCCCACCGCGCCTGCGGGCCGCGAATCCGGTCGAATGAATCACCGGGGAAGCCGGGACACGAACCACGCGGCGATTGCAGCCGCGTTCCTGAGATTGGGATGCTCGATAGCGGATCTCGCGCTGGCAGGCGTTTCCGGTTTCCCCGACCTTGTCGTCGGATGCATGGGGCAGACGTACCTGGTTGAGATCAAGAACCCCGACAGCCGCTACGGTCGGGCTGGGCTCAACATCGAGCAGAGCGCATTCGCGCGTGACTGGCGCGGTGGTCGCGTGTACGTCGTCACCTGCGTTGATGACGTCATCGCGCTGGTCACCGCGTGGCGCGCTGCGGTCGCGAGGCCGGCATGACGCCGCTGACAGGCGCTGACGCACTGATGACGGTGGTGACGCTGATTTCCCCGTGCTGCACGCGCTCGGTAAACCTCAACTTACGCACGAGCGGTATGCCGCTCCCCATGCCTGTCGGCGTTAAATCCGCATGCACACCGCAGTCACACTTTTCGCTGGGGAGAACCTCATGGAACCGCTCAAGGTCGCGCGCTGGTCCGAGCGCGTCATCGCTTTCCTGCTGGGTGCCATCGTCGCCACGGTGGTCATCCTGTACGGCATTCCGTCCGCCAATGCGCAGACGATCGATCTCGACTCCACCGCCATCTCGGGCGCGAATTCGGATTCGTCCAGCGTGTCCGGCGCGTCCGCGAATTCGAACCAATCCTCGGAGCAGGGCAACGTCCAGGCGACGATGCTCAACTTCGAAGCCGCTGCGATCCCGCACAAGACCACCCAGAAGTTCAAGACCAACGCGAGCGTGCCGCTGGCCGCGAGCGTTTCGTTCTCCAGCGACTACTGCGGTGGCACCGCATCTGCCGGCGCATCCGGCTTCGGCCTGTCGCTCGGTGCTGCCATCCCGAAGATGGACGGCAACTGTCAGGCGCTGCGTCGCGCGGAGAAGTTCGGCGTCGCCGCCGCGAACGCGTACTCCGCCGGCCTCACCGATATGGCCGGCAAGCTGATCGCGATGCAGACGTGGGAGATCTGCATGGCCGGCAACGATGCGGTCACCTCGCTCACCGCCGAGGCGTGCGAGCAGATCGGCCTGCTGGGCGAAGGTGCGCTGTCGCACGACACGCTGCCGCACGACGCGCTCCCGCGTGATCCTCCGCAGGTGGAGCCGCGCCCGCAGCCGAAGGCAGAGCCGACCGTCCAGCCGTCGGAGTACCAGCCACGCACACCGCGTGGCTCGCTGGACCGTCCGGCCGGCGACCACGCCACGATCACCGGTAGCGACGGTCGCTCCGCCACGTTCGAGGCGGTCCGCCCGAGCCCGTGATGGTCGACTTTTGGGTTTTCTCGACCTGCATCTGCGTACTGGCGCTGATCGTCGTCGTCGCGATTCTCGACACCGTTCTGCTCGACCGGCTGGAGCGTCGCGGCGTGAAGTTCACGGAGTGGGAGCTGGACAACGCGGGCCGTCTCGGTGGCGTGCTGTTCATCTGGTTCCGTCGGAAAGTGAGAGGGCAGCCGACATGATCACGACCATCGCGCTCGCACTGGCGCTTGCCGTGCCGGCGAATGCACCGCAGCCGGCACCGTCGGCACCGGTCGCACAGCCGGCCGACGCCGCGCCACAACCGCAGACCCACAGCGGACATTCGCCGACCAGCACTGACCGCCTCCTGGACGCCGTCGCGCGCGCTGCGCAGCACCGGCAGCCGGTGGACGAGTCGGACGAACCCCGTCGCACGAAGTAAGCACATCGGCATCCGCGTCCAAGGGGCGCGCGCATGCCGGCAACCCATTCGCCCCGAAGGAGAGAGTCATGTTCCGCAAGATCATCGCCGGCCTGGTGCTGGCACTGGCCGTGTCGCCCGCCTTCGCGCTGGATCTCGGCATCGCCATCGGCGCAGGTCAGGCCGGTTCGCAGTCGCAGGTCGGCTCGCAGTCGCAGGGCGGTTCCGTCGCTGCCATCGCCGGTATCACCGGGCAGGCGAGCGGCGCGCACGCCGACAACGCTTCGTTCGCAACCGGCGGCTTCACCAACAACAACCAGTGGACCGCGTCCGGCTCGACCGGCAACACCTCGCAGGGTGGTGGCGCGTTCGCGCTCGGTGGCGCGCTGTCCGGCAACGCCAACGTAGCGCAGCAGGTCGGCCAGGGTCAGGCCGTGAACCAGTTCCTCGGCGTGTGGCTGTTCGCCGGCCCGTAATCGCGAAGGCCCCGTTGTTCCGATCCTCCGGGGCTATCCCCTCGCGGTCGTGACGCGGCTACGTCAACGCCGCCGCACCGGGCGACCCCCATCGCCTGCGGTGCAGAGGCCGGCCATCACCCCCTGGTGGTCGGCCTCACCTTTTTCCGGAGGTCCGCATGCTGATCTCGCAACTGATCGAGGAGCTGCAGATCCTGCAGCGCGCACACGGCGACGTTCCTGTCGTCCGGTACGACGAGCGCTGCCAGAAGTTCACCGACCCGTGGGTTCGCTCGGTGCTGATCGCACACCCGTTCGGCGAGCCCGTCACCGGATACGACGTAACGCGCGAGCCTGCCGCGCAGATGACGACGCGGTGCGTCTCGGTGACGGGATGACCCTGCAGGAGCTGCGCGCGCTGCTGGAGTTCCACGAGGGCCTGCCGCTCGATCCGACGCTCGCCTCGATGGAGGTGCTGCTGGTGACGCCTGGCGGGACCGCTGGCCCGGTCGACGTGCGCGCGTCTGGTGTGAGGTACGTGCCGCTCGTGCTGGGCGATTGGTGTCTGGCCGGCATCGGTGTTCCACGCGAAACCTAATCGGGCGCCACGCCCGGATGAGAGGACAACATGACGCTTGATCAACTCCGCGACGTATTGATTCAGTACAGCAGCCGCACGCTCGATCCTGCGTATGGCGAGCTGGAGGTTCTGGTCCGATGCAGCCACGGCAACAGGCGTGTGCTGGAGCTGTCCACTCAGGACTTCGACGAGGAATGCGTACCACTTTGCTGCGGTGATCGGGCCTGACGCCCGGATTGAATCGCGCGCGCTGCGGCGCGTTACTGGCAACACCGCAGCAGCAGGTGGTGATGGTGATGTCGCACGAGTATTCGGGCACGCGCAACAACGTGCAGCGGCGTAAGCCCGGGCCGAATCGAAATGGGTTCCCGCGACCGATGAAGGGCGAGCGCACGCAGAAGGTCTATGACGCGCGCGCGCCCGTGAAGTCGGAACTCGAAGCGGGGAAGCGGAAGAAGAAGCGCACGCGTTTCCACCGGGATGGATGACCATGCAGCTCTGCACGATCCACCAGCGCATTCGCTCTGGCTTCCCCGTCACGCAGGGTAGCGAGCTGCGCCTGCCCGATGGCACGCCTGTCCCGGGCGTGATCTCCATCCGCACCGAGGCGGTCACCGGCACCGGCCTGTGGCGCACCACGGTGGAGCTGCACACGCTGTTCGGCGATGCGATCACCGATGAGGCACCCGGTGTGCCCGTGATCGATCCCGGTCCTGCTCCCGTCCCGCCCGGTGACGAGAGCAGCGAATGCATCGAGGCGTAGGCCGTGCCTGGCGATCCCTTCTATGGCTCGCAGGAGTGGAAGGATCTGCGGCGTCGCGTCCTGATCCGTGATGGCTACCGCTGCACGAAGTGCAGGCGCTCGGTGCGTGCGAAGGGTGCGTCGCGTGTCGACCACATCATCGAGCGGCGCGAGCGTCCGGATCTCGCTCTGGTCGAGAGCAACCTGCGGACGCTCTGCGTCGACTGCGATGCGCTGCGCCACCGCTCGAAGGGTGGCGGGTCGGGCGTGGTCGGGTGCGACGTCCACGGCGTCCCGCTCGCGCCTGGTCACCACTGGCATCCACCTGTCGGAGGCTCGATGAAGAACACGCGTACGAAGGCCCCTGTCGCTCTGGGGGCGGGTCACGGGGGCGGGGCGGGGCGGGGGGCGCGGCCCCGGAATCCCGGGTCGGCTTCCCCGCCGGCGGGGGGGCCTGCCTTTGCATCGCAGCAGGTAATCGATGGGGGGGGTTCAAAGTGACCCTAGCCATCGCAGTCGTCTATCGCGGCACCGAGGGGCTCGTGCCGTTCGCGAACAATGCCCGCACGCATTCGGAGGCGCAAATCGCCCAGATCGCGGGCTCGATCCGCGAGTTCGGCTTCGTGAATCCGGTGCTGATCGACGAGGCGGGCGGGATCATCGCCGGCCACGGCCGCGTGCTGGCCGCGCGCCTGCTCGGCATGGACGAGGTGCCGACGATCACGCTCGCGCACCTGTCGCCGCTGCAGCGGCGCGCGTTCGTCATCGCCGATAACAAGCTCGCGCTCAACGCCGGCTGGGATGAAGAACTGCTGCGCGTGGAGCTGGAAGGTCTGGCCGATGGCGGTTTCGCGGTCGACCTGCTCGGCTTTTCCGACACCGAGCTGGAGTCGCTGCTGACCGGCGAGGGCGACGGCAAGACGCATCCGGACGAGATGCCCGAGCCGGGGCCGGCGGTGGTGAAGCCCGGGCAGGTCTGGCTGCTCGGACCGCATCGCCTGGTCTGCGGTTCCGCGCTCGACGCGGCGGATTGGCACGCCGTGATGGCCGGCGAGCGTGCGGATCTGGTCGTGACCGACCCGCCGTACAACGTTGGCTACGTCGGCGGCACCAAGGACGCGTTGACGATCAAGAACGACTCGATGAAGGCGGCCGAGTACGCCGAGTTCCTGTCGACCGCGCTCGAACGCTGCTACGCCGTCATGCGCAAGGGCGCGGTGATCTACCTGGCGCACGCCGACACCGAGGCGGGCGTGCCGGTGCGGCAGGCGTTCAACCATGCCGGGTTCAAGTTCAGCGGCTGCCTCATCTGGCAGAAGGACGCGCTCGTGCTGGGCAGGTCCGACTGGCAGTGGCAGCACGAGCCGATTCTGTACGGATGGAAGCCCGGTCGCGCGCACTACTGGCGCGGTGGTCGCAAGCGCACCACCGTGCTGCAGTTCGGCGACGACCGCGTGCTGCGTCCGACCGACGACGGACGCTTTGCGATTCAGGTCGGCGACGACGTGGTCGTCGTCGGGCCTGCGGCAGAGATCGAAGTGCGCCCGGGAAGCGTGTTGCGCGTCGACCGCCCGCGCAGATCGACCGAACACCCGACGATGAAGCCCGTCGCGCTCTGGGAGAAGCTGATGCGTCCCAGCAGCCGGTCGGGCGACATCGTCGTCGACCCATTCGCCGGTTCTGGCACCACGCTGATCGCCGCCGAGCTGCAGGGCTTGCGCGCACGCGTGATCGAGCTGGACCCGGCCTACTGCGACGTTTGCCTGCGGCGATGGGCCGCGTTCACCGGAATGCAGCCGGTGCTGGACGGCGACGGGCGCAATTTCGAGGAGGTGGAGCATGGGGCTGCGCGGACCAGCGCCGACGCCGACGCACCTGCGCCTGGTGCGGGGTAACCCGAGCCGGCGCGGAATCAACAAGCGGGAGCCGAAGCCGAGCGGTGCGCTGCGCGATGCACCGCCGAACCTGTCGCCGCGCGCTGCGGCGATCTGGGCGCACGCGATCGAGCATGCGCCGAACGGGCTGTTGAAGAAGCTCGACGAAGGCGTGTTCGTCTGCTGGTGCATTGCGCGGGCGGACTTTGAGGACGCCGCCGAGCGCGTCGCGAAAACCGGGCTGATGGTGAAGTCGCCGAACGGGCATCCGATCCAGAACCCGTTCCTCGCGATCCGGAACAAGCAAGCCTTGATCATGCTCAAGTGCGCGCAGGCGATGGGCTTCACGCCGTCGGCGCGCTCCGGAATCGCGCTCGACCCTGACGATGACGAAGGGAACACGCTCGCGCGCAAGTACGGTCTCGACTGACCCCGTGCGCGCGTATGCGCGTGCGGTGGTGTCGGGCCGTGAGATCGCGGGGCCGCATGTACGCGCCGCGTGCGAACGGCACCTGCGCGACCTGTCCGATGGGCGCAAGCGCGGTCTGCGGTTCGACAATGCCGCGTCGAAGCGCGCGCGCGAGTTCTTTCCGGAGATCCTTTGCCTGGCGGGCGGGCAGTTCGAGGGGAAGCCGTTCAAGCTGGAGCCGGCGCAGCAGTTCATCGTCGGCTCGCTGTTCGGGTGGAAGCGCCGCGACGGTCTGCGCCGATTCCGCACCGCGTACATCGAAGCGGGGAAGGGCAACGGGAAGTCGCCGCTGCTCGCCGGCATCGGCCTGTACGGTCTCGCAGCGGACAGCGAAGCGCGCGCCGAGGTCTATTCCGCCGCGACGAAGCGCGAGCAGGCGATGGTGCTGTTCCGCGATGCGGTCGCGATGGTTCAGCAGTCGCCCGAGCTGGCGAGTCGCCTGCGCATGTCGGGCCGCGACGAGAAGGTCTGGAACATTTACAGCGAGCGCACCGGCTCGTGGTTTCGTCCGCTCGCGAGTGATGAGCGCCAGTCCGGTCCGCGTCCCCACTTCGGCCTGGTCGACGAGCTGCACGAGCACCGCACCGGCATGATGGTGAACATGCTGGCGGCTGGTCGGAAGTGGCGACGTCAGCCCATGACCGTGATCATCACCAACTCCGGTTTCGACCGGACGTCGGTGTGCTGGGAGTACCACGAGAAGGCGATCCGCGTGGCCGGCGGCATGGACGAGGACGACACGTTTTTCAGCTACGTCTGCGCGCTCGACGAAGGCGACGAGCCGTTCGAGGACGAGTATTGCTGGCGCAAGGCGAACCCGCTGCTCGGTGTCACGATCACCGAGCAGTACCTGCGCGACGAGGTGTCGCAGTCGCGGGGCATGCCGTCGAAGGAGAGCCTGGTGCGCCGGCTCAACTTCTGTCAGTGGACGGAGTCAAGCAATCCCGCGATCCCGTACGAGGCGTGGCGCGCGGCGGTGGGCGAGTACACCCTTGCGGACTTCCGGGGCTCGCACGGCATTCTCGGCATCGACCTGTCGGCGACGATGGATCTCACCGCATGCGTGCTGGTGATCCAGCGCGACGGCGTTTTCTACGCGTGGCCGATGTTCTTTATTCCGGAGGATGGCCTGGCGGATCGCGTGCGGCGCGACGCGGTGCCGTACGACATCTGGGTTCGCGAGGGGCTTGTCTACACGACGCCCGGCAAGGCCATCGACAAGGACTTCGTTGTCGACCGCGTGGAGCAGGTGCTGGCCGAGTACGAGATCACGCTGCTCGCCGCACCGTATGACCGGCACCGTGTCGACGTGCTGCAGGCCGCGCTCGATCGAGTCGGCGCTTCGTGGCCGCTGGTGAAGTTCGGGCAGGGCTTCGTTTCGATGGGACCTGCGGTCGATGCGCTGGAGACAGCGCTCATCAACGGCAACTTCCGGCATCCGGACAACCCGTGTTTCAACTGGAACGCCGCGAACGCTGTGTCGATCTCGAACCCGGTCGGCGACCGCAAGTTCGACAAGAGCCGCGCCACCGGACGCATCGACGGAATGGTCGCGTGCGCGATGGCGCTTCGTGAAGCAACCCGCATCGAGACCGCCGAGGTCGGCTCGATGCTCGGCTAATGGAGGATGGCGTGCGCAATCTCAATCAACTGAACCCCTTTCGCCTGGTCGACGTGGAGCTGCGCGCGTACGGGCAGGCCGGCGACCACACCTGCGGGCTGTTCGAGCTGGCCTCGCCGGTCGACTCGCTGCCGCTGCACATCATCGCGGCCGTCGGTCTCGGCTGGGAGCATGTCTCGGTGTCGCGTGAGGACCGGTGCCCGGTCTGGGAGGAGATGGAATACGTGAAGCACCGGTTCTTTCAGGGGCACGAAACCGCCGTTCAGTTCCACGTCCCGCCCGAGGACCACGTAAACCGGCACCCGTTCTGCCTCCACCTCTGGCGTCCGGTCGGGGTCAAGTTTCCGCGCCCGCCTGGTTACCTGGTCGGCTGAAAGTATTTCGTTGCGCGGTGCAGAAAGGACTTGCGTTACCGGTAACGTATGGTCAACTACACGGGTGGTCGGGGCGGTCCCGGCCGGTAGATCGGAGATTGAACATGAGCAAGCAGCGCAACATGACGGTGGTGGCCGTCCTCGACGCGATGGCCGCGAGGAGCAAAGCATGAGTCGCAAGGCCGAAGCTCCCGCCGCGCCGGTCGTGATGACGGTCGCCGAGCGTCAGCGCAAGTTCCGCGAGCAGCGCGTCGCCGACGGGTGGCTCTGCGTCAGCACAATCTGGCTAGAACCCGAAGCCGCCGCGAAGCTGCAGGCGTCCATCGACAAGCACGGTGGCACTGCCACCGATGCGATCAATCGCCTGCTCAAGCGGAGTCGCCCGTGAGCGCATACGAATCCGTCTGCGACCACCTCGCCGAGGTCGCGGTCGACCACTACCACGCGCTGGTTGCCGCGCATCACGCCAAGGTCGGCGGCTCGCCATTCCCGCCGCTGTCCGAGGACGACGCGGCGTACCTGTTCGCCGGTTCCGAGACCGACGTGTACGAGCGCCTCGAAGAGATCGAGACGGCGTACGACAGCGTCTGCTCGGGCGACCTGCGGTCGGCCGTCACCGAGTACCTGCTCGTACGCTATTCGGACGCGCGCGATCCCGCTCTCATCCGCGACGAGGCGACCGGCATCATGCTGGTCGCGCGGAATGGCTTCATCCCTCAACCCATCGACGACGCGTACGTCCAGTCGCACATGGACTTCGGCTTCCCCGTCATCGACTGTCCCATCCCTACCACCTGATCGGAGTTCTACCCATGAAGCGTTCTCTCATCCTCGCCGGGCTGCTGCTCGGCGTCCCCCTCGCCGCGTCTGCCGTTGAGCCGGCACGGTGTCAGATCAACGCAATGACTGACGCGAAGTTCTGCTCGACGAGCGAGGCGCGCGAAGGTACCGGCCCCAGCTACGTCTATGCCTCTGGCCATAGCACGGAGGGTATGTCGCTCATCGTTCACCAAGGCGGGCTTGCCTCGCGCTGGCATCCGGACGCGATTCTCGTGCGGATCAATGGTGGCGCACCGGTGCGGATGAAGGCGCGACCGGTCAACGCCGACGTGGACTGCAACCGCTATCGCGTCTGCACGTGGACGGCGACAGCGTATGCGGACCCAACGAAGGAGCAATGGCAGCAGCTTGCCGATGCGCAGTCGCTGCTGGTCGCGCTTGCCCAAGGCGATGGTGTCGCCGATCCGATTAGCGTCGATCCCGCCACAGTGCGCGGCTGGTTGGAATCCCTCGCTGCCGAGGGCATGACGCCGCGATGAAGCGCTGGTCTCCGCAGGCGCACCTGCAATTCATGACGACCGGTCGGTGGCCGGAGGATGATCCGCCCGCACCGCCCGCGCTGCGCGCTGGTCTGATGCGGATCTCCGCGCCGCACTACGTCGCCGGCCTGGTCGTGAGGAATTTTCGCGTTTCGGAGGCCGCGCCCATCGTGAAGTACATGCGCGGATGGCACCCGGAGCAGGTGCATCGCTATTGCAAGTCCAAGGGCTGGTCGGTGGAGGAGATCCCCGACCGCTGATCATGTCGGGCGCTACGCCCGCTTACGACCGAATTCCCCGAGGGGCACCATCGCGGTGCCCCTTTTTTTGTGCGCGCATGCTCGCCCCGCCGGTCTACTACAACGAGCTGGACGAGTACCCGGCGGCATGGCTCCGCAACCTGATCGCGGCTGGTCATCTCCCGGGAGGCGACGTCGACACGCGGAGCATCGCGGATGTCCAGCCCGAGGATCTGCTCGGCTACCGCCACTGTCATTTCTTCGCCGGGATCGGCGGCTGGCCCCTTGCAGCTCGACTTGTGGGGTGGCCCGCCGACCGCGAACTCTGGACCGGCTCGTGCCCCTGCCAGCCGTTCTCCCAAGCCGGCGCTGGTCGCGGTCACGACGACGCTCGGCACCTATGGCCCCACCAGCTACGCCTGCTCGGTGCCCGCCGGCCCGCTGTCTGGCTGGGAGAGCAAGTTGCGAACGCGATTGGCCACGGCTGGCTCGACGGAGTGTTCGCTGACTTGGAAGCTATCGGCTACGCCGGCCGGGCGACCGTTGTGCCGGCTTGTGCCGTCGACGCGCCACACCGTCGTGACCGCATCTGGATCGTCGGCGAACGCGGCGCTCTGGATCACGGCGAGTGCCCGGGATTGGAAGGACACGCCTGGCATGGGCTTGGAACGCCCGGACGGTCGTCGTCGCATCGATCAGCTCCCGAGGCAGGTGGCGACCGCGCTCTGGTCGACGCCGACGTCGCTGGCTCCGGCGCGCAATGGGAACAACGAAGCGGGGAACAGCGCGGGGCTGGTCGCTATCCGTGGGCACGCCATCGCTGGATTGTCGGGCACGACGGAAGAGCGCGGCGCGTTGAACCCGATGTTCGTCTGCTGGCTGATGGGGTTCCCGCCCGAGTGGGACGCCTGCGCGCCTACGGCAATGCCGTCGTGCCGCAGGTCGCGGCGGAAGTGATGCGCGCGTACCTCGACTGTCGACCATAACCGGGCGTCACGCCCGCTTACGTGCGCGCGCGCGAAGCGGCACCATCGTCCTGGTCCTGTTCGCAGTCGGCGTCTCGCCCAATGCCACGCCGCTCCGCCACCATCGACGTTCGCGCGATGCTCGTTTTCTGCGAGACGCAGATCCCTCGCCCCGAGATTGTTCGCCGGACGCACCTCTCCCGCGCTTATGTCGGTCGCCTGGTCACCGGCGAGCGCGGGGCACGCCCCGGCCATGACGTGGTCGACGCTGTGAAGCGTCTTTACGACGACGTCGTGGCCGGACGCGTGTTGCCCATTGGCAACAAGTAACGATCGAAGCTCGCGCCCCGAGGCCCACACCTCGGGACCGCGCTCGTGCAGAACCTCAAGAAGCACACCAAGTTCGTTGAGTACAACTGCGACGTCCGTTCGAGCGTCCGCGCGCTGCCTGCCGATGGTGGCAAGCGACGCATCGAGGGGATCGCCACCACGCCGGACGTCGACCGCGTAGGGGACGTCGTCGTCCCGACGGGCGCTGTTTTCCAGCTCCCGCTTCCGATGCTGATCGACCACGACGCGACGTTCCCCATCGGCAACGTCGTCTCCGCTGTCGTCTCGAAGGAAGGAATCAAGTTCGTCGCCGAGCTGCCCGAGGAGGGCAAGTTCACGGCCATCGACAACATCTACAACAAGCTGCTGGCGGGACTGATCCGTTTCGTCTCCATCGGCTTTCGTTCGCTGCGCGCCAGCCACACCGACTCCGGTCTCAAGTTCGAGTCGTGGGAATGGCTGGAGCTTTCCTGCGTGACCATCCCGGCCAATGGCGCTGCCGCCATCACCGCCGTCAAGGCGTACCCGGTTCCCTCGCGCACCGTCCCCACTGCCGCACCAGGCGCTCACCTGCGTTCCGCATCGCCGGCTTCGACCGGGCGAGGTCAACCCATGAGCATTGCAAAGAAAATCGAAGCCCAAGAGAAGCGCCTGGGCGAGCTGCGCGACCAGATGGCCGATCTCGCAGAGCAGACCGACGACGACATCACCGACGAGCAGCGCACCGCTGTCGAAGCGCTCTCCGAAGAGATCGCGACCGGCGAACGCAATCTCGCGTCGCTGCGCCTGATGGAAAAGGCGATGGCGTCGCGCGCGGCGAACGACAACGACGATTCGAACGACGACGGCAACACGTCGCGCATCGTGCGCGTCGAGACGCCGCTGCGCTCGAAGCACAAGGCCGATCTCGTATTCAAGGCGGGCGTGTGCAACGTCATCGCGAACGCGACGAAGGCCCCGCTGGAGAAGGTCATCGAGGCACGCTATCCCGGCCACAACCAGCTCCAGCAGTACATCCGCGCGACCGTCGCAGCGCCCGCGACCACCACGCAGGCCGGCTGGGCTGCCGAGCTGGTGCAGACGCAGGTCGCCGAGCTGCTCGAACTGCTGCTGCCGGTGTCGGTGTTCGGCCGTCTCAACTCGATGGGCCTGGCGCTGACGTTCACGCAGGGCAACGGTTCGATCACCGTGCCGTCGCGTCTGGCGTCGCCGTCGCTCACCGGTGACTTTGTCGGTGAGGGGCAGCCCATCAGGGTGGCGCAGGGCGCTCTGACCAGCGTCAAGCTCACTCCACACAAGATGGCCGTGATCTCGACTTTCACGCGCGAACTCGCCCGCCAGTCGAATCCGCAGATCGAGCAGGTGATCCGCGAAGGCATCCTGCAGGACACCGCGCTCACGCTCGACACGCGTCTGCTTGACGCCGTCGCCGGAACGCTGATCCGTCCGGCCGGTCTCGCGTACGGCGTCACGAAGGTTCCGTCGACCGGCACCACCGCCGAGAACATTCAGCAGGATCTGCGCGCTGCGCTCGATCCGATCCTCGCTGCGAACGGTGGTCGTCGCCTGGTCTGGCTGCTGCATCCGTCGCGCCTCATCGGACTGCAGTCGGTGCAGGCCGCTGCGGGCACCTTCATCTACCGCGACGAGCTGCAGAACGGTCGCCTGTTCGGCTACGAGTACGTCGTCTCGACCAACATCCCGGCCGATGAGCTGTGGCTGATCGATGTTGCGGACTTCGCGTCCGCGAACGGCGTGGTCGAGTGGGAAGTCTCGGACACCGCGACGCTGCACATGGAGCAGGACCAGAGCGCTGTGCTGCCCATCGTGGACGGCACGCCGGCCACGCCGGTCCGCTCGCTGTTCCAGACGGCCACCATCGGCATCCGCTTCATCCACGACGTGTCGTGGGTCATGCGGCGCGCGGGAATGATCTCGATCATCGACGGCGTTGCCTGGTAACCGGGTCGGGGTCCGCTCGCCTTGCGCGCGGACCCCTTTTTCTTAAGGGGTTACCGACATGGCATGGCTCTGGCAGTTCAAGCGCTCGAACCTCAACGACAAGCTCGGATTCGTCAGCGTGCCGAACGCGCTGGCGACGTTGCTCGTGGCGGAGGGTTCGGCATCGCGCGTCTACAGCATGTTCAAGATGCTCGACCGCACGCCGCCGGCTCCGCCGATTTCGGCGGTGACGTTCACTCCGAAGCCGGTCACGACCGCTTCGCCTGCGGACACCGATGCGGGCACCCTCGCAGCGACGGGCGGCACCGCGCCGTACACGTTCGCGGTCGCGCCGGACTACGACGACAACGACAGCTTCACCGTCAGCGGCAATTCGCTGCGCACGACGAAGCTACTCGCGGTGGGCGATCACGAGGTCGTCGTCGTCGCGACCGATAGCGTGGGCTCGCGTCGCCCACTCGCGATCACCGTGTCGGTGTCCGAAGCGGCAGAGCCGGAGGCCGAACCCGGTCCTGCGATCACGGGCGTGAGCATGGCCGCTGGGGACGAGATCACCGTCGATTCACCGGTCGGCACCCTGGTCGGCACGCTTTCCTGCAGCGGCGGCACCGCGCCGTTTTCGTACGAGCTGACCGACGACGAGGGCGGCAATTTCCGCGTCGCGGGCGACCGCGTGGAGACCGCCGTCTCGGGTCTAGCCGAAGGCGCGCATTCGTTCACCGTTCGCGCGAGCGATTCGGCGATGCAGTCGCGCACGGCCTCGAAGTCGACCACCGTTTTCGCAGCGTGAGGCGGCGTCATGGCGCGTAAGGCGAGTGGCGAGGTGGTCAAGCCGCGCAAGCCGCGCAGCGAGTCGCTGCCGGCGAAGCCGCGTGCGCGGCGACGCACGACGAAGGGCGGTCCCGGCTGGGAGTTTCCGCCGCAGCGCTACACGCTGACGGCGGACTCCGGCTGGCTGCCGCTCAACGCGCCGTGGAACTTCTGGCAGACCGGCGTGCCAGGTCGGTGGATGGAGGATGCGTGCGCGGCGGTGGAGTCGGCGATCTCCGCGTACGCGCAGACCGCCGCGATGCTGTCGCTCTACCACTGGCAGGACTTGCCGAACGGCGGACGCAGGAAGCTCGACTCCGCGCTGTCGCGCGTGCTGCGCAACCCGAACGCGTACCAGACGCGCTCGGACTTCATCCTCAATCAGGTCCGCGCGCTGTTCTACCGGGGCAACGCGTACGCGCTCGCGGTGCGCGATGACCGCAGCGTGGTTCAGGAGATGCACCCGCTGCCGGACCGCGCGCAGCCGCGCGTCGATCCGGTGTCGCGCGAGATCTTCTACGACTTCTCCGGCTACGACGTGACGCCGCTGCCGCCGGGGCAATGGGCAGATCGCGTAGTGCCGGCCCGCCTGGTCTGGCACCTCAAGCTCAACACGCCGCGCAATCCGCTGGTCGGTGTGACGCCGCTGGAATCCGCGGTGCTGGCCGCTGCCGCGAATGCAAGCATCTCCGCGCAGCAGCAGGCGTTCTTCGCGAACATGAGTCGGCCGAGCGGAACGCTCAACACCGACATGGTGCTGACGACGAAGCAGGTCGCCGAGCTGCGCGAGCGCTGGCAGGAGCAGTCGACCGGTTTGAACCTCGGTGGCGTTCCGATCCTGACGGCCGGCTTGAAGTGGCAGTCGCTGTCGCTCAACGCAACCGACACGCAGCTCATCGAGTATTTCAAGCTCACCGTCGGCGACATCGCGCGGGCGCTGCGCATCCCGGGCGTGATGATCGGGATCAACGACGGCACCACGACCTACTCGAACGCCGAGACGTTGATGACGTTCTGGCTGTCGTCGGGTCTGGGGTTCCTGCTCAACCACGTTGAGCTGTCGCTCGACAAGTTTTTCGGCCTGCCCGAAGGCCAGTATTCCGAGTTCGACACCACCGACCTGCTGCGGTCTGCGTTCAAGGACCGGATCGACGCGCTCGTGCGCGGCGTGCAGGGCGGCGTGTTCGCGCCGAACGAAGCGCGCCGCACCGAGAGCCTGCCCGAAGTCGAGGGCGGCGATATGCCGCGCGTGCAGCAGCAGCTCGTGGCGCTCGATTGGGAGCCGCCGGCACCGGCCGTGCCAGCGCCCGATCCGATTCCGCCAGCGTCCGAGCAGGACGACGGCGACGACGACCAGACCCCGACGCGCGCGCAGGTGATCGACCTCGCGCGCGCGCTCGTGCAGAGGAAGCAGGCTCATGGCTGACCCGCGCGATGTCGCCCTGATCGAGGGCATGGCCGAGTTCACGCTGGAGCAGCTCGCGCCCCTGGTGCGCCAGATCGATGGTGCGCTCGCCACGCAGGACGTGATCCTCGGGCGCATCCAGATTGTGGAGGACGCGCCGGCTCCGGACCTGTCGCCGCTGCAGCGATCGATCGACAACCTCGCGGAGCTGCTCGCGCAGGCGCAGCGCGAATTGAACGGCGAGCTGGCCGACGTGGTCGCCGAGCTGGCGAGCGCGAGCGCCGAGACCGGCGACTGGCTGCAGCGCATGGGCGAGCGCGTCGACGAACTGTCGTCTGCGCTGGAGCCGATGCGCGAGGCGCTGTCCGCTGCCATCGACGAACACGACCGCGCACTGGCCGCGATGCGCGACGAGCTGGCCGGCTCGGAGGACCGCCTCACATCCGCGTTGAACATCGCGGTCGCCGGTCTGGAGGAGAGCGGGGCGCAGGCGACGCAGGCGCTGTCGGAGGTGGTCACGCGCGTGGAGGAGCTGGAGGCCGCGATGGCGATCCTGCGTCCCTCGCTCGATGCCGCTGCCGAGGAGTACCGCCGCTCGCTGCAGCAGGCCATCCACGAGGGCACGGTCGGCCTGCAGGACCGTCTGCTGTCGACGTACGCGGACTTCGCGGAGCTGCAGCGCGAGATGCGCGAGTTCGAGCCGCAGCCCGGCGAGCCGGGCGAGCCCGGTCCGCCTGGTCCACCGGGTTCGTTCGCCGACGTGGAGCCGTACGTCCCCGGGCGCATCTACCGCGCGGGCGAAGCGGTGATCTGCCACGACGGCCATCCGGATCGCTGGGCGATGGCGGTCGCGGAGAACGAGACATACGAGCCGCCGTGTGCGGACTGCCCGGACTGGCGGGTGCTGGCGTTGCACGGGAAGGCGGGGGAGCCGGGAGGCCCGGGCGATGACGGTCCCGCCGGCCCGGGCTTCCGGTTCCGTGGCCTGTTCCACGCCGGCATCTACTCGCCTGGCGATGTCGCGCTCGCCGCGTCCGGTTCGCTGTTCGTCTGCGAGCGCGAGCGCGTCTACACCGACTGCCCGCAGGACGGCTGGCGGCTGTTCCTCAAGCAAGGCAAGCGCGGCCCGAAGGGGCACGACGGTGCCGGCATCGAGCGCATCGCGTACGCCGATGGCGCGCTGCAGGTCGTGACCACCGATCACCGCAGCCTGGTCGTGCGCGTCTTTCCCGACGACGCCGCGCCGCTGCTGTTCCGAGGGACGTTCGTCAGCACCGCGCACTACGCGCGCGGCGACGTCGTCTCGCACGCGGGTGCGTCCTACCTCGCCACCGGTTCCGCGCAGGGCCTCGCGCCGCACCTCGCGCCGGATGTCTGGCTGCCGATGGGCGGGAGGGTCTGATGTCGACCGTGCCGCTGGCCAAGGACTACGCCGCCATCGCCACCGCGCTGCTGGAGGAGGCGAAGGTCTACCTGCGCATCGACACCGCCGAGGACGACGCCGCGCTGCAGGACGTCCTGACCCGGGTGTGCGCGCAGTTCGACCGCACGATGGAAGCGCGCCTGGTCGCGACCGGCTACACCTGGACGGTCGACGCATCCGACCATCCGAGCGGCTCGACGCCGCTGCCGTTGTGGGGACCGGTGGCCGGCTTCACCGTCACGCGCACGGGCGTGGACATCACCGCGCAGTTCGCCTTGACGTGGACGGGCTGGAACAACTGCCAGCCGGTGCTGGTCGGCCCGCTGCAGGTCGGCGATGTCGTCGTGGTCACGTCGCTGCCGGCTGCCGAGCGCTCGCGCTCGATCGATGACGCGCTGCTGCAGCTCACCGTCGACTGGTGGGAGCGGCGCGGCACGACGTCCGACTTCGCGGTGTCGGAGGTTCCGGGCTTTGTCGACCGGTGGCTGATGACGCACTGGACCCCGAGGTGCTGACGATGCAGCCCGGGAAATTCCGCGACCGGATCACCATCCAAGCGCCCGTCGAGAGCGTCGACACCCTCGGTGCGCCCGCACGCACGTGGCTCGACCTGTGGACGTGCGCGGCGAAGATCGAGGTGCTGCGCGGGCGGGAATATTTCAGCGGGCAGCGGGAAGAGGCGGCTGGCGATTGGCGGATCACGTTCCGGCATCCCCCGCGCAGCATCTCGATCGATTCGAGCTGCCGCATCCTCGATGCGCGGCACGACGTCACCTATGCAGTCATCGGCCTGACCTACGACGCCAAGCGCTCGTGGATGTCGGCGGTGTGCGTGTCGGGGGTGTCCGATGGCTAACCGGTCATCTGTCGACGTCAGCGTCCACGGCCTGCAGGAGATGACGCGCAACCTCGCGGAGTTCGCGGGCGACAAGGTCGCCGGCCGCGCCGCGCTCACCGCGCTCACCGCTGGCGGTCGCGTGGTCCGCACCGCTGCGGTCAAGAACGCGCGCGCGCTGGGCTTCGGCAAGCAGGGGATTCTGGATCGCGCCGACGGGCGCGGCACGCGTCGCCGCTACGGCCGTATCCCGAACGCGCTGTCCGTCGGGCGTGCGTTCGTCAAGGGCGGCACGCAGTCGCACCGCGTGCGCGTGTACGCGAAGGGTGGCAAGGGTCTGGTCCGCAACAAGGCTGGCCACGCGCACCTGATGGAGTACGGGTTCCTGCACCGCGCACGCAACGGTGCGCGCTCGTGGGTGCCTGGTCGGCCGTTCCTGCACCCGGCGCTCAACGCGATGGGCGGGCGCGCGCTGGAGGTGATGAACCAATCGATGCGTCGCTCGCTGTGGCGCGCACATTTCGCGACGACGGGGGCCGGACCGTAATGGCTGCCGACCGCGAGTTCATCGACCTGATCAAGACGCTGCCGGGCTGGGCCGGGCCGGTGCTGAATTCCTATTCGCCGCAGGGACCGGAGACCAAGCCGACCGCGCTGCCTTTCACGATTGTGGAACGCACCGAGACGGAATGGCTCGCGTCCTTGTGCGGCACCGAGACCGACCGGTGTTTCGTCACCGTGCAGGTCACCTACGTCGCGCGCCAGCTCGTGGATGCGCGGCGCATGGCCGATGCGGCGCGTCCGCCGCTGCTAGTCGAAGCCGACTCGCTGGAGTCGGAGATCAGCAATTACGACGCCGACCTGCGGGCGCACTACGTCCAGCAGAGCTTTCGCGTGTTCGACGTCTCCCCCAACGCTTGAGGAGGCTCCGAGATGGGCGCTTTTTCCACCAAGGGCATGAAGATCTATCTGGAGAAGAAGCCCGGCTCCAGCCCGACCGCCGTCGTGGTGACGTCGGTAAGCAATGCGAAGCCGGCCGTCGTCACCGTCGGTTCGACCGACATCGGCAAGTTCAAGGAAGGCGATCCGGTCGTCGTCGCCGCCACCGGCATTTCCACGCTCGACGGGCGCACCTTCGTGGTCGGCTCGGTCGACGACACCGCGAACACCTTCGTGCTGCGCGGCTCGGATGCGACCAGCGCGACCGCGCCGTCGACCGTCGGCAACGTGACCAACCACGCGGCCGATATGGTCGAGTTCTGCCTCGCGTCGCTGGAGTACACGCAGGAGCCGGCGCAGGCGATCTCGGTCGGTACGACGTGCGATCCGGCAGCCCAGCTCGCGGGCGAACCGCAGGCGGGCAGCGTCTCGATCTCCGGCTTCGAGGACTACACGTCCGCCGGCTTTCTGGAGTTCCTCAAGGCGGCGGAGGACGGCATTCCTCGCATCCTGATGGTGCAGCTCCCGCCGTCGGCAACGCCTGGTGGCGACGGCGTGATCCTGTATCCGTCCGTCACCACGTCCGGCATTTCCGAGACGTTCCAAGTCGGCGCGGCGGCTGCCTTCACGGGCGAGTTCACGCTCGGCACCAAGCCCGTTCGCATCGTGGACTGAGTCATGGACATGAAGGCGAAGGACGACGGACTTGCCCGCATCGTGATCAAGGATTCGCGACTCGGCCAGCACGTGGAGCTGGTCGAGCCGCCGATCCTGGACGTGTTGCGCATGACGGACGCGCGCAACGAGCAGGACGAGGCGGACCGGCTCCCGGTGGTGTTGTGCGTCATCGCGCTGTGTCTGCGCGTCGACGGCCAGCAGTTCACCGCCGAGGAGCTGGCCGGCATGGGCGCGCGAAAGATGAAGTCGGTGATGGCGCTGACCGGGCAGGCGTTGGAGATGACCGGTTACGCAGCGGAGGAGCCGGAGGAGGACGGCGGCCCAAAAGACTAGCGCCCGAACGCGCGTCGCTGTTCACGCTCGCGCTGCGTTTGGGCATGCCGGTTTATCGGCTGGAGCGCGAGATGCCGGCGCGCGAGTACGCAGAGTGGATTCGCTTTTTCTACGACCAGAGTCGTCCGCCACCGCCCATGTCGACCGAGGGCCTGTCCGGCGAGGCGATTGCCGCAGGGCTCGGTGCATGAGGTGAGTGATGGCAGGCGCAAGCAAGGACATCGGCAAGCTCGTCGTCCAGCTCCAGATGGAGATGGAGGGCCTGCGTGCGGATGTCGCCAAGTCCAACAAGCTCATCAAGTCCGCCTCGCAGGGCTGGGTCGCGGACATCAAGTCCGCCTCGCGCGGCATTGCGGAAGTGTTCGCCGGTTCGTTCCTGTCCGGCGCGCTGCAGCAGGGTATCTCCGCGATCACGTCGGGCATCGAAGCGATGTTCGACAAGCTCGACAACCTCGCCGACTCCGCCGACAAGCTCAACACCACCACCGAGACGCTGCAGGCGATTGGGTTCGCCGCGTCGCAGACCGGTGTCGATCTCGGGGATGCCGAGAAGGCGCTCGCGAAGCTGCAGATCAACCTCGGGCAGATCGGCACCGGCGCGGGGAAGAAGGCGGCGGACGCCATCAAGCAGCTCGGCCTGTCCGCGAACCAATTGCGCTCGATGGAGGCCGGTGACGCGCTCGCGACCATCGGCACCGCGCTGCAGGGCCTGCCCGACCAGACGTCGCGCATGGCCGCTGCGGTCGCGCTGCTGGGCAAGGGTGCGACTGAGCTGCTGCCCCTGGTCACGCAGTTCGCCGAGCTGCGCGACAAGGCGATCTCGCTGGGCGTCATCATCGACGAGCGCACCGTGCGTGCGGCGGCGGACTTCGTCGACCAGACCGAGATCCTCAAGATTCAGGGCACCGCCCTGCTGGCCGAGTTCCTCCGCCCGCTGATCCCGGTGCTGATGCAGACCGCGCAGGAGATGGGCGGCGTCGCCGACAGCGCGAAGCAGGCCGGCAGCGGCATGGCCGGCGCGAAGTCGGACGCGGCCGAGCTGGGGAAGGCGTTCGCGGATCTGATCCGCTGGGGCAACGCGGCGGACGAGACGCTCACCAATATCTACCGCGCCTTTCAGGAGAACGGTCGTCGCACGCGCGAGCTGCTCCAGCACGGGAACGCCGCACTGGCGGGCGGCAGTTCGGACGCGGAGCTGCACGCGTTCCGCGAGAAGCAGAAGGCCGCGCAGGACGCGGCTGCTGCACAGAAGGCGCAGGCCGAGTTCGCCGCGCGCTGGGAGCAGGAGACGCTGGCTCGCCTGGCGCGCGAGCGCACCGCCCGCGAGGCCGCTGCGCGCGCGCAGGCCGAAGGCGAGGAGGCGAACAAGAAAGCCGCTGCGCAGGCCGCAGCCGAAGCCGCCGCGCGTGACCGCGCTGCCGAAGCGGCGAAGCGCCAGAAGGACGCCGAGGAGGCGTTGCGTCGCGAGCGCGAGCAGACCCAGAAGCTGCTCGCCGACGCGCTCGCGAATGAGGATGCGCTGCGGGCATCGCGCGATCAGTCCATTCGCAATATCGAGGACGCGCAGGCTCGCGTGATGGGTTCGACGCAGGACCAGATCGACCTGCAGCGAGCGGCGAACGACAGCTACTCGCAGGAGATCGTCCTCAACAACCAGCGCGCCAAGTCGATGACGACGCTGGCCGACGAGCTGGACCAGTGGGCGCGCTTCGCGAAGGACGCGTTCGACGCGCAGACCGGCGGTGCGATCTCCGCGAAGGCGGCGGTCGACAACCTCACCGCCGCGTACAACACCGGGCGCATCTCGCTCGACGAATACAACGCGGGTGTGAAGCAGATCAGCGACCAGCAGAACAAGCTGACGCAGGAGCAGCAGCAGTACGCCGAGACGCTCGGCACCGGCTTCGGCGAGATTTTCGGCGCGGTCATCACCGGCGCGGAGGACGCGGAGGAGGCGGTCAAGCGCTTGATCATCCAGCTCGCCGCGCTGGCGCTGCAGCAGGCCGCGATGCGAGGCATCAACGCAATGTTCGGCACGGCCAACGCGAAGGGCAATGCGTTCGGCCCGAATGGTTTGGAGGCGTTCGCGCAGGGCGGCGTGGTCATGGGGCCGACGCGGTTTTCGTTCGCGGGCGGTCGCCGCATGGGTGTCATGGGCGAGGCCGGTCCGGAAGGCGTGCTGCCGCTGGCGCGCGGCGCGAACGGCAAGCTCGGGGTGCAGGCCGTGGGCGGTGGCGGGATGAACGTCACGGTGATCAACAACGTCGGGGCGCAGGTGACCACCTCGCAGGACGACCCGTCCAACATGCGGATCACCATCGACCAGATGTCCAATGCGCTGGCTGCGCAGATCTCGCGTGGCGGTAATCAAGTCAGCGCCGCGATCGAGCGCGCGTACGGGGTCCGCCGATGATCGGGCCGACCGCCGCGCTGCAGAGTTACCTGACGCAGGCCCCGCCTGGTGATGCCTGGATCGACGTGCTGGAGCTGTCGCACCCGGGCTGGGCGCAGCCGTACGTCCTCGCGTACATCGACACGTCGATCATGGTCACGTTCGAGGACGGTCGCCGCTTCCAGACGACGCCGCTCGCGTTCCGGGTCGACCTGCCGTCGGCAGGCGTGCAGGGCCGGCAGGATATGTCGATCACGCTCGACAACGTCGGCGCGGAGATCTGGAACGCGCTGGAGCTTGCGCAGGCGCAGCCGCAGTTCCCGATCTCGATTGTCTGGCGCGTCTACCTGCGCTCGAACCCGAACGCACCCGGGGCGTCACCGCTGCGGCTGGCCGCGACGAACGTGACCGCGACCGAGGACGCGGTGGAGCTGACAGCCGAGCGGTCGGACATGATCAACCGTCGCTGGCCGCGCGTGCTGTACACCAGCGAGCGCTGGCCGGGGCTCGTGCGATGAGGGGCGCGGACGCCTACGTCGGCAAGCCGTGGCAGCTCGGTGCCGTCGGGCCGCATGCGTACGACTGCTGGGGCCTGGTGCTGGCCGGATTGCGCGACCTGTACGGCATCAAGGTGCCGGAGCTGCCGGCGCACATCGCGATCCTGTCGGTGGCGGAGACTCCCGGCATCGCCGAGATCGAATTGCGCACCGGTCACTGGCAGGAGCTGCCGGGTCCGGCGGCTGGGGCGGTGGTCGCGTTCTACGACGTACAGGGCGCTGTGCGCCACGTTGGTCTCTGCCTGTGGGGTGACACCGTGCTGCACACCCGGCGCGGCGCAGGCGCGCGTCTGGAGCCGCTGCGGCTGATCGCGGCAGGCTGGGAGGCGGGGAGGTACTTCGCGTGGGCACCGTAACCGTCCGCTACATCGCCGACCCGCTGCGCATGGCGGGCGTGCGAACCGAGGTGGTCGAGTGCGTGGGCACCGCCATCGATTGCGTGCGTCGCGCTTTCCCGGATCTGGATCTGTCCGCCGATCTGGTCATCGTGCGCGGCGTCCACGCGATCGATCCCGACGCGCTGGTCTCGCCTGGCGAGACGCTCGCGGTCGCGTTCCGGCCGCTCGACCCCACCGGTTTCACCTATGCCGCGTTCTGGAAGATCGTAGTCACGGCGCTGGTGTCGGCGGCGATCTCGTATCTGGTCGCGTACCTCACGCGCCCGAAGCAGCGGAACAAGAACGCCAGCCCGGCCTACTCGGTCAACATCGAGCAGAACGCGGCGCGGCTGGGCGGCACCATCCCGATCATCTACGGCCGCGTGATGGCGATGCCGGACATCGCCGCGCAGGCGTACGCGGAGTTCGCCTCGCACAATGAGCGCGTCTCGATGCTGCTGTGTCTGGGGATGGGCGAGTTCACCATCCACGACATCTACATCGGCGAGACGCGCGTCTCCGACTTCCCCTCGGGCAACGTGACGACGTTCGTCTTTCCGCCGTCGGCGCACCGGCAGACGCTCGGTGTCATCGAGGCGGCGACGGGCGTCTGCGAGGATATGTTCACGATCCCGGAGACCGCCGGCATCGACTTGGCCGCGCCGAACGATCCGCCCGAGGTGACGGTGTCGGGCTCCGCGAACGGTGGCGTGCTGACACCGGACGGCACCGTCGCCGGCAACCTTTGGGTCTCGCTGCGCCCGGGACAGCGGTACTTCATCACGACGTCCTCGGGTGCGTCCGGGATTCTCACGTTTGTTGGCATCGGCGCGAACAACTCCGCCGTGTTCGACGGCCCGCTGCCGAGCGCGGGTGCGCAGCAGACCATCCCGATCACCGGCCAGCTCGTCGAGATCACCGACTCGACGGAAGGGCAGGTGATGCAGATCCAGGCGACAGCGGTGGTTCCGAACCTTGCCATCGGCGACGTCATTTTCGTGGAGGCGAACGACGGCATTCGACGCGGTCCGTATCAGGTCTATCGACCGATCAACCTCGGACCCACGCAGCTCAACATGGCGCGTCCGCCGCTGCGCATTTCCGGCCCCGGGTTTGTGTCTGGGAACAACACGCCGATCCGCCCGCAGCAGGCGATGCGCGTGCTGCGCAACTTCTACGACGTCTACTACATCGCCGAGTACAACCCCAACACGTCTGGCGATGCATACCGGTGGCGCGGCTGGTACGTCTCGTGCCGGGCAGGGCAGCGCGTGGACAAGTTCTTTGTCGACGTCGTCATGCCGAGCGGCATCGCTTGGGTCACGGACAAGGGCGACTACAACTCGATCAGCACGATGTTCGAGTTCCAGATTCAGCAGGTCGACGACAACTCGGCTCCCATCGGCGGAGTGAGCATCCAGTCGTTTGCCATTTCTGGTGCTACCTCGAACCCGCGCCGCGTGACGTTTCCCTTCACCGTTTCGCCTGGTCGCTACCGCGTTCGCATCGCGCGCACCAACTCACGCGACCAGCGTGCCTCGAAGGAGATCAGCAAGGCCGAGCTGTCGGCGATCCGGGCGCGAATCTGGCATGCCGCCGGCACGCCCGCGTATGAGAACTGCACCCTGCTGGCCATGCAGTTCACCGCGAGCGCGGGTCTCAACGCGGCGAGCAACCGGCGCATCAAGGTCGATTGCACCCGGCGGCTTTACGACCCGACCACTGGCACGACGACGGCGACGAGCAACCCGGCGGCGATCTGCTACGACGCCTACACGAACGCGGAGTACGGCTCAGGCCGTCCGGCATCGGAGTTCGATGTCACCAAGTTCTGGCAGCTCGCACCGCAGTGGGCGACGGTCGGGTTCAACGGCGTGTTCGACCAGCCGACGACACTGCTGGAGGCGCTGCAGGCGATTCTGGTTCCGGTGCGCGCGATCCCGCTGCCGATTGGCTCGCTGCTGTCGGTCTCGCAGGACGCGCCGCGCTCGCGCTCGTACGTGTTTGGGCCGGAGACGCTGGTCGGGGGCACCCTGTCGGTCGGCTACAACTTTGACGGCGTCGACAACCCAGACTGTCTGGAGGTGATCTACACCGACCCGTCCACGTTCAACGACGCGCGCGTGTTCTATCCGTCGCAGGGCGTCGATCCCGAGACGGTGGAGCTGTTCGGCGTCACCTCGCAGGCGCACGCGCTCGCGTGGGCGAAGCTGCGCTGGCAGGAGAAGTTCTACAACCGCAAGACCTGCCAGTTCGAGCTGGAGGGCGAGGGTTACCTGCTGCAGCCGATGACCCGATTCGCGCTCGCGGTGCCGGCGCTGGATTGGGGCACCGGCGGCATCGTGGTCGGCATCGAGACCGACGGCGTGACGTTGACGCTGGACACGCCCGTGCCGACGGAGGCCGGCTCGGTCCTGTATTTCAAGGATTGGACCGGTCGCATCGGCAGCGCGACTCCGTTCCAGCGCATCTCGGACCGCGTGGTGAAGCTGCTCGCCTCGCCTGGCGTGACGATCAAGGTCGGCGACCAGAGTGGCGATGGCACGCGCTGGGTCGCGACGCGCGCTGCGGACCGGTTCTTCGAGTTCACCGTTGCGAATCTGGAGGCGTCGGGCCCGATGCGCGTGCGTGTCACCGGGCAGCAGTACACGGCGGCGAAGTACGTCGGCACGTTCCTCGAAAATTGGGTGACCTAGCATGGCGACCACGCTCCCCACATGGCCGAAGAATCTGCCCGAGCCCGACCGGGACAGTTATCAGTACGAGCTGGCTTTCGGTCTGCTGCGCACGCAGATGCAGGGCGGCATCGTGCGCCAGCGCCGCACCGTGTTCGGCATGCGCGGCACCTTTGGCATGTCGTTCCGGATGAACACCGCGCAGCTTGGCATCCTGCAGGTGTTCCTCGATAAGTACGGATACGGCTGGTTCGCGATGGATCTGGTCAGCGGCGCGGCGCGCGTTTGGCGTCCGCGTTCGGACTGCCTGCTGCACCGCGTGCGCTTCATCTCCGATCCGCAGCACGCGATGATCGGTCCGAACCTGTGGCGCGTCACGCTGGCAGCCGAGGTGGAGGCGATGGCCGATCCGCGTGCCGACACGGCGGCTGGCGACTTCGACCTGGTCGATGACGTCACGCCGGAGCTGGTCGACGACCTGAGCGATTGGGACACTTTGAAACTCTGAGGAGGAGCTGTCATGGCACAGCACGATTACTCGATCGCGAACGCGACCGGTTTCAATTTTCGCACCGACCTGAACAACGCACTGGCGGCGGTGGTGACCCAGAATAGCGGAAGCACCGCGCCGTCTCCGTCGTTTCCCGGCCAGCTTTGGCTCGACCTGAGCGGTGGTGGCGATGGCATCATGCGTCGCCGCAATCAGGCGAACTCCGCGTGGCTCACGGACATCGGCGTCGACCAGACCGCGCGCAACGCGGCGGCGACGGCGCAGGCGAAGGCCGACCGCGCGATCCTGCGCGACAACACCGCGACGGTAGCCGAGCGGACGATGGTGCTGCCGCTCATCCTTCCGAACACCGTCCCGGCCAACCACGAGGCCGTGAGCCGCACGCAGGGCGATCTGCTCTATCAGGTTCGTCTGCCAACGACCGTGGCCGGAGCGCTCCTGGTCGGCGCAGCCAGCGGCTGGACAGGCGTTCTGCCGCCGGCCTCCGACGGTGGTCTCATCGTGCAATCCGGTGGTGTCCCCGTGTGGCAAAACCCGGCCACGGCAGCGGCACCGAACTCAATCGTTCGCACACTGGCCGACGGGACCATCGATCCGAGCTTCATTCCGGCAGTCGCGTCCGGCCTGCGCTATCGCGGCACGTTCAAGCCGGTCGTCAATGACGAGTACCCGGCGGCGGGCGACAACGGCAGCGGCCCGGGCGGCGCTCCCGCTATTGGCGACTTCTGGGTTATCGACGGGCTCACCACGGGCGGCTATACGTTCCTGACCGGCTCGCTCGCGGGCGTCACTGTGTTCAACGGCGACTCGATTGCGTTTGACGGAGCGGTCTGGTTCCGCATGGGAAGCACGATCAACCTGCAGGGGTATCTGCGCGCGGATGGCACCGTCTCCTTCACCGGGGACCAGAATGCGGCGAGTCACCAGATCATCAACCTCGGTGGCCTGGTCGGGCGTGCCGGCCCGCAAGTGCCCCTCACGAACTTCCGCATCGACCAGACATCGATCCTGATCTCGCCGCAGCGTGGCACGACCGGCGCGGATCTCGCCGCGATGCAGACGGGGCAGATCGGCACCGATCTTGGTCGCATGCAGCTATTCGTCGGTGCGGCGGCTTCGAATACGGGGTTGATCCCGGTGCGCTACTTCTCCTCGACCAGTGCCTACGCGGCCGGTGAACACGTCTACGAAGCCGGGCAGCTTTGGAAGTCTCGCGCTGCGATCTCGGCCGGCGCATTCACCGCGTCGCAATGGCTCCGAATGATCGACGAAGGGAACGGCTACTTCATCGCGAGCGTGACGGTTCAGGTCGGGTCTTTCCCTGCGGTGATCTTCTCCAATACGGGTAACGCGGCGGACAAGACCCGCGCATCGATCTCGGTCGAGAACACGACCGGCGACGCCATGTGGGGCATGTCCAACGATGCGAACACTCTCGGTCATGGCGGTATCCGGATCGTGCGCGCGAACGGTGCGGTATGCGGGACGAGCAATGCCGTCCAGCCGCTGGGGTATTCGGCGAATCGGTGGAACGGGCTCTACCTCGCCAACAACATCGACATGCGCGGGAATGTCCTGCAGGTGCAGATGGGCTCGCCGAACAACACCATCCGCTACACGTTGATGGCGAACATCACCGACTCGGTCGATGGTGGTTTTGTGATGTCGCGTTGGAACGGGTCGGCCTACGAGGACAAGTTGATCGCGAAAAGCGAAGGCATCTATCTCGTCCATGCCTTGCCGCTGGTTGCCGGATCGAACGTCGGGTCGGACGCCGCGCGCTGGAACTTCCTGTATTGCAAGTCGGGCGTGGAGATCAAGGGCAACGTCAACGCGATCGTGCACAGCTCCGATGCGCTCGGTAATCGCTACCGCGTGCTGGTGAACATTTCTGATTCGGTGGACGGTGGCTACGGCATCCAGCGCTGGGACGGATCTGCGTTCCAAGACCAAATCCTCGTGCGTAACCTCAACGCGCTCACGCGCACGCTCTATCCCATGTTCGACAACCAGTACCAGTGCGGCGGTGCGGGCAACCGATGGACGGCCCTGTACGCGGTCAGCGGCACGATCAACACGTCGGACGAACGAGAGAAGACGCCGTTCGCGTCCTTCACGCCGGAGCAGCTCGCGGCAGCGGACGACATCCTGGACGCGCTGGGGATGTTCCAGTTCCTCGACGACTCGATCGACGGTGGTCGCGAGAACTTCGGTGTTGGCGCGCAGACGGTCAATGGCATTTTCACGCAGCACGGTCTGAACCCGGAAATCTACGCGCTGGTGCAGCACGACGTGTGGGAAGAAATCCCGCCGGAGATCGGTCCGGACGGTGAGGTGATGTTCCCCGGTCGCCCTGGCGGCGACCGCTACGGAATGCGGTACGACCAGCTCGCGGTGTTGTTGTGCGCGACCCTGCATCGCCGTCTCAAGGCGCTGGAGGCAGCGCAGTCCGTTCCCCCCACTGAGGAGATCCACTGATGAACCCGCAAGAAGCTCTGCAGTACCTGTCGCAGGTCGGCTCCGATCTCGCGCGCTCGCTGCCACCGTCATCGCAGGGGCCGACCGTCGTCGCCATCAATCAGGCGCTGTCGACGTTGCAGCCGCTGGTCGAGGAGGCGATGCAGCCGCGTCCGTTTTCGGTCGGGGTCGATGAGGGAGCTGGCACGCCGCCGCTGCGCGCGGTGCCACCGGTCGAAAAGAACCCGCCCCGGTAAGGGGCGGGTGTGAAGGGCGCGCGCTGCTGGAGAGTTCAGTGCGCGCGGCGGTGCTGCTCGTCGTATGCACGTTCGGCGAGCATGTCTTTGCCGACCAGCCACGCGTAGAGGTCGCCTCGCTTGTAGACGGAGAAGATCCCCTGCCGCTCCCAATCGGGACCGGTGCCTTTCGCGCGGTGGTGTTCGAGCGCCTTCTGCGTCAGGTGCGTGATGGTCGACGCCTCGGGGATGCGGACGCGCTGATCGAGGTAGACCTTGTCCGGTCGCGCGATCTGGCCGGGCTGCAGGCCGTTCTCGGTGCTGTACGCGTTGAGGTCGCACATCTTGTACGCGAGCGGCTGTTCGCTCGCTGCCTTCGGGCCGACGCCTGCCTTGTGCAGGATACGCAGCATGAGCGGGTCGATGCCGAGGTGTGCGGCGGCGTCATCGAGGGGGACGGCCGCGTTCGAGATGACCGTCTTTTGCCCGACGGTGCCGCTGTTGCCCGGTTCGAGCAGCGGCGTTGCAGGCGGCTTCTGATACTGGAACGGCTTCGGTGCCTTGCCTTTCGTTCCGATGGCCGCACGCGCTTTCGCAGTGTTCGCCTTGATCGCCGCGAGTCCGTCGGCGGAGTAGTGACGCGGGAGCTTGCCGTGTTCGGCGTAGATCGCCTCGACGTCGTCTGCGTAGTAGCGGATGTCGCGCGTGCTGTGTTTTACGAAGCCCGGTGCGAGATCCAGTTCGCGTCGCTTTGCGAGCGTGGCCGGCGAGCATCCGAGTCGCTGGCATACCTGCTGGATCGTCATGGTCGCCACCCGCTCTGGGACCGCTGGGGCTGGGGTTGGGTCGACCCATCCCACCGTGGGAGTGTCAAGCGGGGCGGGGGTGTCGCTGGTAGTCACTTGTGACGCGGGCGGTTCGTTTGTTATCGCCATGTGAGGAACCGATGACGGCTCCCCCGCGAGCGGTAATTGGTGCCTCGCACAAAATTCTGCGATGTCCGCTCGCTTCCAGAGCGGCTGTCCGTTGTAGAAACCGAGGCATGCCGGGATCAGTCCCGCGTTCGCATACCCTTGAAATTCCATATCTTTCAGCCCGGCCGTCTGTGCGAAATCTGTACGGTCGAGCAGCGCTTCGATCTGCATGGTCTGCTCCGTTCGTCAGGGAGGCGGCCCCCATTGGCCCGCCGGGGTCCGAGTTTTGCGTATGCTGGGGGTGAAGGCAAACCGTTCGTCGGATCGTCGGCGACTTTTTCGGGGGTGGGCATGGAAGGGCCTGATGGGAGCTGGCGCATCGACGCCTTTGCGCTCGGTCTGCGGACCGCGCCGAAGCTGCGTTCCCGTATCGATGAGGTTCTGCCGGCCGAGCGCGTCCCGGCGCTGATGGCGTGGCTGGTGATCCTCGAAGCCATGCCGCGCATGTACGAGCGGCTGGCGACTCTGGACCCGCCGACGGCGGTCGACCGCGAGCCGCCGCTGCAGATGTACGCCGTGCTGTCGCCGCTGCGGCAGGTGATCCGCGACGCCGTAGCCAAGGAAGTCTCCGGAATGAACCCGGCGCAGCGTCTGCTGTTCGCGCTGTCGCTGCCGGATGACTCGCTGCCGACCACGATGGCGCAGGTTTCAATCGACATCGAGCTGGCGGCCCGTGCGTTCCCCGAGCCGCTGCCGTACTGGAGCGGGTCGGCGCTCGGCCTGGTCGCCTCCGCATTTGAACGTCTCGGGCTGCCCGAGGTCGTACCGCACCTGGTCCATGCCGATGACGCCGAGCAGCTCATGGCGGACTTGATCGCGGGTCGCGCCGTGAGCGTGGCCGAGTACCCCATCCACCCGGTCGAACACTGAGGACGCTGATGTCAACGGAACTGATGTACAAGGTCTCCACCGCGCTGCCGACGCTTGCGCGCGAGATCGCTCTGGCGGTCGACGCCGTGGCCGGCGAGCATGTGCCCATCGTGCTGGTGCTGTTTACCCAGCCGCGCGCGTCCTACATCTACACCTGCCCCACGCGCGAGGAGGCGATCCACGCCATTGAGCAGACGCTCGACCGGTTCGCGCATCCGGACGATCCGACGTACGGGCGCGTGGCGTTCGAGGAGGCCAGCTCCGCCGCGCAGCGGATCGCGCTGGGCGCGCGCTACCTGACGGCGGTCGTGGAGGATGCGGTCGACCGTCTGATCGGCGTGTCGGTGCCGCTCGCGCTGTTCCTGCTGCAGGCCCCGCACCCCCCGACCTACATGGGCTCTCACGCGCGCGGCGAGCTGGTGCCGGCGATGGAGGAGCTGGTCGCGGCGATGCGCGCGGATCACGCCGACGTTCCCGCCCACGAGTTCCGGGAGCATTGACATGGTCTCGACGCGCTACTTGTCCACCGGTGACCCGTCGACGCTCGGCGCGTACCGCCGGCTGTCCGTCATCGCGTTCGGCCCGGAGTCGCGGCCGGTGAAGTACCTCGACCGGAAGATCGCCGAATCCCCGAACGGCGAGGACGAGCCCGTGATCGTCGACGAGACCCAGATGCTGCAGGTGCTGGGCGCGCTCTACCTGCAGGAGTGTGACGAACGCGACGGCGTTTCAGGTAACGCCGGATTGCCGGAGGCAGGCGAATGAGTGGAGAATTGTCCGCGTACGCGATCTACGAGCGCCCGCTCGACTACCCCGAGGGGTATGTCGCGCGGCGCTTCACGGTAGACGCTCGGGGTGCTCTGCCCACAGCCGACGCGTACTTTGGTCCGACCCTGGAATCCGTTCGCGCTCACGTGCGTCCGGGTAGGGTGCGTATTAGTCGTTCAGAGCTGGACGAGCCGCAGATAGTCGAAACCTGGTTATAGCCCGACAAGGGGGATCGGAATGGACGTGTCGCAGGAAAGTCGAAAGCAGTGGGGCGGATCGGGTTTTGAGGTGTCGCCATGAGACTTTTTCTGGCCGGTGTGGCACGTGGCATGGCCGAGCAATTGAAGCGAGATCGCTCGCGCTTCATCGCTCACTTGATTACCGAGACACCGTTCTACGTCGCGTCGCTGGAGCAGATTTCCAGCGTGCTGTTGAAGGCGCGAAAACCGAGCGGGTTAACCACGGATTATGGGTCGGACGCACATCGCGTGAGGCAGGGCGAGGCCGCTGCAAATACCAAGCGCGCGTACCTCTCTCACTCGCTGGCGGACGCAGGAATATCGGACGAGATCAGATCGGTTTTCATCCAGTACCACCCGGAGATAACGGCGCGCTTGGAAACGGGTGCGGTGAAGCTCGGGGCAGACTGGCCGGGGGTTTTCATTCGAGGTGATGACGCCTGGGTCTACGCGATTTTGTTGACGGAGCTGGTCGATGCGGCGCGTGCGGATAAGCGCGCCACCACACTGGACCTGCTGGAGCATCTGCAACACACGCTGCAATCGTGCGTGGTCCCGCCGGATAGCCAAGGCGAAACGGACGGAGATCGCGCCTAACAAAACCCGCTGGAGGTGCTGTGAGTCACCTCGAAAAACTCGACGAATGCCCGGAGTGCGGATGCGTCCTCACGAAGTCCGGGTACGACATGCAAGCCTGTTCGTGCGGCTGGGGACCGTTTGGCGTTCCGTCCCGCCCACCGCCGCGCACCGATGGTCGACCGAGCGACGCCGCCGTCGCTGCCGCGTTCTGGCGGCATGTCGACCTTGATCCCGATTTCCTCAACCGGCTCGCGCGCTGGCACGCCATCGCACGGCAGATCGTCGTCGAGGCGTGCGAGGCGGACGCCGAATGAGCAAGGTGAAGAACTTCCCGCAGCGACGCCGGCCAATCCAGACCGCGCCGCTGTCCGTGGTCCGGCCGACGTTCGGCCGAGACGAGTGCAAGCACGCGCACGTGGAGGTCGACGAGCGCCTGGCGCTGGTCACGTGCTGCGACTGTAAGGCACAACTCAACCCGCTCTGGGTGCTGGGCATGCTCGCCCGCGAGGACGAGCGCCTGCACGACCGCTGGATGATGCTGCGCGCCGAGTCGGCGCTGCTCGCGGACCGCAAGCGGGCGAAGTGCAAGCACTGCGGGCACATGGTCGAAATTCACACGGGGGCTTCGTACCACCAGCTCCTGGTCGCGCGTGATCGCTTGAAGGAGGAGGAACGGTAATGGCGAAGGGGAAGAAGCAGGGTGATGTCGCGGTGGTTCTCTCGCAGGCTGGTGTCGACATACCGGTGCGGCTGACGCGGGACGTCGTCGGGTTCGCGCAGGCGGTGGCGAACGGCTGCACCAACGTGACGGCCGAGCAGGTGATGGCGGTCTGGTTCGTGACCCGCCTGTTGCAGATGCCGCCGATGGCACCACCCGCGAAGAAGGCGACGAAGAAGAGGGCGCGCGCATGATCGGCGTGACGGAGCTGCCGCTGCCGGAAGGCATGTCGCGCATGGAGTCGGGGCCGGTGCAGTTCGGCGACGACTGGCCTGGCGTTTTCATGCGCGGCGACCACGCGCTGTTCTGCGCGCACACGGTGCGTCACGCGATCACGGCCGTGCCGGCGGAGGACGTCCTGTCGCGCGCTGCGCTGGAGGGGCTCGCACACGATCTGGAGGCGTGCCGCGTTCCGTTCGGTGCGGACCCGGGCACGGAGGTCGGCGGCACGATGCACGGTCGCCTGAGCGAGATGGTCGACGTGATCGACGCCATCGGCACGGACCTGACGCTGCTCGCCGGCATCGCCTCGGGCATGGCGAGCGGTCTGGAGCATGGCGGCGACGAATGGTTGGAGGGGCTCGGGCGCGACCGCCGGTTCTTTGCCGACCGCCTGCGCGAGATCTCTAGCGCGCTGCTCAAGGCATCGGTGGGGCTCGCCTGATGCACACGACCTACTTCCACGATCCGGAGAAGCGGATCACGCAGCAGCGCATCGCGTTCGGCAAGGCGGTGGAGGCGTCCATCGCCGCGCTCGCGCTGGAGCATTTGGGCACGCGCGTGTACTTCGCCGCCGTGATCGACATGACACCGGGCTCGCGCGACGTCGAGACCATGATGGTGACGAACATCCCGCAGCCGCAAGCGGCGTACGGGCTGATGGCCGGACACATGTTCGAAGGCAACGACCCGGGCGCGGCACGGATTCAGATGGAGGAGCCGCGATGACGCCGCACGCCGCCGATCTCATCCTCATGTTCGGTCTCGGCTCGCTGGTCGCGCAGAACCTCGGTCGCTACGGCCGGTCACGCACCGCTGGCAAGCCGGACCGGTTCGCGCTCGGCTTCGCGCTGGTGTTCCTCGGTCTGTCCGCGATCCTGGTCGCGAGGAGCCTTTCATGAAAGATTCCAGCAATCTCCCGACGCCACCGGTCTGGCGGTACGACGAGCGCCACAGCACGCTCGACCTGCGGTTCCGGTACGACGGGCACGAGATCTGGGTCTGGATCTCGCCGCGTCCGCTCTACTGCGACCGTGGCCACTGGCAGTTCGGTGTTATGCAGGCCGGTCGCATGCACCTGGACGGGCAGGATTCGTTCCCGCGCTACTTCATGTCGCTCGGTGCCGCGATCGAGGAGGCAGAGCGCTGGCTCCGCTGGCGGCTCGCGCAGCAGACCGAGACGCCGTACTTCCCCGCGCTGCTCGCCACCGCGCACGGCCGGACGTTCGTGCCATGACCGACGATGCGCGCAAGCGTCGCGGCGAGACCGTCGCCGCTGCCGTCTCGCAGATGGCGCGTGCGGGCGTGGAGTTCGCCTTGATCGTCTACGTGCCGGAAGCGCAGTCGCCGATGTTCGTCGCCACCGATGAGCCTCCGATGGGCCTCGCGCGCGTGCGCGCCGCGCTCGACGCCATCGAGCTGCACGACCGAACGCTCACCTGCGTGGTTCCGCCGGAGCATTGATCCCATGACGCTTAACGAGATCGCTCGCTGGCTGCCGGTGGTGTCGCTCGCCGTGCAGTCGATCCTGATCCTGGTCTGCCTCGGTGGGGCATGGCAGGCGTTGCGCGTTGCGCGTCTCGCGGACCCGCCCATGCGCTGGATCGCATTGAACCTCGCCGTGTTCTGGATCACCGCCGCGCTGCTGGCCACCCATCTCGCGTGGCACGCGTCGCGCGCGCTGCCCCTGTGAAGGCGCTCGACCTGCTGCTCTGCCAGTGCCCCTGGTGCCGGGTGCGGCGCGTGTTCGTGGGGTGGCTCGTGCGCGGTATCGGGCCGTCGCTCGGCTGGTGCGGGTTCGTGGTCTGGGCGCTGGCGAACGACCGCCACGTGCCGCTGCTGATCAACGCCGGGGTCTCGTTCGGCATCGCGTACTTCGCCCCTCGGTGGGCGAGGGAGTGGCGCGACCGCCGGCTGGCGAAGCTCGCCCACGAGCTGCGGGGCGGATGGTTCCCGGGCTGAGTCCCATGCGGCACCATGCGGGTCATGCTCGGTGGCGCGTACCAATGGGATCGGCACGAAGGTGGGGCGATTCTCCGGCTCCGCTACGGATGCGCGGCGGCGATCAAGACGGTCGACGGCATCGTGCTGGTCTCGATCTTCTGGCGGGGCCGGGAGGTCAGGGGCCGCGACACCTCCATCGAGAAGGCCATGCTGCACGTTGAGCGCTGGCTCGCGGCCCGGGCTCGGTCGCCCCTCGGGCTGGGCAAGCGGTTCGTCCTGTCGGACGACTACCAGCGCCGTCAGGCTGCGCTCGGTGCGCTGCTGCGCGCCTGCACCCGGCCGCGTTGATCGCGTGCGGAATTCCGTACGGAATCCCCTCTGGAAACAAGTCGGGCCTGCGCATGCAGGCCCGAATGTTTTTCCGTACGCGTTCCGTACGGCATTTTTCGTTACGTGCTACGCCAATCGCTGAAACCCTTGCTGCGCTTGGCTTTGAAGGTGGTACTCCCAACGGGATTCGAACCCGTGTGTCCGCCTTGAGAGGGCGGTGTCCTAGGCCTCTAGACGATGGGAGCAATGCTGCGGTGAACCCCGCGCAGGCTCTCAACGTAACGCGGCTTGCTAGTATATGCGCCGCTGTTGCCGGCGGCAACGGCCATC
>Ga0209257_1000896_pt1 | contig 41831 bp, 25 predicted proteins | sample AraplaCvi_mCL_r2_FD_184277 | JGI IMG/M metagenome (GOLD analysis project Ga0209257, IMG submission 184277) | Arabidopsis root microbial communities from North Carolina, USA - plate scrape MF_Cvi_mCL_r2 (SPAdes) (version 2) | ecosystem: Host-associated > Plants > Roots > Endosphere | place: USA...
TCGGCACGCCGCGTGACTCGGTCAACTATGGCGTGACGTGGGAGAATGACTCCTTCGGCTTCACCTTCAGCGGTGACATCGTCGGCTCGCAGATGTTCGATTACGAGAACTACCAGACGACGTTCCGCCTGGCCGATGGTTCGCTGCCCGACAAGAAGTACTTCACGATCGGCGCGAAGAACTACAACAACGCCCAGATCCGCTACAAGGGCATCGAGAATTTCGAGCTCTATGCGGGCGTGAACAACCTGTTCAACGTTCAGCAGCCGCCGCTCTGGGTCGGCACGCCGAACGGCAGCCCGAACGCGATCTGGGACATCATCGGCCGCCGTTACTATGCGGGCATCCGCCTGAAGTTCTGAGGTTTCTCCCCTCAAGGTTGCCTCCTGCTGGGGCGGTGCGAAAGCGCCGCCCCATTTTTTGTGCGTGGCGGGTTGCGAAGGGTGGTGGATCATATCGACATTCAGAATTCCCCTCCCTGCAAGGGAGGGGGTAGGGGTGGGTTAGAAAAGGCCGGGCTCGATGCCCGGCCTTTTCTCTTTTCGGTTACCGGTTGGTTGGGCTCCCCCGGCCTTTGCCGGGGTCGCAACCCACCCCCAACCCCTCCCTTGCAGGGAGGGGAGTAGAAGAGATCGCTGCGGGGAATCGAGTGCTTTGACGCTAGCTGGAAGAGCCTTTGGGCAATTAGGCGGCGCCCGAAGCTGACGGTATGCGCACTGGCATCGGGCACAAAAAAGGGCGGCCCCCATCCGGAGACCGCCCCTTTTGAAAGTACCGGCGGGCCGAACCAGCGGCCCGCCAACGGTTCAAGCCTTGAGTTTCGCCTCCAGCTCCTCGAGCGACTTGCCCTCGTTGCGCGGTGCGCCGAGCATGCCGATCACGCCGCTCGCCACGAGGAAGCCGGTGAGGATCCAGGCCAGGGTGGTGAAGCCGGTCGCGGTCAGCACCGGCACGAAGAAGCTCCAGATGCCGAGCCCGATGCGCACCACCGCGAACATCAGGCCCTGCGCCGTCGAGCGCAGCAGCGTCGGGAACATCTCCGAGCTCCACAACTGGAAGAAGGACTGGGCGCCGAAGCCCTGGCCGAATGCCATCAGGAAGACGTGGAGGATCGCCAGCGGCAGCGTGAGCGGGAAAAGCGCGAGCAGCGACATGCCGACCACCTGGATCACCGACGAGACCAGGAACATCGTGCGCTGGTTCAGCCGGTCCGAGAACTGCATGAACACCAGCCAGATCGACAGCATGCCGACCAGGAAGCTGAGCGTCTGGATCGCCACCGCGGTCGCCTGGCTGGCATCGCCGACGGTGCGCAGGATGTAGGGGAAGAAGAAGCCGTTGGTGCCGGCCCACAGGTTCCACATGCCGTACATGCCGATCAGGAAGGCCATCGAGCCGAGATAGCGCGGTGCGAACAGCGCGCTGATCCTGGCCGGCTCGATCTGCTTGTGCTCGTCGGCGGCCTGCGCCTCGAGCCAGCGCGGCGATTCCTGCATGCGCGAGCGCAGGAAGGTGAGGCCGAGGGCGAGCAGCGCGAGGTGCGCGAAGACGATGCGCGCGCCGAGCAGCCCGAGCGGAGTCAGCACCAGGAACAGCAGCAGCACGACGACCGGCCCCAGATACCAGAGCACCTGTGCCACGCCGCTATGCTTGCCGCGCTTCCCCTTGGGCGCCATCTCGGCAATGATCGACCAGGAAGCGGGAATGTCCGCGCCGACCGCGAGGCCGACCAGGAAGAAGCCGAGTACGACCATCCAGGCGTTCATCGCGAACACCAGCCACAGCATGCCGAACGCGTAGAACAGCATGTCGTACTGGTAGATCTTCTTGCGGCCGAACAGGTCGCACAGCCGCCCGCCAATCAGCGCACCGATGCCGGCCGAGATCGCGTTCGGCCCGAAGGCGCCGATCAGGCCGATCGTGCTGTTGCCCAGATGATAGGCTTCCTGCCACAGCGCGAGCGCCACCGATCCCGCGACGATCGATCCGGCGTCGATATAATTTGCCAGGCCGGCGAGGATCGTATTCCGCCAATCGTCCCGGTCCTGCGCATGCGTGCTGGTCATCGACCGGCTCCTCCCCATAACTGCATATGATAGTATTATTTGAGATGCAGCCTAGCGGCGCCGGAAGGCGGGGGCAAGCGCTTGCGGCGCCCTTTGGACGCCTAAAGCGAGGTTGTGTGCTCGATGATTTCTAGTAAGATAATATTATTATAAAGATCGCGCCTCTTCGGGGCCGCGCGACCAATCTGGAGAGGGTTCGGAATGAAGATCACGCGACGGAACATGCTCGCCCAGACCATGGCGATCGGTGCCGCCACCTCCGCTCCCGCCATCGCTGCCGCGCCGCCGCGCACGGTCGAGCGCTGGGGCGTGTTCGAGATCGCGCTCGAGGGGCCGCGTGAGGGCAATCCGTTCGTCGACGTGACGCTTGCCGCGGTGTTCGAAGGCGCGGGCAAGTCGATCCGCGTGCCCGGCTTCTACGATGGCGACGGCGTCTACCGCATCCGCTTCAGCCCGCCCGAGCTCGGCGCCTGGCGCTGGCGCAGCGAAAGCAACGCGGGCGGGCTCGCCGGCAAGACCGGCGACTTCACCGCGGTCGCGCCAGGCAAGGGCAATCGCGGGCCGGTCCGCGTATCGAAGGACGGCTATCACTTCGCCTATGCCGACGGCACGCCGTTCCGCCAGATCGGCACCACCTGCTACAGCTGGGCGCTCCAGTCCGATGCGAAATGCGCCGAGACGCTGAAGACGCTCGCCGGCGCACCGTTCAACAAGATGCGGATGCTGGTGTTTCCTAACGTGCCCTCGGTGGCGACCAATCCGTTCGCGCGGACCGGGGACGGGCCGCGGGACTGGGACCCGGCGCGGTTCGATCCCGCCTATTTCCGCCGCTATGAGGACCGCATCCAGAAGCTAGGCGCGCTGGGGATCGAGGCGGATGTGATCCTCTACCACCCCTATGACGAGAAGCGCGGCTATTCGGACATGAAGCGGGCCGATGACGAGCGCTATCTGCGCTACGTCGCCGCGCGTTTCGGCGCCTATCGCAACGTCTGGTGGGCGATGGCGAACGAATACGACAACATCGAAACCAAGACGATGGACGACTGGGATCATCTCTTCCAGATCCTGGTCGCCGCCGATCCGCACGACCGGCTGCGCTCGATGCACCAGATCAACACCTATTACGACCATCGCAAGCCGTGGATCACCCATGCCAGCGTGCAGAACGGCGCCGCGGTGCTCGACGATCTGCGCGCCGAGCTGCACCGCGCCTTCGCGCTGAAGCCGGTGATCTTCGACGAGGTGGTCTATGAGGGGAACATCGCCAAGCGCTGGGGCAATCTGAGCGCGGAGGACATGGTCCAGCGCTTCTGGTTCGGCCTGATCGGCGGCTGCTATGTCGGGCATAGCGAAACCTTCGCGGCCAATCGCAATGCCGATGGCTCGTGGCTGGGGCAGGGCGGCAGCCTGTCCGGCCACAGCGCGCCGCGGCTCGCCTTCCTGCGCAGGATCATGGAGGAGGGGCCGGTGCCGGGCGTGGAGCCGATCCAAGCCTGGTGGAACTATCATCTCGGCGGCCAGCAGAACGCCTATTACCTGCGTTATTTCGGGGCCGAGCAACCGACCGAATGGCCGGTGGTGCTGCCCGGCAAGGGGCCGGAATCGCTGCAGAGCTACCGCGCCGACATCCTCGACACCTGGAACATGACGGTCACCCCGGTCGCGGGCGTGTTCAAGATGGCGAAGAAGAACGACTATGACGTCCAGGATCCCGCACGGCCGAAGGTGAAACTGCCGGGCAAGCCCTGGATCGCGCTGCGGCTGGTCAAGGTGCAGGCATAGTCGTGGCGGGGATCCGGTATGCGCGCCTCGTCGCGGCGGGGCTGTTGCTGTTCGCCTTGCCTGCCGCCGCGCAGAGCAATCGGGAGACCTGGATCGACGCCTTCCAGTCGAGCCCCGCGGACTATGACTTCGTCATCCCCAAGGAGATGAAGCTTCCGCCCGAGACGCGCGAGCGGCTGCGCGACCGCCCGCCGGTCACCGGGACCTTGCGGATGCGCATCGCGGTCGCCGCGGGCGGGCGACAGGTCCGTATCCGCCTGTCCAACGAAGACGGCACCGGGCCGCTGACCGTTGCCGCAGCGAGTGTCGGGCTGGCCGCCGCCCGCTTCGATGCGCGGCCTGGCACGTTGCTCAAGCTCAGCTTCGGCGGCGCGGACAGGGTGACTATCGCGCCCGGTGCGCCGGTGCTGAGCGATCCTGTCACGCTTCCCGTTCAGGCCATGGGCGAACTGGTGGTCAGCGTACACATTCCGCAGGGCCTGAAGCTCAAGGGCTTTGGCAACGCGGCGATGGCGATGGGGGAGGGCGACCAGATTCTGTCGACGGCGCTTTCGGGTGCCGACACGATCATTGGCCGGCCGCCGGTGAGCGGGGTGATGGTGCGCACGGCCAAGCCGCCGCGGGTGATCGTCGCGCTCGGCGATTCGATCACCGACGGCAACCGGCCGGCGCTCGGCCAGCTGCATGGCTGGCCGGAACGGTTGAACCAGCGCATTGCCGCCGAGCCCAGGCGCCCTAAGCTGGCCGTGATCAACGCCGGCATCGGCGGCAACCGCGTGCTGTCGACCAGCTGGGGCAAGGCGGCGCTCGTCCGCTTCGACCGCGATGTCGCGCGCATACGGGGCGTGTCCCACGTCATCCTGTTCGAAGGCATCAACGATATCGGCAATGGCGGATCGAGCACGATGTTCGGCGCCAATCCGCCGCTCGACGTGAACGACTTGATCGCCGGCTATCGCCAGATCATCGCGCGGGCGCATGCGGCGAATATCAAGGTCGTGATGGGAACGCTGACGCCGTTCCAGGGATCGACTTCGTACAGTGAAGCGCGGGAGGCGCAGCGTCAGGCGGTCAATCGCTGGATCCGCAGCTCGGGCGAGCCTGATGCGGTGATCGACTTCGACCAGGCCGTCCGTGATCCCGCTGCGCCGCTACGGCTCCGCCCGGACTATGATTCCGGCGACCACATCCATCCGGGCGAAGCAGGCTACCGGGCGATGGGCGACAGCATCGATCTGGCGCTGTTTCGGTAGGCGCTCGCAGTTCCCCCGCATCCCGCTCCCTTCCTCGTCATCCCCGCGAAGGCGGGGATCCAGGGTAGTTCGGGATGCGCGATGAAATCGGGCGTGGAGATGCCGGAAGGGGCATCGCGAGCCCTGCGTTCCCAGTTCCTGGCTCTGGATCCCCGCCTTCGCGGGGATGACGGGATAGGTGCGGCGCCGCTTGGACGTCGATAGTCTAAGCCTTAGTCCCCGCCGAGGCGCTTACCGCCTGGCGCCAGCGTACCATCAGCTCGGTACGGGTGCTCGGATCGATCCCCGGCTCGAACCGGTCCTTCGCGACCGGCGCCCAGTCGGACCCGCCCAGCTTTCCGGCGGCGAGCTGGGCCACGCCCCGTGCGCCAAGCTCGAGCTGGCGGGGGCGGAGCACCGGCCGGTCGATCACATCGGACAGGATCTGGACGAGCAGGTCATTGGCCGCGGCGCCGCCATCCACCGAGAGCACGTCGAGCGGGGTGCCGAGATCGGCATCCATCGCGAAGACGATGTCGGCGATCTGCAGCGCGATGCCTTCGAGCACGGCCCGCGCGACATGGGCCGGGCTGGTGCCGAGCGACATGCCGCTCAGCAGCCCGCGTGCTTCCGAGCGCCAGTGCGGCGCGCCGAGCCCGGCCAGCGCGGGGACGAAGGTCACGCCCTGGCTGTCCGGCACTTCGGCGGCGAGGCGAGTCAGCTCGCCTTCGTCGCGCAGGTTGAGCAGGCGGACGCCAAAGGCCGCGGCATGGCCCGATACGGCGACATTGCCTTCGAGCGCATGGAAGACGTCGTGCCCGCGCGCCCAGGCGATCGTGCTCCACAGCCCGTGCGAGGAGGTGACGCGGGCCGGCGTCACTGCCATCAGCGAGGAGCCGGTGCCGCAGGTGACCTTGGCCTGGCCGGGCGCCGCGAAGCCGTGCCCGAGCAGGGCGGCGTGGGAGTCGCCGAGCAGCACTTCGATCGGCAGGCCCGCAGGCACGCCGCTCGCGGCGGTCAGGCCGAACTGGGCATCGGACGGGCGGATCGTCGGCAGCACCAGCCGCGGTATGCCGAACAGATCGAGCATCGCGCGATCCCAGTCGAGCGTATCGAGTGACATCAGCTGGGTGCGCGAGGCATTGCTGACATCGGTTGCGTGCTGGGCGCCGTTGGTCAGCTTCCACAACAGCCAGCTGTCGATCGTGCCGGCGCGCAGCAGGCCGGCTTCCGCCTTTTCCCGCGCGCCCGGCGTCTCGTCGAGCAGCCAGGCGAGCTTGGTGCTGGGCGCGAGCGGGTCGATACCGAGGCCGGTCGCGGCGATGATGTCTTCCGCGTGCGGCGCCAGCGCGGCGCAGCGATCGGCGGTGCGGCGGCACTGCCAGCTGATCGCCGGGGCGATAGCTTCGCCGGTCTCCGCGTCCCACAGCACGATCGTCTCGCGCTGGTTGGCGATGGCAAGCGAGGCGACTTCGGCGCCGGGCGTGGTCGCGATGACTTCGCTGATCGCGCCGGCGACGCTCCCCCAGATCGCCTCGGCCGATTGCTCGGCCCAGCCGGGACGCGGATGGACGACGCCCAGCGGGTGCGAGGCGCGGCCCAGCACTTCGCCGGTGTCCGCCGCGAACAGCAGCGCCTTGGTGTTGGTCGTGCCCTGGTCGACCGCCAGGATCGCCGGGCGTGCCATCAGCCGCGCTTCGCGATCAGCTCGCGCGCCGCGGCGGCGATGCCTGTCGCGGTAAGCCCGTGCCGCTCGAACAGCCATTCCGCCGAGCCGGTCTCGAGGAAGCCGGGGAAACCAAGAACGCGCATCGGCACGGGCCTTTCCTCCACAACGACTTCCGCCACCGCACCGCCGAGGCCGCCGCGCACGACATGCTCCTCGGCAGTGACGATCGCACCGGTACCGGCCGCGGCGACGATCGCCTCACGGTCGATCGGTGCTACCGTGGCAATGTTGAGGACGCGAGCGGAAATGCCTTCCGCCGCCAGCGTCTCGGCAGCGTCGAGCGCGCGGTGGACCAGCGTGCCGCAGGCGATGATCGCGATGTCGCTTCCTTCGCGCAGGATCTCGGCCTTGCCTGCCTCGAAGCGCGCGCCGTCCGGACGCGCGAGCGCCGGCACTGCCATGCGGCTGATCCGGATGAAGATCGGGCCGTCATGCGCGGCGGCCCAGCGGATCGCCTCGGCGGTTTCCCAGGGATCTGCGGGCACGATGACCGTCAGGCCCTTCATGGCGCGCAGCCAGGCCAGGTCCTCGATGCTGTGGTGCGTGGCGCCGAGTTCGCCATAGGCTACGCCGCTCGAGATGCCGCACAGCTTCACGTTGACGTTGCTATAGGCGATGTCCGCCTTGATCTGCTCGAGCGCGCGGCCGGTGAGGAAGCAGGAAGCGCCGCTGACGAACGGCACCTTGCCGCCATTCGCCAGGCCCGCGCCGACGCCGACCATGTTCTGCTCGGCGATGCCGACATTGATCAGCCGCTCGGGGAAATGGTCGCGGAACTTGTTGAGCTTGGACGAGCCGACCGAGTCATTCACCACCGCGACGATACGCGGGTCGTTGGCGGCCAGGGCCTCCAGCGTCTCGACATAGGCGTTGCGGCAATCGAAGCCGGCGCCCTGGGGGGCGGCGCTCATGCCTGCAACTCCGCATCGAGTTCGGCACAGGCCTGGGCCAGCTGCGCGTCGCTCGGCGTGCCATGGTGCCAGCTCGCCTGATTTTCCATGAAGCTCACGCCGCGTCCCTTGGTCGTATGGGCGATGATGCAGAGCGGCTTAGCGTCCGCGCTGCGGGGTGCGGACAGTGCTGCGTACAGGGCTTCGGCATCATGGCCGTCGATCTCGGCGACGTCCCAGCCAAAGGCGGCCCATTTGTCGGCCAGCGGCTCGAGCGAATTGGTGTCCTCGGTCGGGGCGCCCTGCTGCAGGCGGTTGCGATCGATGATGACGGTGAGGTTGCCGAGCTTGCGGTGGCCGGCGAACATCGCCGCTTCCCACATGCTGCCTTCCTGCAGCTCGCCGTCTCCGGTGAGCGCGAAGACGCGGTAGTCCGCCTGGTCGATCTGCCCGGCGACCGCCATGCCGACCGCGACCGGTAGGCCGTGCCCGAGCGGCCCGGTATTGGTCTCGACGCCCGGCAGATAGTTGCGGTTAGGGTGACCGTTCAGCCGCGAGCCGGGCTGGAGATAGGTCTCGAGGTCCGCCTCGGGGAAATAGCCCGCGCCGGCGAGCGCCGAATAGAAGGCGCCGGTGCAATGGCCCTTGCTCATCACGAAGCGATCGCGGGCAGGGGCCTGCGGCTCCGCCGGATCGAAGCGCATCACCGCGAAATAGAGCGTCGCCAGGATGTCGGCACACGACATGTCGCCGCCGGGATGCCCCTGTTTCGCGCGGTGCGCCATGGCGAGTGCCTGGCGACGGATATGGTTCGCGCGGCGGCGGATCTCCGCGACGCGCGCTCCGGCATATTCCCTGGATGCTGTTGCTGTGCCCATGGCCGGGAGGCTTAGCCGAGGGCGGCGGCACGCATCAACCGATTCCTTACGATTATTTTCGTTTTCCTCCATTTGTGAACGAATCGCTGTTCGTTCGTTGACACTTGGTTCCGTTCGCGATTACCGTTCGACCGAAGCAGGCAAGCAGAACTGCGATCGGAAAGGGACAGGCTGTGCAAGGCTCCGGCGCGGAACATCGTCTGCAGACATGCGCGGTTCCCGCCGATCCGGTGCGCGCCATCGGACATCGGATGTATGCGGCCGGCGCCACCATGCTAGAGCCATCGCAGCTCCGCATGTCGCGCGGCGGTTGGAGACAAGCATGAACGTTCGGACCGGAACCCCCGGATTGCTCGGCGAAGCGCGCCGGATGAAGATCCTGGAATGGCTCCAGGAAGAGGGCGCCGCACGCGTGCGCACCCTGGCCGATGCCTTCGGAGTGTCCGAAGTGACGGTGCGCCAGGACCTGGAGAAGCTCGAGGCGGAAGGCCATGTCGTGCGCGAGCATGGTGGCGCGTTCCTCAAGTCGGTGCCCCAGCAGGTGCGGGCGATGGCGCTGCACCACATGGTCCACATGGATGCCAAGCGCCGCATCGGCCGCGCCGCGGCGGCGCTGGTCCAGGACGGCGAGACGATCATCCTCGATTCCGGATCGACCACCACCGAGATCTCGACGCACCTCGCCACCCGCAGCGGGCTGACGGTGATCACCAACGCGCTCAACATCGCGCTGGCGCTGGGCGGGCTGCCCGGGTTCGACGTCCATATGCCGGGCGGTCATTTCAAGGCGCCGACCCTGTCGCTCAGCGGCGAGCGCTCGGGCGATTATTTTCGCGGGCTGTTCGCCCAGAAGCTGTTCCTGGCGACTGCCGCCGTGTCGCTCGACGCCGGCCTGACCTTCCCGTCGCTTTCCGACATCACCGTGAAGCGCGCGATGATCGAGTCCGCCGCCGAAGTGATCCTGGTCGCCGACAGCAGCAAGATCGGACACCGATCCTTCTCGTCGCTGGGCGGTATCGAGCTGGTCCATGTGCTGGTGACCGACGAGGGGATCAAGGACGAGGACCGCGCAGGGTTCGAGGCGGCGGGGGTCAAGGTGCTGATCGCCTGACGAACAGGCTTCCGGCCAGGCGCGAAAACGCGACGGCCCAATATTTCGCACCCGGCAAGAAGCGGGGTCGCAACTTCGAGAGGTACTGACAATGGCGAGCGAGCAGAAATACGGGGCGGGGATCTGGCATTTCGCGACCTATGTGGATCGCTATGCGACCGACGGGTACGGCCCGACACGCTCGCTGATCGAGATGATCGACCTGGCCGGTGAAGTCGGCGACCTGTCGGTGGTCGACATCAACTATCCCTTTCCCGGCGGCGAGACCGATTTCGCCGCGGTCGAAGCAGCGCTGAAGCGCAATAACCTGTCGGTCATCGGCATCACGCCGGAGATCTACACCCGCAAGTTCGCCAAGGGCGCCTTCACCAATCCCGATCCGGGCATTCGCCGCGAAGCGCATGCGATGATCACCGAGGCGGCCGGCGTGGTCCGCCGCTTCGGCGCCAAATATGTGAAGCTGTGGCCGGGGCAGGACGGCTGGGACTATCCCTTCCAGGTCGATCATGGCGATCTGTGGCGGATGAGCATGGACGGTGTCGGCCAGCTCGCCTCGGAGAATCCCGATCTCCAGTTCGTGATCGAGTACAAGCCGCGCGAGCCGCGCAACCATATGAGCTTCGACAGCGTCGCGCGCACTTTGCTCGGCATCGAGAAGATCGGGCTGCCCAATATCGGCATCCTGCTCGACTTCGGGCACGCGCTGTACGGCGGCGAGAGCCCGGCGGATTCGGCGCAGCTCGCGATCGACCATGGCCGGCTGTTCGGCATGGACGTGAACGACAATCTGCGCGGCTGGGACGACGACATGATCGCCGGCTCGGTGCACCCGATCGAGCTGTTCGAGTTCTTCTACACGCTGCGCAAGAACAAGTGGGAAGGTGTCTGGCAGCTCGACCAGTTCCCGTTCCGCGAGGACTGCGTGGGTGCCGCCAAGAGCGCGATCGGCTTCCTCAAGCACATCGAGAAGGCGCTCGACCGGCTCGACTTCGAAGCGATGCGCGCCGCCCAGGCGAAGCAGGATGCGGTCGAGGCACTGCGCCTGGCGCGCGAGGCGCTGTTCGCTTCCTGAGCGGACGCTGACGAGGCACGCCCGGTACCCGTTCGCAGGGATCGGCGCCGGGGCGTGTCCGCCTTGCATTAATTGCTATTGCTAATCGTTATCAATTATGGGAGTGCCCGTCCAAGGGAGTAGCCCAGTGTATCAGGCCCAATTTTCCACCGTGGCGCTCGATCTGGACAAGGCGGCATTCGTATCGCTGCTGCGTGCCTGGCGTGGTGCGCGGGACCAGGGTCTGGCGACGATGCCGGCGATGGCGAAGCTGGCGCCCGGACAGGATGGTGCGATCCTGGCGCCCGTTATCGACAGCCTTGCCCATCTCTTCGAGCTGGCGCTCGGCCGGCCGCTCTGCATCGGGCGCGATGAGATGCTGAGCCCGGATGAGCATCTGCTCCTCGATGCGATCGATCGGCAGGGCTGCCGGTCGGATTGGGCGGGCGAGGGCGTGTCCGGGACGCTGATCGGCGCGATCCGGTCCGCCCGGGTCATGCTGGCACTGGCCACCAGGCGGGAAGCGCCGCGCGCGAAGCTGCGGTCGTAACGCGCATTTCCGCTTGGCGTCGGCGGATCGCTTCCAGATACTGCGCGTGCGCCAGGCTTCGCAGGAGGCCGTCACGCAGATTTCACCTGCCGATGCTTCGGTGGGTTCCTGATCTTTCCTGGGGGTTTTCATGGTCCGTATTATCGTTCTCGGCGCAGCCGCCGCCGTGCTTCTTCCTGCCGGCAATGCCGCCGCCCAATCCGTCGCTGGCGGCGCGCCTGCCCAGGCCCAGCCCGCGCCGCAGGGGCAGCCGCTCGGCGGCCCGGTGATCCCCGGCGTCTGCCTGCTCTCGCGCGAGGCGATCTTCGCCAATGCCGCGGTCGGCAAGGCGGCGAGCGCGCGCCTCAATGAGCTTACCCAGGCCGCGCAGAGGGAGGTCGATGCGCAGCGCACGCCACTGGAGACCGAGACCCGCGCGCTCGAGGGACAGCCCGACAACGCCCAGACCCGCCAGCGCCGCGACCAGCTCGCCCAGCGCTGGCAGACGCTGCGCGCGCTCGCGGCGCACAACAGCCAGGAAATCGAAGCCACCCGAGTCAAGGCGATGGGCCGGATCGCGGGCGAGGCGCAGCCGCTGATCGCGCAGGTCTATGGCCAGAAGAAGTGCGGCCTGCTGCTCGATCGCAGCACCGTTCTCGGCGGCAATTTCGCCAATGACCTGACCGCCGATACGGTCAAGGCACTCGATGCGCGGATCCAGGCCATCACCTTCGAGCGCGAGCGCCTGCCGCAGCAGGCCGCCGCGCCCGCGGCACCGCGTAAGCCGTGATGAGTCGGGGAAGATGGCGGCAGCGTTCGTGCTGTTCGTTCGCCGCGACGGCCTTCGTCGGTATTCAACCTGTTCGTCACCGGCACGCTGCGTAGCATGCCGCTTCGCCGAAGCGCCGTCCCGTTTCCGTAACCGGGACGGCGCCAGGGGAGGTTGACCGGGAGGACAGACGCGAAGCGATAGAGAAAAATCGTTACGCCGATCGACCAGGTTTATGAGCGGGATCCGCACATGCGCTGCGTTAATCATGATTTTCTTCCAGGGGCTTGTAAAAAAGTCCTCTGAATATTCGCGTCCACAGGCCTCATGGGGCCGCGTGGCAGCCCCCATTTGGTATATTGACTTAAGCGCGCGCTCGGTCCTCGGTTTTTCCGAGGGGAAATCAACATGCCGAGCAATATCGAGTCGTTTGCGATCTTCAGCGCTGCCAGGAAGCGGTTGCGCAAATCGAGGCGGTCGATCCGCTCGGTGAGTGCCCTCGCCGGGGGGCTGGCAGCAACCATCCTCCTCGCAGTTCCGGCCGCGGCTCAAGACACGCGGGGCGGCAATGGCGGACAGGGCAACGGCCCCGGAGCGCCGGCAGGAGGTACCAGCAGCGTCATCGGTGCGGGCGGTGCCGGCGGTGCGGCGAGCGAGAACTATGAGGGCGCCGGGGGCGGTGGCGCCGGCGCCACCGGCGGCGCGGGCGGCAATGCGTTCAACGGAACTCCAGGTGGCGCCGGCGGCGCGACGGCGGGAGCATCGGGCGGCGACGGTGTCGGCGGCGGGATCGGCAGCCGGGCGAGCGGCGGTGGCGGCGGTGCGCATGGCGCGGTACTCTCCGGCGCGCCGGGCACCGCGGTTGCCGGTGGCAATGGCGGCAATGGCGGCAGCTCGAGCGACGGCGATGGCGGCGGCGGCGGCGCCGGCGGCTATGGCACGGTGACGACCGGCGCCGGCACGATCTTCTTCAACAACGCAATTACCGCGGGCAATGGCGGCAATGGCGGCTATGGCTATTTCTATGGTGGCAGCGGGGGTGACGGCGGCATCGGCCTGCTGCTCACCGGCACCGGCGCAACCGTCTCGATCAGCGGCGCGGTGACCGGCGGCAATGGCGGCACCGCGGGCGGCTTTGTTGCCTCGGGCTGTTGCGCCAATGGCGGCAACGGCGCCGGCGGTATCGGTCTGATCGGCAGCAACGTGAACATCGTTCTCCACGCCACGGTGGGCGGAGGCCTTTCCGGCGACGGCGTCACGCGCGCGCTGGCGATGCAGCTCTCCGGCGCCAGCACGCTGACCCTCGGCACCGGCTGGAGCATCACCGGCAACATCCAGTCCGACACCAGCCTGGCCATCACCAACACCGCCACCGATACGCTGGGCAGCTCGATCCTGGGCGGTGCCTTCGCCAAGAATGGTGCCGGCACGCTGATCCTGACCGGCAGCAACACCTTCACTACCGCAGCGATCACCGCCGGCGTGCTCCAGATCGGCGATGGCGGCACCGCCGGCACGCTTGGCAGCGGCACCGTCACCGTCGACACGGGTACCGAGCTTGCCTTCAACCGCTCGGACAATATCGCCATCTCCAACCAGATCACCGGTGCCGGCCTGGTGCGCAAGCTCGGCGCCGGCCAGCTGACGCTGAACGGCGCCAGCGACTATAGCGGCGGAACGATCGTCGAGGCGGGCACGCTGGCGCTCGGCAACGCCACGGCCGCCGGCACCGGGGCGATCTGGCTCCGCGACGGCACCACACTCCGCAATACCGCAACGGGCTCCACCGTCTTCTTCAACAATGCGATCCGGATCGACACCGGCGAAACCGCGACGATCAACGGCAACACCCTTGGCGGCACTGCCCTGAACAGCCCGATCACGGGCGGCGGCGACCTTTTCTTCACCGGCCTCGTCGCGCTGGTCGGTACCAACAGCTACGGCACCACCACGATCGACAGCAATTCGGAGTTGCTGGCCGGCTACCAGACGGGAGGGACGCTCGGAACGGGCAATGTCACCAACTATGGTTTGCTGACCTTCGGGCGGACGGACACGGTGACCGTCTCGAATGTGATCAGCGGCTCGGGAGAAGTGAGGAAGCGGAACGGCGGGGGGGTGATCCTGACCGGCAACAATGATTACACCGGCATCACTACCTTAAACCTAGGCACCACCATCCAAGTGGGCGATGGCGGCACTACCGGCTCGCTCGGCACCGGCAACGTCTCCAATTCCGGCAACCTGATCTTCAACCGGGGCGATAATATCACCGTCGCCAACAATATCAGCGGCAGCAACGGCCGCCTGACCAAGCAGGGCGCCGGTACGCTGACCCTGACCGGCAGTAACACCTATGGCGGCGGCACCACGATCTCCGCCGGCACGCTCCAGGTGGGTAATGGCGGAACCGCCGGTACGCTTGGGACCGGCGCGGTTGCCAATGACAGCATACTGGCCTTCAACCGATCGGACGACATCACCGTCACGAACGCCATTTCGGGCAACGGCAGCCTTACCAAGCTGGGCGGCGGCGTGCTGACGCTGAGCGGCAACAACAGCTATTTCGGCAACACCACGATCAGCGAAGGCACGCTGCGGCTCGGCAGCGCCACGGCCCATGGCAACGGCAACATCGTGCTCGACGGCGGTACGCTCGACGTGGGCAACCTGGCCTTCAGCCTTGCCCGTCTCGGTGGCGGCAACGGCACGGTCGCCACTTCCGGCTCGGGCAGCCTGGACGTAAACGCCGGCGAATCGGTGACGTTCGGCAGCACCGGCAATTCGATCGATTCCGACGTCATGCTGATCGTCGATCCGACCGGCACGCTGACGTTGCTCGGGAACAACGGACTGACCGGCGGGATCACCCTGGCCGGCCGGCTGGTGATCGGCGAGAGCGACGCGGCCGGCGGCACCGGCAACACGATCTTCACGGTCGGATCGGTGATCAGCTATGCAGACGGCGTCGACAATGGCACGGCGATCGGGCTTGGCTCCAATACCACTCAGCTGGAGGTGCTGGGCACCGATGTCGCAACCCAGAGCGGCACCATCTACGAGGACCTGCAGAGCCGCGGCTTCGAGAAGACCGGCACGGGTACGCTGATCCTGACCGCGACCAACAACAGCTATACGGGCGCCACGACGGTTTCCGCCGGTACGCTGGGGCTGGGCAACGACACTGCGGCGGGCACCGGGACGATCAAGCTCGCGGACGCCACCATCTTGCTCAACGCTGCGTGCGGCTGCGGCCCGCTGACGCTGACCAATGGGATCGAGATCGCGCTGGGCGGCACCGCGACGATCGATACCGACAGCTATCAAACCGTGCTCGCCGGCAACATCACCGGCGGCAACCTGATCTTTGCCGATACCCGTGGCGGGGGCGTCACGATCCTGACCGGCGCCAACAGCTATGGCGACACGGCGGTCGGGACCGGCGCCACGCTCATGGTCGGCGACGGCGGTACCACCGGTACGCTGGGTACCGGCACCGTCACCACCGACGGCATGCTTGCCTTCAACCGCTCGGACGAGGTTACCCTGGCCACCGCTGTTGGCGGCTCGGGCCTGCTCGGCCAGTTCGGTACCGGCAAGCTGATCCTCACCGCCAACAACAGCTATTCCGGCGGCACGCTCATCCTCGATCCCGATGGCACGATCCAGGTGGGCGACGGCGGCACGACCGGCACGCTCGGCACGGGTAATGTCGTCCTCGGCGGCGGCACGCTGCTCTTCAACCGATCGGACGACATCACCGTCGCGGACAGCATCGCGGGCATCGGCCAGATCACCAAGCTCGGCGCGGGCACGCTGACGCTCAGCGGCGACAATATCGACAGCCAGAATACCGGCGTCGGCCCCTATGTCGGCAACATCTCGATCCTGGCCGGCACCCTGGCGGTCGGCGAGTTCGGACTCGGCGGGAGCCAGCTGGTCGAGATCGACAATGGCGCGACGCTGAAGGCGCTCAAGGACGCCTATGCCGGCGACATGGCGATCCTGTCTGGCGGCGGCACGATCGATACCGGCAATTTCACCCTGGAGTTGTTCGGTTCGATCGACTTCCAGGGCGAACTGACCAAGACCGGCTCGGGCACGCTGCTGATTGATGACAGCTTCGAGGAAGGCATCGGTGCCGGGGGCATCAACGTCACCGCCGGCACGCTCGGCCTCGGCAGCGACTTCGCGGCCGGTACCGGGCTGATCAAGCTGGCGGGCGGCACCACGCTGCTCAATGCCGCCTGTGGCTGCTCGCACCTCGGCATCGACAACGAGATCCGGATCGCGCTCGGCGGGGCGGTGACCTTTGACGGCGGGGGCAACGATACCGACCTGAACGGCGTGATCAGCGGCGGCGACGTCCATTTCACCACCAGCGTTTCCGCGCCCTTTGCCGGTAGCATCTTCCGGCTCAATGGCGCGAACAGCTATGGCGAGACGCGGATTGGCCCCAATGTGGAGCTGATCGTCTATGACGGGACGCTGGGTACCGGCAACGTCACCTTCGACGCTGCCGCATCGGACCCGACCACGCCGGCCGCGCTCGTCTTCCAAAATGCCACCGACTACAGCTTTGGCGGCAAGATCATCGGTGCGGGCATCGTCAGCATCAAAGCCGATCCTGGCAGCTCGGTCACGCTGACCGGGTCGAACAGCGCGACCGAGAATTTTACCGGCGCGGTGGAAGTGCTTAGCGGGCGTCTGGTGCTCAACGGCGATTTCGGTGACGTGGTGGGCAATACCGCGACGCTGCTGGTCGACGACAGCTGCTTCTGCGGTGGCACGGCGCCGTCGCTTGGCGGCAGCGGCGTCTTCCATGGCAGCGTGACCCTGGGCAACACCGAGCTCAATCCCGGCAACAGCCCGGGCACGCTGGTCATCGCAGGCAACCTGACGCTTGGTTCGGGGACGATCCTCAACTTCGAGCTGGGCGAGCCGGGCAAGCCGGGCGGAACCAGCAACGACCTGGTCACCGTCGGCGGCAATCTGACGCTCGACGGCACGCTCAACACGATCGCCTGGGGAGCGGGCTATGGCCCCGGCTATTACCGCCTGTTCAACTATGGCGGCACGCTGACCGACAACGAGCTCCTGATCGGCTCGATCGCCGGCGGGCTCGACGCGCAGGTCCTGACCAACATCAACGGCCAGGTGAACCTGCGCCTGGGCGGCGCCCAGGCCATCCAATATTGGGATGGCGCAGACACGGGCGCCAGCGCCGCAATGGGCGGCAATGGCGGCGCGGGCACCTGGAACGGCACCAGCACCAACTGGACCGGCCCGACCGGCTACGCAATCAACGACAGCTGGAAGGGGCAGGTCGGCGTGTTCGCGGGCGCGGCCGGCGGCACGGTCACGGTCGAGGGCACCCAGAGTTTCGAGGAGCTACGTTTCGAGACCAACGGCTATGCGCTGAGCCCGGCCAATGGCAGCGCGCATCTGAACACGACCGGCGGCTTCTCGATCATCGACGTGGCGAGCGGCATCACCGCCGATATAGGGGTGATCATCCAGGGCGGCGCGGGCGTCGACAAGACGGGCGCGGGAACGCTGATCCTCTCCGCCGTCAACACCTATGGTGGCGCCACCGACATCGCCGCGGGCACGCTGCGGCTGGGGATCAACAACGCGATCTCGAACCAGTCGGCGCTCAATGTTCAGGCGGGCGCGACCTTCGACCTCGCAGGTTTCCAGACCTCCGTCGGTTCGATCCAGGGCGCAGGCGACATCACCCTTGGCGGCGGCCGGCTCGAGATCGGCGATGACAACAGCTCGACTCTCTTCAGCGGCACGATCACCGGCCCCGATGGCGGCGCTTCCACCCTCATCAAGAATGGCAGCGGCACGCTGACCGTGGACGGCAGCATCGCGCTCGGCATGAGCGGCGGGCTCAATTCCTTCCTCAAGGTCAACAGCGGCACGCTCCGGATCGCCGGCACCGGCAGCCTCAGCGGGGACCTTGTCCAGAGCTTCTCGACGATCGAGAACAACGGCACGATTACCGCCCAGCTTCAGAGCTTCGGCAGCCTGACCAATGCCGGCACCGGTGTGATCCATGGGCTCACCCAGAATTTCTCGGCGTTCGACAATTACGGGACGATGGGTGCGCTGGTGTCGATCACCGGTACCGCGGTCAACCACGGTACCGGCGTGATCAACGGCGACGTGCAGACTTTCGTGAGCTTCACGAGCACGGGCGTCATCAATGGCGCGCTGAGCAATTTCGGCACGGCGACGATCGAGAACCAGGTCAATGGCGAGCTCGGCAACTATCAGGTGGGTGCGACCGTCACGCTCAGCGGCACGGTGACCGGCATCACCAATTATCTGGGCGTTCAGGGCTCGCTGCTCGACCTTGCCGGTTTCGATACCACGGTCGGGTCGCTTCACCATAATGACGTTGGGGGTGACATTGAGCTCGGCACCGCCACGCTGACGATTGGCGGCGCGCGGCCGAGCGCGTCGTTCACCGGCGCGATTCACGGCAGCGGCGGCCTGATCAAGACCGGCGCGGGCGAGCAGATCCTGGGCGGACTGAACGATTATACCGGCGCCACGCTGATCAGCGGCGGCACGCTGCGCCTGATCGACGGTGGCGAGATCGGTGCGGGCCTCGTCACCAACAATGCGACGCTGGCATTCGACGGCACGCTCGACCGGGTGTTCGCCAACACGATCCAGGGCAGCGGCGGCGTGACCAAGACGGGCGCCGGCATGGTCGCGCTGACCGGGGCCAACGGCTATGCCGGCACCAACGCGGTGCTCGGCGGCACGCTCGGCTTCGACAACGCCCAGGCGCTCGGCACCGGCGCGATCGCGCTGGACGACGGCACCCGGCTGCGCAACCTCCAGGGCGTTTCCGCCATCTCGCTGACGAACGCCATCCAGGTCTCTGGCACGGCGACGCTGCAGGGCGTGGACGGCGCCAGCACGACCTTCAATGGCGCGATCAGCGGCGACACGGTGCGCTTTGGCCTGTCGGGCGGCGGTGCCACTTCCTTCACCCTGGCCGCCGCCAACAGCTATGACGACACCCGGATCGGGGGCGGCGTGGCGTTGACCGTGGGCGCCGGCGGCTCGCTGGGCAGCGGCGACACCGTGTTCGAGGCGAACCCGATCCCCGCTTCGCTGACCTTCGCCAATAGCAGCAACTACAGCTATGAGGGCGTGATCTCGGGCGCCGGCTCGATCGTGGTCGATACCGCAACGCCGGGCATCTCGGTCACCCTGACCGGTTCGAACACCGCCTCCGACAATTTCACCGGCGCGGTGACCGTCGACAGCGGCAAGCTGGTGCTGGGCGGCGATTTCGGCGATGTGGTGAACAACGGCGCCAGCCTGACGCTGAACGGCGGCGCGCTGGGCGGCAGCGGCACCTTCCATGGCGACGTGACCTTCGGCAACGCGTCGCTCAATCCAGGCAACAGCCCGGGCACGCTCACCATAGGCGGCAACCTGACGCTCGGTGCCGCGACCATCCTCAATTTCGAGCTGGGCGAGGCGGGCACCGTCGGCGGGGTCAACAACGACCTCGTCAATGTCGGCGGCAATTTGACGCTGGACGGCACGCTCAACGTCATTGCCCAGCCGACCTTTGGCGAGGGCTATTACCGGCTGTTCAACTATGGCGGGTCGCTGACCGACAACGGGCTGAACCTCGGTGCGCTGCCGGGGGGCTATTCGCCGACCTTGCTCACCAACATCGCGGGCCAGGTGAACATCCTGTTCTCCAGCAGCCCCCAGGCGATCCAATATTGGGATGGCAGCGACCTGACCGGCAGCTCGACCGCGGCCGGCGGCAATGGCGGTGCTGGCATCTGGAGCGCGGCCAATACCAACTGGACGGCGCCGACCGGCTATGGCGTGAACGACAGCTGGCACAGCCAGGTCGCAGTGTTCGGTGGAGCGGCAGGCGGGGCCGTCACCGTGCAGGGTAGCCAGGCCTTCCAGGAGCTGCGCTTCACCACCAATGGCTACACGATCGCCGGCACCACCGCCGCGGACGGGCTGGCGACGACGGGCGGCTTCTCGGTGGTCGATGTGTCCACTGGTGTGGCCGCGACGATCAACGCCGCCATCTCGGGCACCGGTGGGCTGACCAAGACCGGCACCGGCACGCTCAGCCTGGGCGGGGCGAACAGCTATGCCGGCACCACCACGGTCTCGGCGGGCCAGCTCAATCTGCTCGCGGGGGGATCGATCGCCGGCAGCGTGGTCAACCAGGCGAGCTTCGCCAATGCCGGCACCGTGACCGGCGCGGTGCAGAACGACGGGACCTTCACCAACAGCGGCACCGTGACTGGAGCCGTGCAGAACAACGCCACGCTCACCAGCACCGGCACGCTGGCGGGCGGGCTGGTCAATAACGGCACCGCGACCCTGGCCGGCACGGTCGGCACCGGGATCGTCAACAATGGCGCAGTGACCTTCAGCGGTGCCGCGACGGTCTCCGGCTTGCAGCAGGCCGCCGCTGGGACGTTCAACCTGGCCGGCTTCGGCGTATCGCTCGGCACGCTCGGCGGATCGGGCGCGATCAGCCTGGGCGGTGGAGCGCTCAGCGTGGGGACGGGCAATGGCAATTCGTCCTTCGCCGGCACCATCTCGGGTGCGGGCAGCCTGACCAAGACCGGCACCGGCACGCTGGTGCTCACCGGCGCGGCCAGCCAGACGGGCGGCACGACGATCTCGGGCGGCACGCTGCAGATCGGCACGGCGGGCACCACCGGCGCGCTCTCGGGCGCGATCACCAACAACGGCGTGCTGGTGCTCAACCGCAGCGATGTGGTGACGCTGGCCAATGTGATGTCGGGCACCGGCGGCTTCGTCCAGGCCGGGACCGGGACGACCACGCTGACCGGCGCCAACAGCTATGGCGGCGGCACGCTGGTCTCTGCGGGCAGGCTGCGCGGCGACACGGCCTCGCTGCAGGGCGCCATCCGCAACGATGGAACGCTCGAGTTCGCCCAGACCGGGGCTGGCAGCTATGCCGGCAGCCTGTCGGGGGCGGGTCTGCTCGAGAAGACCGGCACGGGTACGATCAGCTTCACCGGCAATAGCGCCACCTTCACCGGTGCGACCAACGTGCTTGCCGGCACGCTGGCGCTGAACGGCCTGCTCTCGCACTCGACGATTACGGTACGCAACGGCGCGACGGTAATGGGCACCGGCACGTCGGGCGGGCTCGTCGTGCAGAGCGGCGGCACGATCGCGCCGGGCAACAGCGTCGGTACCTTCAATGTCGCCGGCAATGTGCTGTTCCAGGCAGGCTCGCTGTTCGCGGCCGAGGTTCAGGCGAGCGGCGCCGACCGGATCCAGGCGACCGGCACCGCGCAGCTGAACGGCACGCTGCAGATCATCAACTTGGGGGGCAACTACGGGATCAACAGCAGCTTCGTGCTGCTCCATGCCGATGCCGGCGTTACGGGGACCTTCACCGTCAGCGGCCTCAACGGCTTCGGCTTGGCCTATCGTCCGAAGATCATCTACACCGCCAACGAGGTTCAGCTGCTCCTCGCGCCGAACCAGCTCTCCGCGGTCCTCGGCACCGGCGTTCCGCTCACCTACAACCAGCTGAGCGCGATCAGTCGCCTCGACGCTGCCGTAGTGACCGGCGGCTATGATCCGACGCCGCTGAGCGCGCTCTACAGCCTCGCTCCCGCGGCGATTCCCGCGGCGCTCGACCAGCTTTCCGGCGAGATCTATGCCGACGCCACGCGGGCGGCGCTGGAGGACGAGCGGGTGGTGCGCGAGGCGGTGGTCGGCCGGCTTGCGGATGCGGCCGATGCCGGGCTTTCGGGCAACGGCGCCTGGGGCCAGGTGATCGGCAGCTGGGGCAGCGTCGACAGCGACGGCAATGCCGCCGGCTATGACGTGAACCGCGCCGGCATGATCATGGGCCTGGACGGCGGCTCGGCGACCGAGGACGGATCGGTGCGCGCCGGTGTGATGGGGCATTATACCCGCATCACCGTGCCTGCCGACGCACGCGGCAGCCGCGCCACGATCGACCGGACGGGCGGGGGCTTCTACGCCGGCGCCGCGATGGGCGGCCTGCGCGTCCGCGCCGGCGCATCGCTCTCGTTGCTCGACCTCAAGGCGAAGCGCCAGATCGCGGTGCCGGGCCTCACCGCCACCGAACGCGGCAAGGCGCAGGGTGTGATGCTCCAGACCTTCGGCGAGATCAGCTACCGGATCCAGGCTGGCGCGGGCAGCTTCGTCGAGCCTTATCTGGCCGGCAGCGCCACCCGGGTGCGCTTCAACCGCTTCGCCGAGAGCAGCGGTCCGGTCGCGCTGATCGTGCGCGAGCAGAAGAGCGTGCTCGGCATCGCCGAGCTGGGCCTGCGCGGCGAGGTGCCGCTGGCCCGTGGCGATGCCGGTGGGGTGCGGCTGGGCGGCAATCTCGGCCTGCGCACCGCCTTTGGCGATCGCGCAGCCAACCCCGCCATCGCGCTGACCGCGGCAGCGAGCCAGGCATTCAACGTGCGCTCGGCCGAGATCGACCGCTTCGCGGCGGCGGCGAACCTGAACCTCAGCGCCGACCTGAGCGACACGCTGAGCCTGCGTATCGGCTACAGCGGCATGCTGGGCGGGGGCGTGCGCGAGCATGGAGGCCGGGCGGCGCTCAGCCTGAAGTTCTGATCCCGGCGGATGCCGAAGCGAGAGGGGGCTGTCACCCTGCGGTGGCGGCCCCGTTTGCGTTCAGCGCGGCGATGGGCGCCGGGCAGTCAGCCAAATACCGCTTCTCCTGCGCCAAGTTTTTAATTCATAGCGAATCGATGGGATTTATGTTCGCATCCACTGCCTGAGGCTTCGGCAGTGAGAGGTGTGACATGCGTTTTGTCGAGGATGGTCCGATCAAGCTGCTCACCGTACCCGGCATTGACGGGTCGGGAGCCAGGCACTGGCAGAGCAGCTGGGAGCGCGACCTGGAGGATTGCTACCGGGTTGACCTTGGCTGCTGGGACGATCCCATTCGCAATGTCTGGATCAGCCGGCTCGACCAGGCGGTGCACGAAGCTCGCGGCGAAGTCGTCCTGATCGCGCACAGCCTGGGCTGCCAGACGGTTGCGTGGTGGGCGCGGTTGCTGGGGCCGAGCGGGGTGTCTTCGGTGCGAGGCGCGCTGCTCGTGGCGCCGCCCGATGTTGACTTCCAGGAGGTCGATCCGAGGCTGGATCGTTTCGCCCCCAATCCGGACGTCGCCTTTCCGTTTCCGGCGCTCGTGGTGGCGAGTAGGGACGATCCCTATGCCACGATTTCGCGTGCCCGCGAGATCGCCGGTCAATGGGGCGCCGCGTTCGTCGATGCCGGCGAGCTGGGACATATCAACGCCAATTCGGACATTGCCGACTGGACCGAGGGCCAGGCGCTTGCCGAGCTGGTCGCTTCCGGGATCCGGGACCATTCCCACATCGAGCGGCTGGCGGCCGATCTGCTGGTCGTGCCTGCAGGGCCGGGCCGGCGACAGAGCGGCCGCGTGGCACTCGAACCCCGGAGCGCGGCCTGAGCCCGACGCGCGGAATCCTTTCCTTCCCCGACAATCGAACGGAGCCATTCATGAAGTCCTTGCCCGTGCTGGCGGTTCTCGCCGTGCCGTTCCTGCTCGCCGCTGCCGCGCCCGATCGGGCGCCGCGGGTGCCGGTCACGTCGTTCGAGCAACTGCCCAAGCCGCTGCCGCTCCCCTATGACGAGGGCGCCAATGCCGATCAGGCGGTCGCGGCGGCGAAGCTGCGGGCCAAGCGGGCCGGCAAGCGGCTGATCATCGACCTTGGCGGCAACTGGTGCCTCGATTGCCGATTGCTCGCGGGCACGCTGGAGCTGCCGGCGCTGAAGGGCTGGCTCGCCAGCCGCTACGAGATTGTCACGGTCGATATCGGCCGGTTCGACAAGAACCTGCAGATCCCGGCGCACTATGGCATCCGCTCGCGGCTCGAGGGCGTGCCGGCGCTGCTGATCGTCGATCCCAAAACCGACAAGCTGGTCAATAGCCGCAGCATCGCGGCGCTGGCGGACGCGCGCAGCCTGACCCCGCAGGCGCTTGCCGACTGGCTCGCGCAATGGTCTCCCGAGCGCCAATAGACAGCCGCGCCTAGCCGATCCGCCTGGTGCTGGATCGGACGACGAGCTCGTGGGGCAGAGTGATCTGGCCCACCGGGCTGTCGTCACCCTGCAATATGTTCACCAGCAGATCGACCGCCTGCTGGCCGATGCGCCCCTTTGGCTGGGCGATGGTGGTAAGGCCGGGCTGGAAGAAGCGGGCGAGCGGCAGGTCGTCGAAGCCGATGACCGAGATGTCGTCCGGGCAGCGCAGGCCCGCCTGGCGGATTGCACTGATCGCCCCCATCGCCATTTCGTCGCTGAAGCAGAACAGCCCGGTCACGCCTTGCGCGATGAGGTCCGGTACATGGTCGGCGGACGACTGGGCGGAATAGTCGCCGACACGGACCTGCAGCCGGTTGTGAAGGCCATGGCGTTCGGCCGCCTGCATAGCGCCGGCAAGGCGATCGCGGCTGATCGGGCTGACATGCGGGCCGGTGACGAGGCCGATGTCGCGATGGCCGAGCCCGATGAGATGCTCGACCGCGTCGCAGCCGGCGGCGGCATTGTCGATGTGCACGCTCGGCACGCCGATATCGGGGCTGTACTCGCAGCCATTGACCACTGGGGCACGGGCGCCCTGCATTGCTATCAGCGGGCGCAGATTGTCTGGTAGGCGATGCCCGAGGAAGATCAGCCCGTCGACCTCGCGGCTGGACAGCATGTCGGCATATTGATCCTCGATCGACGGATCGTGCCGCGTATCGCCGACGACGACCGCATAGCCGGCGTCGCGCGCCGCCTCCTCCGCGCCGCGGATGACGCTGGCGAAGAAGGGATTCGAGATGTCGGGGACCGTGACGAGAATCTTGGCGGCGCGGAGCGTTCGGAGCGTTCTGGCCGCGACGTTCGGCTTGTAGCCCAGCGACTCGACCACCTCGAGCACACGACGGCGAGTCGCCTCGGCGACGCGGTCGGGGTGGCTCATGACGCGCGAGACGGTGGCCGTGGAGACGCCCGCCATCGCGGCGACCTGGATGATGGTCGGCATTGACATCGATGTAACTCGTTACACGCTCCTGTCGAGCGATGTAATCCTTTACATCGGCTTTTGACCTGCGTAGCCTGAGTCCCGGCAAGCAGGAAAACTGCGGCGGAAAGAGGGAGAGGGGCTTCATGGCCACGTTGGGCAAGGATGCGCTTGCGGCATCGCAGCGTCCGGTATCGGGGCTGCTCATGGGGCGCCTCAGTGCGCTCATGTTCATGCAGTTCTTCGTCTGGGGCGCGTGGAACGTCACGCTCGGCCTGGTCATGCAGACCGTCGGCATCGGCAGCCTGATCGCCAACGCCTTCTCGGTCGGTCCGATCGCCTCGATCGCGGGGTCCTTCCTGCTCGGCATGGCGGCGACCCGCTATCTGAGCCCCAAGGCGCTGATGGTGATCCTGCATCTGGTCGGTGGCGCGATCCTGCTGGTGATGCCCGCGCTGGTGACGCCGGAGAATGGCACCACCTTCGTCTGGGTCCTGCTCGGCTACATGATCCTCTACATGCCGACCGTGGGCCTGGCGAACACGATCGCGCTGAAGAGCTTCGGCGAGCGCGCCGACCGTTTCCCCTTCGTCCGGGCCTTCGGCACGCTAGGCTGGATCGTCGCCGGCCTGATCATCGGCTGGGTCGGCCTGTCGGCGAGCCCGGAGATCTTCCGCGTCGCTGCAATCGTTTCGATCGCGCTCGGCCTGTACAGCCTGACCCTTCCCAATGTCGCGCCCGATGCGCCGCAGGGCGAGAGCCTGGTGCGCCAGGTGCTGTGCGTCGAGGCGTTCGGCCTGATGCGGCAGCGCTCCTACCTGATCTTCATCCTGGCGGCGACGCTGATCTCGGTCCCGCTGGCGATGTACTATGCCTATGCCTCGGCCTATCTCGGCGTGGCGGGGATACAGAATGTCGGCGGCACCATGGCGATCGGGCAGATGTCCGAGCTGGTGTTCATGTTCTCCATGCCCTGGCTGTACCGCCGCTTCGGGGTGAAGCCGCTGCTGCTGGTCGGCATGATCGCCTGGGCGCTGCGTTATGCCCTGTTCGCGATCGGCGACGGCGGGAGTTCGCTCTGGGCGATCTATCTCGGCGTCGCGCTGCACGGCGTGTGCTACGACTTCTTCTTCGTCGCCGGCGCGATCTATACCGGCACCATCGCCTCGCCCAAGGGCGTCAACGCCCAGGCGCAGGGCATGCTGACCCTGTTCACCTATGGCGTCGGCATGCTGCTCGGCTCGCAGATCGGCGGACTGCTCTACGCGCAGCTGCCCCAGGCCTCGACCATCGCGGACTGGCACCAGATGTGGTGGTACCCGGCGATTGCCGCCGCGATAATCGCCGTGCTGTTCCAGCTCCTCTTCCGCGACGACAGCCGCACGGAGGTCGCGGCATGAAGGCGATGAAGGGACCCGCGATCTTCCTGGCCCAGTTCCTGGGCGACACCGCGCCATTCGACACGCTGGACGGCCTCGCGGAATGGGCCGGCGCGCTCGGCTATGTCGGCGTCCAGATTCCCTGCGACCCGCGGCTGATCGACCTGAAGCTTGCGGCCGAGAGCAAGGCCTATTGTGATGACCTGCGCGGCCGGCTCGCCAGGTTCGGCGTCGAGCCGACCGAGCTTTCGACCCACCTGCAGGGCCAGCTCGTCGCGGTACATCCGGCCTATGACCAGCTGTTCGACGGCTTCGCCCCGGCCGAGCTGCACGGCAAGCCGGCCGAGCGCCAGGCCTGGGCGGTCGAACAGGTCAAGCTCGCGGCCAGGGCGAGCGCCAATCTCGGGCTGAACGCCCATGCGACCTTCTCGGGTGCGCTGGCCTGGCCCTATGTCTATCCCTGGCCGCAGCGGCCGGCAGGGCTGGTCGAGGAAGCGTTTGCCGAGCTCGCGCGGCGCTGGATCCCGATCCTCGACGTGTTCGAGGAAGCGGGCGTCGACTGTGCCTATGAGATCCATCCGGGCGAGGACATCCATGACGGCGCGACCTGGGAGCGGTTCCTGGAGGCGGTCGGCAACCATCCCCGCGCGCGCATCCTGTTCGATCCGTCGCATTATGTGCTGCAGCAGCTCGATTATCTCGACTTCATCGATCGCTATCACGACCGGATTTCGTGCTTCCACGTCAAGGATGCCGAGTTCAACCCGACCGGACGGACGGGCGTCTATGGTGGCTATGAGAGCTGGGTGAACCGCGCCGGCCGCTTCCGCTCACTGGGTGACGGGCAGGTCGATTTCGTCGGCATCTTCAGCAAGCTGGCGCAATATGGCTATCGCGGCTGGGCGGTGCTCGAATGGGAGTGCGCACTCAAGCGGTCCGAGGACGGCGCCCGCGAAGGCGCGCCGTTCATCCGCGATCACATCATCCGCGTTACCGAGCGGCCCTTTGACGACTTCGCGGCGAGCGGCGTCGATCGGGCGGCGATCCGCGCGCTGCTGGGGCTTTCGCCGCAGCAATAATACAAGTTGAGGGAACAGGCGTACCATGGTTCGACACGCGCTTCGGCTCGGCATGGTTGGCGGCGGGGAGGGTGCCTTTATCGGCGCGGTCCACCGTATGGCCGCGGCGCTCGATGGCGACTGGCGGCTGGCGGCCGGTGCGTTCAGCACCGATACGGGGCGTAACCAGCGGACCGGCGAGGCGCTCGGCCTGGCGCCGCAGCGCGTCTATGCCTCGCTCGACGCGATGATCGCCGGGGAGCGCGAACTGCCCGAGAGCGAGCGGATCGATGCGCTGGCGATCGTGACGCCCAACCACCTCCACGCCCCGATGGCGATCGCGGCGCTGAACGCCGGGTTCCATGTCTTCTGCGAGAAGCCGATGGCGATGAGCGTCGCCGAGGCCGAGGCGATCGCCGGGGCGGCCCAGGCGAGCGGCAGGCATTTCGCGCTCGCCTTCACCTATAGCAGCTATCCGCTGGTCGAGGAGGCACGGGCGCGGATCGCGCGTGGCGACCTCGGCGCGATCCGGCTCGTCCAGGTCGAATATCTCCAGGGCTGGCTCAGCCTCCCCATCGACACCGCCGGCAACAAGCAGGCCGAATGGCGCACCGATCCGGCGCGTGCCGGGATCGGCGGCTGCCTGGGCGATATCGGAACGCACGCCTTCCAGCTCGCCGAGCATGTCTCGGGATTGCAGGTGGAGACGGTATCCGCCGAGTTGACCACCCATGTGCCGGGCCGCCGGCTCGACGATGATGTCAGCGCGCTCCTGCGCTTCGCCGGCGGCGCACGCGGCGTGCTCAAGGCGAGCCAGGTGGCGGCGGGCGAGGAGAATGGGCTCAAGCTGCGCATCCATGGCGAGCGCGGCGGCCTCGAATGGGCCCAGATGGAGCCGAACACGCTCACCCTGCGCTGGCTCGACCGGCCGGCCGAGATACTGCGCGCCGGTGGGCCCGGCCTGCAGGACAGCGCGACAAGGCTTCAGCGCACCCCGTCAGGCCATCCCGAGGGCTATATCGAGGCCTTTGCCAACCTCTATCGTGCCTTTGCCGCGGCGATCCGCGGCGGTGGCGACCGCTGGTTCCCCGGCGTCGCCGATGGACTTCGAACCATGCGTTTCATCGAGGCCGTCGTCGCCAATGCGGCGTCGGACGCGAAATGGACAATGATTGATCCGGGAGAGAAAGAATGAAGCTTCTCGTGTGCCTGGGAGCGTTGAGCGTCGCTGCGGCGGCGCAGCTATTCGCCAGCGTGCCCACTGTCGCCCAGACCGCGGCCCCCGCGCCGCCGCCGGCGTTCAATGCCTGCCGCGCCTGCCATACGGTGGAGAAGGGCGGCAAGAACGGCGTCGGGCCCAATCTCTACGGCGTGGTCGGCCGGACCGCCGGCACCACGCCGGGTTTCAATTACTCGCCGGCGATGAAGGCCTCGAAGCTGCGTTGGGATGAGGCGACGCTCAACGAGTATCTCGCCGGGCCGGGCAAGAAGGTCCCGGGATCGCGCATGCCGATCGGGATGCCCGATCCGGCCAAGCGCGCCGCGATCATCGCCTATCTCAAGGCGGGAAGCGGCAAGTGACCGGCGCCGTCACGCGCAGGGCGGTGCTCGCGGCCGGAGCCGTGGGCGCGGCATCCTCGGCGATGGCGATGGGCGGAAGTAAGGGCAGCCAGGGCTCGAACGCGGCGCGCTTCTCGCTCGGCTATGCCCCGCACGAGGGCAGCTTCGCGAGCCGGGGTGGGCTGTTCGAGCAGATCGCCTATGCCGCCGACCAGGGGTTCACCGCCTGGGAGGACAATGAGGCGCGCAGCCGTCCGGTGGCCGATCAGGAGAAGATGGCCAAGGCCTTCGCCCAGCGCGGCATGAAGATGGGCGTGTTCGTCGCCAGCATGCCGAAATGGGCGCAGTCGCGGCCGATCCTTGGTGCCAATGACGACGCCGATCGCGAGGCATTTCTGGCCGATATCCGCACCTCGATCGATGTCGCCAAGCGGCTCAACGCCACGCGCATGACGGTGGTGACCGGGTTCCTCGATCAGAAGGTGCCGCTCGACATCCAGACCGCGCGCGTCATCGACGTGATGCGCAAGGCGGGCGACATCGTCGCGCCGCACGGGATAGCGATGGTGATGGAGCCGCTGAACACCCGGACCAACCATCCGGGCGTGTACATGCAGACGATCGCGCAGGGTTTCGCGGTGGCGCGCGGGGTGAACAGCCCGGCGGTGAAGATCCTGGCGGACCTTTATCACGAGCAGATCCAGTCGGGGAATCTGATCCCGGCGCTGGAGATGTGCTGGAGCGAGGTCGGCTATATCCAGTTCGGTGACAATCCGGGCCGCAACGAGCCCGGCACCGGCGAGATCAACTATGCCTCGATCGTCCGCTGGCTCCGCGCGCGGCGCTATGACGGGGTGATCGGCATGGAACATGGCAATTCGGTGAAGGGCCGCGCGGGCGAGGACCGCCTGATCGCCGCCTATCGCAAGATCGATTCACAGGGAGAGGGAATATGACGCGCATGCGCATGGCGGGATATGCTGCCGCCGGCCTGATCGCGATCACGGGCGCACTCGCCTTCGCGCAGGAAAAGCCGGGCTTCAAGGACACGCCGCAGCTGCCGGGTGGCAATTGGCTGGTCCATGATGCGGACCGGCCCGCACCGACGGTGAGCACGCCGGCAACGGCGCCGGGCGGCGCGCCCTCCGACGCGGTCGTGCTCGCGCCCGATGCCTGGCAGGCAGAGACCGCGCCCTGGCAGGTGGCGGGCGGCGTGATGACGGTGCCGGCGCGCGCGCAGGGCGCCAGGGAGAGCAATCTCGTCTCGAAGCAGAGCTTCGGCGACGTCCAGCTCCATCTCGAGTTCCGCTCGCCCAATCCGCCCAAGGGCAATTCCCAGGATCGCGGCAACAGCGGCGTCTGGTTCATGCAGCGCTACGAGGTGCAGGTCCTCGACGGCTATCAGAACCCGACCTATGCCGATGGGACGGTGGGCGCGGTCTATGGCTGGAAGCCGCCGCTGGTGAATGCCGCGCGCAAGCCCGGCGAGTGGCAGAGCTACGACATCATATTCGAACGGCCGCGCTTCGCGGCGGACGGCAGGCTGGTGCGTCCCGCCTATGTCACTGCCTTTCTGAACGGCGTGCTGGTGCAGAACCACCAGGCGCTGCTCGGCACCACGATCTACCGCAAGGTCGCCAGCTACCAGGCGCATGGCGATGCGGCGCCGCTGCAGCTGCAGGACCATGGCTCGCCGGTCTCGTTCCGCAACATCTGGGTGCGCCCGCTGCCCGAGGCGGCGATCGCGCAGGACCTTCCGGGAGGTGCGAAGTGATCGATCGCAGAACTGCGCTGGCCGGCGTCGTCGGCATGTTCGGCGCGGCGGCCTTCGCGCCGCTCGCCCGTGCCGCCCAGCTGGGCAAGGCATCGGGCATCCCGGTGATCAGCGAAGGGCCGCCGAGCGTAGCGGTGTTCAACCCCGCCCAGCGCGCGCTGATGACCGCGCTCAGCGAACGCATCCTGCCGACGACCGATACGCCGGGCGCGATCGCCGCGGGCGTGCCTGCCTTCATCGAGAAGATGCTGGCGGACTGGGCGCGGCCGACGGACCGGGTGCCGATCCTTGCCGGGCTCGACGCGATCGAGGCGCGGAGCCAGCAGGACTACAAGGTCCCCGGCGCGCAGGCGACCGCGGAACAGCAGGATGCACTGCTCACCCTGGCGATGAACGGCCAGCTGCCCTCGGGGAGCGTGTTCTTCGAGGCGTTCCGCCAGCTCGTCCTCGCCGGTTACTACACGTCCGAGATCGGCATCACGCAGGAGCGCGAATATCTGCCGGTGCCGGGCGAGTATAACGGCGCGTTCCTCTATTCCCAGGTCAACAAGGTGTATTCCGCATGATGATCAGCCGTAGAAATCTGCTCGCCGGCGCGGGCGGCGTCGCCGCGCTTTCCCTTGCCGACCTGGCGATCGCGCCGGCCTTCGCCGCGCAGCTGGGGGCGATCGGTATCCAGCTCTACACGGTTCGCGACATCTTCCAGAAGGACCCGGTCGGCACGCTCGAGCAGATCGCGCGGATAGGCTATCGCGAGGTCGAGTTCGGCGGGGGCGGCTATGACGCCATGGACCACGCGCTGCTGCGCAAGACGATGGACCGGCTCGGCCTCAAGTCGCCGTCGCTGCACATCGGCTATGACGCGCTGCTCGGCCAGTTCGACAAGTCGGTGACGATGGCGAAGACGCTCGGCGCCGATACGGTGGTGCTGCCGTACATGACCGACGAGCACCGCACCGAGCAGGGCTGGAGCGCGGCGCTGCCCAACTTCAACCGCTTCGCCAAGGACCTGAAAAAGGCCGGGCTAGGCTTCGCCTATCACAACCATGATTTCGAGTTCACCACGAAGCCGGGCGGCGTCAGCCTGTACGAGCGGTTCCTCAAGGAGACCGATCCCGCGCTGGTGAAGGTCGAACTCGATCTCTACTGGGCGGCGCATGCCGGCGAGGATCCCGGCGCGTGGATCGATCGCCTGTCGAAGCGGCTCTATGCCTATCACGTCAAGGACATGCGTGCCGATCGCAGCATGACCGCGGTGGGGCAGGGGACGATCGATTTCGCTGGGCTCTTCAAGCGCAAGGGCAGCGCGGGCGTCCGCCATTTCTATGTCGAGAACGACCAGGCGCCCGCGCCCTACCTTCCCGACATCACCACCAGCTTCCAGACGCTGCGCGCGCTGCGTTTCTGATCAGTTTTCGGGAGGGAAGAACATGGCTTCGACCAACAGGTTCGATGCGATCGTCATCGGCTCCGGCGTAAGCGGCGGGTTCGCCGCAAAGGAGCTCACCGAAAAGGGCCTGCGCGTCCTCATGCTCGACCGGGGCGTGATGGTCGAGCATGGCGAGGGCTATGCCTATGACGGCAAGCCTGCCTATGAGGTGCCGGCGCGCAACATGATGCCGCCCGGTCTGCGCGACAGCGACTATTTCATCGCCAAGCACGGCTATGTCCAGCCGAGCAACCGCGCCTTCTACAATGACGACCGGTTGAACCCTTATGCCTTTGACGAGGGCAGCAAATTCTACTGGATCCGGCCCGGCGCGGTCGGCGGCAAGTCGCTGATCTGGGGGCGGTGGAGCTTCCGCTGGAGCCCCGCCGATTTCGAGGCGAACAAGCGCGACGGGATCGATGGCGACTGGCCGATCCGCTATGACGACCTCGCGCCCTGGTACAGCTATGTCGAGAAATATATTGGCGTGTCGGGCTCGCGCGAGAACCTGCCCTATCTGCCGGATAGCGAATTCCAGCCGCCGATGCCGATGAACATCGCCGAGAAGTGGCTCAAGCAGCGGCTCGAGACCGAGTTCCCCGGCCGCAAGCTGATCAACACCCGCCTGTCCAACATGACCGAGGACAAGCCCGATCAGAACCGGACCAAGTGCCAGTTCCGCAACCAGTGCGGCAATGGCTGCTCGTTCGGCGCCTATTTCTCGACCCAGGCGGTGACGCTGCCGGCGGCGCGGGCGACCGGGCGGCTGACGCTGCGGGCCGATGCGGTGGTGACCAACCTCGAATATGACGCCGCGAAGAAGCGCGTCACCGGGGTGCGGTTCATCGATGCGAAGACCGGGCAGGCGGAAGTGGTCAATGCCGGGCTGGTGTTCCTCTGCGCCTCGGCGATGGCGTCGAACCAGATCCTGCTCAACTCGCGGCCGGCGGGCAGCGGGCGGAGCCATTTCGACAGCAGCGGCAAGCTCGGCAAATATGTGATGGACCACATCTTCCGCGTGTCGATCGACGGCGACATCCCGGGGATGGACGAATATATCGAATATGGCCGCCGGCCCGGCGGCGTCTACATCCCCCGCTTCCGCAACAATGGCGGCGACGAGGGCGTCGGCTTCAAGCGCGGCTATGGCTATCAGGGCAGCGCCCGGCGCGAGCCGGCGCCGCCGGTGGGCTTCGGCGCGTCGATGAAGCACGGGATGCGCAAGTATAGCGGGTGGAAGTTCGGCATGGGCGCGTTCGGCGAGTGCCTGCCCTATGAGGACAACCATGTGTCGTTGCACCCGGACAAGGTCGACCGTTTCGGGGTGCCGCTGATGCGCTTCGACGTGCGCTTCCGCGAGAACGAGCTGCGGATGATGGCGGATGCGCGGACGCAGGGCGAAGCGATGCTCAAGGCGGCGGGGCTCACCAACGTCACGAGCAGCGAAGGCGATCACGTGCCCGGCGACGCCATCCACGAGATGGGTGGCGCGCGCATGGGCGCCGATCCGCGTTCCTCGGTGCTGAACAAGTGGAGTCAGGCGCACGACGCCGAAAATCTCTACGTAACCGACGGCGCACAGATGGCCTCGGTCTCCTGCGTAAACCCCTCGCTGACCTTCATGGCGTTGACTGCGCGCGCCGCGGATCACGCGGTCAAGCAACTCGCGAACGGGTGACGCAGATTTCTAACCACTAGGGCAGTCCGGAGAGGCCTGCCAATCAAGCTGATCCGCGCCGGTTCGCTTCCATGAGCGGACCGGCGCGGTGCGTTTTGGCGTGCTGCGAACCGGCAGCCCCGAATCCGCTCGCGCATCTGCCGAGCACGCGACGGCCGTGACCGAAAATTGGTCGCGCAAAAACCAAGAATCTGGCGACGAACACATGGGTCCGGCGCCGATTGGCATCAATCTGATTTATCAGGAAAATTGGTGATACGGGCATTGCTGGCGTGCGTCCGCCGAGTGTCCGTGAGGCTGGTTGCGGCTACCGAACGGGCGAGTTCATTTGACAAAATGATTTATTTAATCAACATCACGACTCGTGACCGCCAGCATAGGCGGCATGCGAAAGACGGGCGGTGCAGGCTGCCTAATTGGAGAGGGTGAATGGGGGTTTCCAACCCGCGGCCCAAGGATCGCGCGCGTCATATTGCGACACGTGTCATCGCGCTGGCCGGTGCTGCTTCGCTGTTGGGTATCGCGTCTGCCATCGCGCAGACTTCCGGAAATACGGCGGAGGATCGTGCGCCCGTTGATGTCGCCAATCCGTTGGTAGGCACGGCACCGCTCGACAAGCCCGAATTCATCGGCAACGCGCCGCCTGCGGGCGAGCCGCTCTATTCCGGTTTGACTTCGCCCGGCGCGCGACTGCCGCACAGTGCGGTCGAGGCCGCGCCGGTCAATTCGAATGTCGAGCTGAGCTATCCCTGGGGCGTTGCCACCCCGTATTACTATACCAATCCCACGATGATCGGTTTCACCGGCGGTGGCGGTCCTACCTATGGTGCGCGCGCCACACCGATGCTGATGCCGATCGTCGGCGACTGGACGGTGCCGCCGGTCTATACCGAAGCCTGGTACGACAAGGCGCGGGAAGTCGCGGCGCCGGGCTATTATTCGGTCTTCCTCGACAGCTTCAAGACGAAGGTGGAGCTGACCGCGACCCAGGCGACGTCGCTGATGCGCTTCACCTTCCCGGCGACCGAGCGCGCGCACGTCATCCTGAACCTGCAGGGACGCGGCGGCCAGGTCGAGGTGGTCGGCGACCGTACGGTGCGCGGCATCATCGGCGCGCACCGCGACAATGATGCGCGCGACGGAAGCTATTTCGTCGCGGAGTTCTCAAAACCGTTCAAGCGCTTCGGCACCTTCCGCAAGGCGCCGGGCAATGCCCGCGGCTATGGCATCGGCGACAAGGACGTGCAGCCCGATACCCGCCAGATCGAAGGCGCGTTCGCCGGCAGCTATGCCGATTTCACCACGCGTGACGGCGAGCAGGTGCTGGTCCGCATCGCCTATGGCCCAAGCTATGAAGCGGCCACGAAGCGGCTGCGCGAGGAAAGCCCGGACTGGAATTTCGACCGCATCCGCGGTGCTGCGCGCGCCGAATGGGCCAAGCTGCTCGACCGCGTCCAGGTGAGCGGCGGTACCGAGAAGCAGCGGATGCTGTTCTACTCGACGCTGTTCCAGTCCTTCGCCAGCCCGCGGCTGGTGGCGCGCAAGGGCGAGCATTTCACCGATACGAACGGCAAGACCCAGGTCGCCAGCTATGATCGCTACGGCCCGGTGCCCTTCTGGGATACCGGTCGCAACCAGATCGTGCTGCTCGAACTGCTCGAGCCCGAGGTGACCCGCGACGTGATGCAGTCCGAGCTCGACATGGCCCGTGAGCGCGGGTTCATGAACACCTCGTTCCACGGCGACAATGCGGTGTTCCTCTATCTCGGCGCGATGCGGCGCGGCATCCCGTTCGACTATGCGGCCGCCTATGAGTATCTGCGCAAGAACGCGCTGGATCCCAAGGGTCCGCGCCACTTCCTCGACGAATATATGGCGCGCGGCTGGATCTCGGATGTGGTGCCGGAAGGCAACCCGAGCCCGCCCCATGCCGATGGCAAGGCCGGCGCCGCCAAGACGCTGGAATATGCCTGGGACGACGCCGCGCTCGCCGATATGGCCGAGCGGCTGGGCAAGCCGCAGGATGCCGCGCTGTTCCGCAAGCGCGCGGGCAACTGGCGCAACGTGTTCGACCGTTCGATCGGTTTCGTCCGCGGGCGGACCGAGGACGGCAAGTGGTTCACGCCCTTCGATCCGGCCGAGCCCTATTACAACCACATGATGAAGGAAGCCTCGGGCTGGTCGACCCTGTGGCTGGTGCCGCAGGACGTGCAGGGGCTGATCACCGCGCTGGGTGGCCGGGCCGCGTTCAACGCCAAGCTCGATGAATTCTTCACCAAGCCGTACAACCCCACGGGCATCTGCCGCGACTGCACCGGCGTGATCGGCCAATATGTACAGGGCAACCAGCCCGACCAGCAGGCGCCCTACCTCTATGCCTGGAGCGGCCAGCCCTGGAAGACGCAGGAACTGTCGCGCCGCATCCTGCGTGACCTCTATGGCAGCGACGCCGCCGGCTATGGCTATCCGGGGATGGACGACCAGGGCGCGACCTCGTCCTGGTATGTGCTGAGCGCGATGGGCTTCTACACGGTCGATCCCTCGAGCGATGTCTATGTGCTGGGCAGCCCGATCTTCGATCGCGCCGCGCTCAAGATGGGCAATGGCAAGACGTTCGAGATCGTCGCGAAGAACAATTCGGCGGCGAATCTCTACATCCAGTCCGCCACGCTGAACGGCAAGAAATGGACCAAGCCCTGGTTCCGCCACGCCGACATCGCGAACGGCGCCGTGCTGGAACTGACCATGGGCTCGAAACCCAATCCGGCCTGGGGCAGCAGCCCGGCCGATGCGCCGCCTTCGCTGAGCCGGCACTGAGGAACTTGATGATGCGAACCATGATGCTTGCCCTGCTGCTCTCCGGTGCGGCGACCGAAGCGCTGGCCCAGCAGGCGCCGGCGGCCCGTGCGGATGCCACCTATACTGGCGGGGACATGATCACCCGCTGGGGGCGCGAAGTGACTCCGGAGAATGCGTGGCGCAGCTATCCGCGCCCGCAGCTCGAGCGGGAGAAGTGGCTGAACCTCAACGGTCAGTGGGACTATGCCATCACCAAGGCGGCGGCGCCGATGCTGCAGCCGACGCAGATGGACGGCAAGATCCTGGTGCCCTTCGCGGTCGAATCTCGCCTGTCGGGCGTGGCGCGCAAGGTGCAGCCCGAGGACCGGATCTGGTATCGCCGCAGCTTCACCGTGCCTGCCGACTGGGCCGGGCAGAATGTGATGCTCAATTTCGGCGCGGTCGATTTCGAGGCGCATGTCTGGGTGAACGGCGCAGTCGTCGGGGCGCACAAGGGTGGATCGAGTCGCTTCGGCTTCGACATCACGCCCTATCTGAAGCCCGGCGCCAACGAGCTGGTGGTGCAGGTGGCGGACCCGACCAGCGCCGGCAGCCAGCCGCGCGGCAAGCAGCTGCTGAACCCGGACGGCATCTGGTACACCCCGGTCAGCGGTATCTGGCAGACCGTATGGCTCGAACCGGTGCCGGCGCTCCATATCGCCGATGTGCGGGCGACCCCGGACATCGATCGCGGCACGGTCGAAGTCGATGTCGCGCTTTCCGCCTGGGCGAGCGACACCGATGCGGTGCGGCTGAGCGTACGCTCGCAGGGCAAGACGATCGGCTCCACGATCATCCGCGCCAATCGCCATGCCAGCATCGCGATCCCCGATGCGCATCTCTGGTCGCCCGAGGACCCGTTCCTCTACGACCTCGTCGCTGAGCTGGTAACGGTGCGCGATCCCTGGGCCGACCGGAAGGAGCGTGACCGCGCTGCCTATGACTCGCGCTTCACGGTGGGCGAGAGTGCGGCCTATGCCGCGGCACAGGTTGACGGCGCCGCGCGCGACACCGCCAAGGCCTATTTCGCGATGCGCAAGGTCTCGGTCGGGCCGGGCAAGGTGCACGGCCAGCCGGCGCTGCTGCTCAACAACAAGCCCTATTTCCACAATGGCGTGCTCGATCAGGGCTGGTGGCCGGACGGCCTGCTGACCCCGCCGTCCGAAACCGCGATGCGCTATGACCTGGAGTTCCTGAAGAAGGCGGGCTTCAACATGGTCCGCAAGCACATCAAGGTCGAGCCGGACCGTTATTATTACGACGCCGATCGCATGGGCATGCTGATCTGGCAGGACATGCCCTCGGGCGGTGGGGAGGACCAGTTCCTCGCCGGCACCAGCCAGAGCCAGGCGGTGCTTTCTTCCGACGTGATGGCGCAGCAGCAGTTCGAGCTGTCGCACATGATCGGCGATCTGCGCGCTTTCCCGTCGATCGTGCTCTGGGTGGTGAACAATGAAGGGTGGGGGCAGTATGACTCCGCCACGCTCACCAAGTTCGTGCGCGGCATGGACCCGAGCCGGCTGGTCAATTCGGACAGCGGCTGGCTGGACGTGGCGGGCCGAGACTCCGACGTGTTCGACATCCACACCTATGAGGACGTGCCGCACACGCCGGCCCGCCACAGCGACCGCGCCATCGTGCTCGGCGAATATGGCGGCGTCGGCTGGCCGATCGAGGGGCATCTGTGGCGCAACGACAAGCGCTGGAGCTACCAGGTCACCACCGATTCCAGCGACTATCTCGCCCGCTATCGCCGCAAGTTCGACGAAGTGGTGCGGCAGGCGAAGGAGAACGGCCTGAGCGCGTCGGTCTATACGCAGACGACCGATGTCGAAGGCGAGATCAACGGCCTGCTCACCTATGACCGCGCGGTGGCGAAGGCGCCGGCCGAGGCATTCGCCCGGATGGCGGCGCCGCTTTGGGACCGGCCGACCGCGCCGGCGAAGGAAACGCCACCGCCCAGAAAGCGCAAGCGCGGCTCGTAAGGGCGCAAACGTGCAACAGCTGGTCGGGATAACGCGACCGTTGCAACCGGATACAATTGACAAATTGGTTTTAGTATTCTGATTTTGGGCGCCTCAAGGGAACACCCAGGGCGCATAACCTCGGGCCAGCGTCTGGTCCGAACTGGAGAGGGAATAGGGGATGACTTTTCGCGCACGCACGCCATTGGCCGGTCGCAACCGGCGGATGTGCCAATTGCTTGCATCGGCGAGCTTCGCGATCATGGCGACCGGCATGGCCCATGCCCAGGATGCCGCCCAGGCCGGGCAGGATGCCGGGCAGGCGCAACAGGATGCGGGTGCCCAGGGTGGCGACATCGTCGTCACCGGCTATCGCGGCTCGATCGAGAAGAGCCTGAACCAGAAGCGCGAGGCCAATGCGTTCGTCGACGTGATCACTGCCGAGGACATCGGCAAGTTCCCGGACAAGAACGTGGCGGACTCGCTGCAGCGCGTCCCCGGCATCATCATCGATCGCGATGGCGGCGAAGGCAGCCGGGTGAGCATCCGCGGCCTCAGCTCCGACCTGACGCTGACCGAGCTCAACGGCAACTTCATCGCCTCGGCCGACAGCGGCGATCCCTCGCGCTCGTTCAACTATCTGCTGCTCCCCTCGACGCTGATCGGCAGCGTGGAAGTGTACAAGTCGCCCGAGGCGCGCCTCGATGAAGGCGGCGTGGGCGGCATCATCATCAACCGTACCCGCAAGCCGTTCGATCTCGAGCCATGGTCGGGCACCGTCTCGGCCGAAGGCACCTATTCGGACGTTACCAAGAAGGTCGAGCCGAACGTTTCGGGCCTGCTGTCCTGGCACAATGAGGACAAGACCTTCGGCGTCCTGCTCGGCGGCACCTATCAGGTGCGCACCAATCGTTCGCTGAGCGCGTCCGGCGACAGCTGGCAGTGGTGGACCGACAGCAAGGCGACCGACCCGGCCACCGACGTCAACGGCAAGACTTTCGCCAATGACTCCGCGATTTCCTATTGGAACAGCGGCAACAATGCCGGCCAGACGACGCGGGACGGCACGCACTATAGCGGCTATTGGGCGCCCCAGTCGGTCAGCGAGACGATCACTGATCAGAAGCGCAAGCGGCTGGGCATCCAGGCGACGGCGCAGATGAAGCCGTTCGACAATTTCGAGGTGACTGCCAATTATTTCCGCTTCCAGCTGAACGGCGACTACACCCGCAGCAGCATCAAGATCCCCGAATGGGGCTATGGCAATTTCTTCACCGGTGCGACGTTCGACAAGAGCGGCACGATCCTGACCGGCGCGAAGTTCGAGGTTCCGCCCGAGGGTACCGGCTGCCGCGTGCCGGGCAACATGTGCACGATGGAAACCCCGGCGCCGCAGGACACCTATGTCCAGGAAAAGAGCGTCTCCAACACTTATGAAGTGCGCGGCAACTGGGAAGTCGGCCACCTGACCGCCGACTTCGTCTTCGGCAAGACCAAGGCGACCGGCGGCCCGTCGTTCCAGTTCTTCGCCCAGGCCAAGCCGCGCAACGGCACGGTCAACGGCAACGCGCTGAGCGCCTGGAACTTCACCGATCAGTCGATCGCGATGCAGTTCTCGCCCAACGTGATCCAGAACATGCTGAATGGCGTGGCGCAGATCGACCTCGGCTCGACCGGCTCGGGCTTCACCAACAGCTCGATCTCGCAGCGCTATGCGCAGGTCGACGTCACCCGGAAGTTCGATTCGCCGTTCTTTGACTCGATCCAGCTGGGTGCGAAGTGGCGTGACGGTCGCGTCCACCGCGAGACCGGCCGCTTCGAATGGTATTCGGATGCGGCGAACACGCTGCGTTTCCAGGATACGCCGGGCGGCGCCCTGGCGAAGCCGGAGATCTTCTATCCGAATTCGCTCGGCAATATTGCCGGCGGCTTCGAGACGACCGCGTTCCCGGCGATCAACATCCGCAACTATATCGACTATCTGAACGCGACCTATAACGGCCCGGTCCGCGTGCCCGAGCCGCAGAATGTCTATAACATCAAGGAGCGGATCTGGGCGGGCTATGGCCAGCTGAACTTCAAGACCAGCAACATCCGCGGCAATATCGGCGTGCGCGTGGTCAACACCAAGCAGGACGGCACTTCGACCGACCGCATCACCTATGAGAACGAATATTGCGTCAATGGACCGGGCGGTCCGTTCGATCCGAACAAGCCGGTTGGCGCCGACGGCAACTGCACCGTGATCCCGGAAGCCCAGCGCCAGGTTCGCGTGTTCAGCCCGAATTCGGAGAGCAAGAGCTACACGGACGTGTTGCCGAGCTTCAACATCTCGTGGGACGTGACGCCGAACCTGCTGCTGCGCGCCGCAGCATCGAAGGTCATCGCACGACCGGGCTATAACGATCTGGCGGGTTCGCGTGGGCTCACCTTCAACTCGGATGCGTTCGTGTTCGATCGCGCCCAGTTCGGCGCCCGGCCGGGCTGGTTCGGCAGTGGCGGCAATTTCGATCTGAAGCCGTTCAACGCCTGGCAGTATGACTTCGGCGTGGAATGGTATTTCCACCGCGGCTCGGTGCTGGGCGCGACCCTGTTCCGCAAGGACGTGAAGGACTTCATCGTTCCGGTGGTGATCGACCTCTCGCAGGAAGTTGCCGGCCAGACCGTGACGGTGCAGCAATATGCCACCCAGGCCAATGGCACGAGCGCCGTGTCGCAGGGTGTCGAGCTCTATGCCCAGCACACGCTGGACTTCGGCCTCGGCGCGCAAGTGAACTTCACCTATAACGACACTTCGCAGGCCGATGTGACGCTGAACGGCACCAAGCTGGGTGAATCGGCACTGGTCGGCAGCGCGAAGACCCAGATCAATGCGTCGATCTTCTACGAGCATGGCCCGATCCTGGTCCGCGCTTCGTACAATCGTCGCGGCGAAGTGGTGCGCGGCCTGTCCTCGGGCCTGAACGTCTATGACGATCCGTACGAGCAGGTCGATCTCAACGCTGCGGTCGACGTGTTCAAGAACTTCCAGATCACCGGTT